>ENA-OQVM01004102-OQVM01004102.1-marine-metagenome-genome-assembly--contig:-NODE-4102-length-15119-cov-2.923016_pt1 | contig 15119 bp, 8 predicted proteins | sample MGYA00237776_ERZ505498 | MGnify/ENA primary metagenome ERZ505498 (study PRJEB26159, sample SAMN06265151) | marine metagenome | isolation source: Helgoland LTER site | place: Germany:Helgoland, sampling... | reverse complement strand
GGTGGTGTTACTGGTGGTGTTACTGGTGGTGGTTCTGTTCCCGGTGATAGAACGCTATCATTACTATCACTATCACTCTCAATCTCACTCTCACTATCACTATCACTCTCAATCTCACTCTCACTATCAGTACCACCCCTTTGTTGTTGTCCGTGTTTATGCACTTTAGTTAACAAATATTCCAGTATTATATATTTATCTTTGACATTTATTGACGAAAAATCACCAAAATGAAATAACTCGTCGAAGGTATTATGTACATATTTATTCAATAATGTCTCCTCTACGCTATTAATGTTTTCAGGTTTGTTCAATTCTCTCAATTTTCTCAACTCTATCTCTAAAAATTGGAAAGGACTTAAATTTTCATCCGTTTTTAATGCTTTCATAATATTTCGTGGATTCAATAGTCCCATAAATGCTAATTTTTCTATGTTCCTAAAGAATTCATTGTTGGGTCCATGTGGTGAAGATTTGAATTTATCTTTTGCCTTATTATACAAAGTTTTAACCCCATTTTTAATTACATATGGTACTACACCTTGTACTACACCTGGTACTACTACACCTGGTACTACATTTTGTAACTTATTATACAAAGTTTTAATTACATCTAATTTTTTGTTTATGTATGATTTTTCTAACTTTAATGATTTGTCTACTATAAGTTTTTTCACTTCGTCTTCACCATCGTAATACTCATTCGTAAATGTAATAAGGTTTTGTCTAATTTCATCGTAATTAGCAGGATCAGCAGGAATACTTGTTGGCATAGATAGATATCTATCTACGAATTCTTGGGCAGTATGTTCGTCTCCTTGTTCTTTTACTCTATTGTCCAAGTTTGTAAAATCAGTATTGTTAACTCTTCGTTCGAAAAGACTTGTCTCTGCATTTTGTGTTTTACTATCTTCACCTGGATCCTGAATCAAAGCAAGTTCAAGCGGTTCTTCTTTTTTTTCTTTTTCTTTTTCTTTACCATCTGTTGGTTTTGGTGTTGCGTCTGTATCATTTTCTTTCTCATCCTTCAATTTCTGTCGGTGGCGAACATAAACCAACCCGAACAATGCTACAACAGCTGCGACGATGAACAACGCAAACATTTATTTTTTATTGTTATATTAATACTTAATTATATTTTGTTTTAAACATAGTAAAAACATGTTAAACATTAATTTAAAAGTCGTCGCAACTATATTCCTTATTATATACATATTCAACAAAACTCGCACCTCTCTAAAATGGGTCGAAGAGGAACGACGTAAATACCGTGACAAACCTCGGGTAACGAACACTTCCCTGAATCGACAATCCACTCTTTTTGGTATAATCAAAACATATGATGAAGAAGAAAATCAACATACTTGTAGAAAAAATAAATATCAAGTCCTCACCTACTCCCCCGACAACATCTACAAAGGACATGTCGATCATGGAGTTTACTATTTCGCACTCGTTGCTGGAGAATTCCTGTTCGTGATAGCTATTTTAGCTTACATTTTCTTCTACTAAAAATGAATAGTAGTCAATAATATTAACTATTTGTTACTTTTCACTTTTCAAAACCAATTATCGTCCATTGATTTTGATGTTGTATTGAGATTGCACCACATCGGGTTGATTCCGATTACCTTTGTGGGTCTCTCGGTACTGCGCAACAATCGGTCCAGGAACACTTGGTGCGTCGTTCTGGATTCGGTCGTATTCCGCCTTTGCCCATCTCGTCAATTCCTCCGAATTCATGCGGTCCTCTCGAGACAATCCCAGTTCCACTGTCATGTTACGATAGAAACTACCGAATGTCTTCGCAATAGAAGAATGCTCCTGACTCCTCTCATCCGGCTTGTAGTATTTCACAATCGACGCCAAAGTGGCAGCGAGAATGTTAATTGCCCCAATCGCATACATCCAATACTCAGGATTCTCCGCATTTGCCGCCCCAAAGTTACTCACTCCCCCAATCGTCGACAACAAAATTACCGGCAAGTACATCCGGTCTCCGAAACTCCGCCAGTATCCCGCCGCTTTACTATGCAGCTCCCTGTTGCCAGCTGCCTTTTCTCCCCAAGACTGCATAAGATCCTCCAGCTCGTCACTCCACGCATCCGCATTCATCTGTTTTCGAAGTTTACCGAGACGAGCCCCCGCAAGAGCAGACTTTTCGTCGTTGTTGAACATCGGATTCGTCGGCACGGTCACTGGTTCCGATATCGTCGACACATTCACACCTCCTCCAAAATGATCTTTATTTGGAACCTCAATTTCAGAGATTGAAATTTCATGCACATCTTCACTTGAACTAATATTGTTCGTCGTCATTATTAATAAAAAAGATTTTTATAATCCTCTAAATACTATGTACTGGTTGATTCTTTTAAGTATTTTGGGTGTCCGAAATAGGGACATCGATATGTCTTTATCAAGTCCTCTCCACAATTCACATCTATAATTCCATCAACACAATTCCAATCCAATGCTGTGTCAGAGAACAACCACCAGTCGTTCGAAACCATATACTCGAATATATAAACTTCCATCCCAATTCGACGAGCTTGAAACTCGACGATCCAATTGTTCATTTGAGTCATCATATTGACTTGTGATACTATTTGACTATGTGTTCCCTGAATCCCATAACTCATTTGATGTTGCATTAATTGACCAGTTGGAGTCACATATCGATGTTCACACGCCTGCAAAATAACAAACGCCATACTATATGCTCTATCCACAACACAACTCACTTTGTGTTTCCGGAACTCGGATACAATTTTCAATCCAGCTATTACCTCGCCCCCATGCGAGTCTATATATACAAACATGGTTTCATTTTGTTTTTTCAATTGGTTTCTTAACCTTACATTATGAAAATCGACCAAGAATTTGTTCACCATATCATCGCTTATATCTCCTTTGAGATTTACATGGTTGAAATTATCAAAAGTTACATCATTATACATATTTTCCATCACATTTTCTGAATGACTAGCATCTACGAATTTCATATTCATACTCGTCATAAGGATAAAATGTATACAAATTGCCATACCTACACCCACGATAAATCCGTTAAAATATTGAATGAACATATTTAAAATTTGAATAAGTTGTTATCAAGTATGTGTTCTTTTATCTATCTTTATTACTTGATAATTTAATGTGTATTTAAATATATTTTACATATATTTTCATAATATATTCGTCATATCTAATAATGGTATCCTATTATACAGAAATTACAGAATACAATAAAGATACACATAATGACTCGTCTACATCACAATCACCATCAACAGAAACAGAAACAGAAACAGAGACCTTGATTAAATATGAAGATGTGTCTTCGAAAGATTACCATACAATTGATATAGTCGATTCCGATGATGAAGAGGAAGAGGAATGTCCAATATGTCTCGAATCTGTCACAACAAATTCAAATAAAAAGGCAATTATTCGTTTTAAAAATTGTGGTCATTCTCTCCATTATTTGTGTGTAAACAAATACATTCAAAATTCAGTAGAAGAATATTTTAAGCAGAAATGTAGACAAGAACATAGTGATAACAACAACGATAATGATATCAAAATTATTCTGAAATGTCCAATTTGCAGACAAGATATACTCGAAGATGGTTCCAGTACCGACGATGAGTTGAAAGAGTTGTATGATATGCATATCAATGCTCCACATCGCTACAGTTATAATATATCGACTACCTCACAAACGACTGAAGACAATATATCCACGACTTCTACGAGCGAATTACTTACGAGGAGTCCTTCTCAAATTCCATTCTATCCATCCTCTATGCGTCTCGAACATCTCACCTCAAACACCAGTGACCGTGCTACACTGTCAATAACTTGTCTATACAAATCACTATTTATAGGATTCATATTATCCTATTTGATTTATATAACATATCCAGTCGTATCTAAACATGTCGAGTTTAAATATTACCCCTATAATAATACCACCATATGAAAAAATATTATTTCAAAAAGATATCATATTTGTATCCATATCAACAATTTGTGATGAAGATGCATTTTCTTCATTTCTACTCACATCTTCTTCCTTTACTTTTCCATCTTTAATTCTGATGACTCTCTGTGCGAATTTCATAATGTAATCGTCGTGGGTCACCATGATTATCGTCTTGTTCTTCAATATTGTACCCATTATGTTCATGAACAAATCCTTAGTTTCCTTGTCGAGAGACGCTGTAGGTTCGTCCATTATGATTATCTTTGGATTTTTAAAGTATATCTTTAAGAACCACACAAGCTGTCTCTGTCCTCCCGAAAGATTCATTCCATTTTTCCCTGCCAATGACTTCAACCCATCTTTCAAGTTTGAAAAATGACTCATCACTCCAAACTTATGGATCGCTGCATATATCATTTTGTCAGTCACCTTCTCGTTGTCATATTTTATGTTGTCGATGATAGGTCGATTGAATAACACACAATTCTGAGGCATTAAACCCACATTGCGATAAAATGTCTTACTATCAAATTCATTTATACATTTCCCGAATAAATATACATGTCCTTTTGTTGGTTTAAGCAGACGCAACAGTATTTTCAAAAGAGTCGATTTACCACTACCAATGTGTCCCACAACTGCTATCTTGTCTCCCTCATTCACCACCATACTTATATCATTCAATACCCATTTCTTCTGAGTTTCATATTTGTAATACAAGTTTTCAAGCTTCATTATACTATTCTCCCCCTTTATATTCACACATTTCGTGTTCTGATTCAAATCCTTCAATTTCACTGGACTTAAGAACTCGGAATTCTTAATAGCTCCATAATCAAATATGATATCTCTCGTCGTATCTATCATCCACAACAAATTACCGATAAGGTGTGTTATCATCATCACTAAAGAGTAAAAAAGCGCCTTCTTCATTTTCTTATCCTTCAACAAAGTATAACAACGATATATAAAAGTGAAGAGGAATCCTATCAACAGCATCGTCAATACTAATCGGTATTTTAGAGTCGTCTTCACTGTTTTATTGTAAAAATGTATGAACTTGTTGTTATGTTCTCGTAATCGGTCCAATTCGTAATTTAATTTATCTTCTTTGTGGACACTCAAGTAGTTAGTCAATAAGTCGTCGATTTGTTCGTGTACATTGTTTAGAGCTTTATCTGAGTTTACAGTCGTCTTGTCGCTATTGTTTGGAGACACGATTAATACTATCGTGAATATCATCAACAACAATCCGAAACTCAACCCTAATACACGATCTATCCAGAATAAATATCCAAAAGTGAATATGAATTCAAATATATGGGGAATAATGAATGTCGATAATCGGCTATACCAAGCTGTAATTATATGTTGTGACCTCAATATTTTAGACAACAAATCACCAGTTAACAGTTCCTTGAAATTCGTTTTATGACGTTCGAATATGTTTGTGATGAACTTCTCTTTACAATACTGTTGGAAGAGAGGTATTTGTTTCGAGTCGTTCAAATCCATTAAGGCATACCCAAATTGTATTATCGACATGACGACCAATATTTTCGTGAAAGCGGACATTGTAAATGTATTTTGTTGAATAGATTCAAAAAGATTCCCATATAATTTTGACATATAAATGTCATTAAGGGGAATGAGTGACATGAATAGAATTGTTGTCACGAGATAGAAAGGATTCTCTTTCAAAAACCCGATAATTATATTTAATATTTCCTTCATTTTTGTTGTTAATTTACATACAGATATATTTATAAAAATCTTAATTGAAAAACAAAATACAAAAAAAATAAATAAATACAATTATCATAAGATATATTCTGTTACAGTTGGTTTGTTAGTAGATTCATAATAATTCACTTTGCCTTCTTTTGTTTCTTTTCGAACTAATACAACAGAAAATGTTCTCAGCGCATCTTTGTAAGGTAATCTGAAATATGTCTTACCTATAAACCTACTTGGTGCATTGTATCCTATATATATTGTTTTGGTGTCGTTATAATGTGATTGATATGATATATTGTCATTTTGATCATATAAATTAGTTAGATTATACCCATCTCTCCAACCACTCTTACCATGTTCCTTAATTCTTATATAAAAACCATCCGTTGTGAATTCTGGCCACACACTCTTACCAAATTTGAATTTTGAAATATCTCCAAAATAATTCAATTTAAACGTCATTTTAATAGTCTTTGCATACTTCTTCATTTCAGGATCTCTTGTGTTCCTTTGGAATGGTATATATTTTACTGATATGATTTCCGGAGCTTTAATGGGTTCAGTTCCTGGTAAACATGGACTGAAACAATCTTCCCGAGATTCTACAGTTGTACCATTTTTGCTGTGTACTATATAATTTTGTTTTCCTTTCCTCTCATGCACTGTTTTAGAATTATTATAATAACAATTACCATAATTTTCACATTGTGCTTTTATTTCACCACATTCTGGTAAACCATTTATGTTTTGACACGGTTTATATTCGACTTGAGAGTAATTTAAACTGCTTCCACCAAAAGAACCACTACCACGCATTTCAGAGTAAACAGTTTGACAACTATTTCCTGTTCCAACAGACTCTTGTGTTACTTTCCAAGTCCTAGTTTGTGTATCACTATCGGTTGTATCAATACACATCGCTGGACAAGATGTATAATCAGTTACTTCTAATGCACAAGGGTTACACTCCTGAGTATTACATGATTTTGTTTCTGTAAGTGGTGATGGACATTCCGCTCCATTACCTACACGATTTCTAGTGACACTTCTTTGTCTACTCATTGTGCCACTTCCACATGGTTTATTGCAACTGGACCAACCACCCCAATCTGAAACTAGACAATCTACATCACATGAATGTGTATTACATTGTTTTGTTTTAGTTATTTGAATGTTCTGTTCTGAAGCAACTGTATTACAATCTTTTCCTCCATTTGCAGGAGATTGAACAATTTCTCTTTGTGTAGTCTGTTCTCCTATTCCACAACTCTTTGAACAAGAAGACCACGCATTCTCATCAAAATCACCTAATACACAATCTACGGGACATGGATGTGTATTACAAGAAACTTCTTGTCGAAGTGATGGACATGGTTCACCATTATGTTTAGCTTGTTCAGTTATATCTTTCGTTTGTATTTGAATTCCTCCATCACAAGGTTTAGAACACGAACCTTGATTAACCCATCCTGTAACTTTACAATCTACTGGACATGGTATTCTATCTTTAGATATGTCATATTGTAACTCTATTATGTTATCACCAGTACTCGTATTATCCACTTTCTTCTCTTGACGACGATATATAGTACTCGGTTCTCCGTCTTTATAGCAAAACTCTGTATTGTCTAGATTTTCCCATACTATATTTTTCATCAATCCATCTACATTAATTTGTTTATTTTCCAATTTTGACTCTGGAGAAAAACTCTGATTTGTATAATATACCATATCATAATCTGGTGTCGTGTCATAGAAGTTTTCTTTATTCTTATTATTGTAAAACTTATTTCCTATTATAATATAGGTTTTCATTTGTTCGTTGACCACCCGCCATTTACAAAGTATTCCCAATAATACAAAAATAAACACAAAAATAAATAACAGATTCAACATTATATTTTATTGTATTTATATTTTAATTTTTTTTAACATATATCATATGTTTTATTTGTTTTGTGTGTTGGTGTTTTTAAGGCGGAATAAAGCATTCCTCGATGCATTTGTCGCCATCTCATCTGCTTCCGCATTTCCTCTCGAAATCATATCTGTTCTAGTCGTATGTGATTTTATGTGATGAATTGATATATTTGTTTTTAATTTGCGACTTAACTCTCGATAAATAAACAAAATCTCTTTAATTACATCTTGATGTTTTACAGGTTTGTTTTTGGAATTTATCCACCCATTCCTCTCCCAATTTCTACTCCAAGTCGTTATACATTTCATGCTATATTCGCTATCGGTATAGATAATTAATTCATTGTTTATGTTATTATCACCAATGTTACGTTTTTCCATTAAATAAGGACTGACCATATTCAATCCTTCCAATATTGCAACCAATTCGGCTCTTTGATTATTTGCAAGTTTATTATCATATATGATTCCATTATTCTTATACAAAGTGTTCAATGTATTATTCTCGACCTTTTCTTTAAACACGAATCCCCATCCAACTGATAACGTTTTGTACGTTTTTTTGTCCTTAATTTCACTTCCATCCGTGAATAAATAGTATAGTTTGTGATTGTTAGAATTGTTGTTTTTGTTTACATTCATGGTTTCCATATTAGGTTTCAAACCAATTGAATTTGCCTTTGCATTTGCATCACGTTCCATATTCTTCAACAATTTCAACATTGACATGTTTTATTATTCTGTTAATAATTATTTAACAATATTAATTTATTTATTATTTTAACAATAAACAAATATGGCTACTATCAATTTTTTTATTTTACCAAATCAATTGTTCGAAACTAAGCATTTGAAATCGACTATTGATGATTTCAAAAAACAAATAACAGAAAAATCAAAATCAAAATCTGAAACATTTACAGTGTCCATCATTTTATGGGAACACCCTCACTTTTTCACAAAATTTAAATTCAATAAGAAGAAACTCGTACTTCATAGAGCATCTATGAAACATTATTTTGACAACACTCTTAAAGAACTCGAAGATTCTGATGAAATACACAAAAGGATTTATATTGAATTCCATGATAAAATTACTGGTAAAAAACTACTGTCTAAAACAAATACTAAATCTCATTACAAAATTACTATTGATCCTATAGATAATGTGAAAGGTTACACAAACAAATTTAACAAAAATATGATGATAGAGACCCCCAATTTCTTTTTAACGAAACAACAATACATTGATTACCGTAAAGGTCGTGAACCGGATAAAGGATTTGCTTTCACGAATGGGTTTTACCCTTATGGAAAGAAAATCATCAAACATCTTGAGAATACTAAATCAACTGACCATTCGAACCGTGACACCCTGAAAGACGACTCAAAAGTCCCAAAAATACCACCATTTGAAAACTTGTCGAAAGATGAACAGAAATATATCGAAGATGCATGTGAGTATGTCAACGAACATTTCTCAAAGAATTATGGAACAACCGAAAAATTCAATTTCCCCATAAGTCATACCACTGCAAAGTTTTGGTTAAAAGATTTCGTGAAAGAACGATTCGAATTGTTCGGCAAATACCAAGATGCGATAGTAAAGGGAAACTATGCTCTTTATCATTCCATGTTGTCAAGTTCTCTAAATATAGGACTAATTAACCCTATTGATGTCATCGACGAAATCAAAAATCTTGACGAAAGTGTCCACAAAAAATCAAGAATTCCTTTAAATAGTTACGAAGGATTCGTTCGCCAACTTTTCTGGAGAGAATATCAACGCTATTGTTATATTCATGCCCATAAATTAATCGAAAAAACTAACTTCTTCGGTTTCAAAAAACGACTCTCCAAAAAATGGTACACTGGTAAAACTGGTATTGAACCAATTGACGATTGTATTATTCGTGCATTTGATTCCGCTTATTTACATCATATCGAACGACTTATGCTTATCGGTAATTTTATGACCCTCAATCGCATCTCACCCAAACAAGGATACAAATGGTTCATGGAATTCTCCATCGATAGTTACAATTGGGTCATGCATCAAAATGTTTATGATATGGTTTTCTTTAACTCTGGTGGAGTTACTATGCGCAAACCTTACATAACCTCCAGTAATTATGTAATAAAAATGTCAACTTATAAATCAGAAGACTGGAGCAAAAAATGGAATGAATTGTATGATTCCTTTTTGAAAGATTATCGTGCAAAATTGTTGCCTTATTCTTACCATTTTCCAGGATTACGCAAAAAATGATTCAGCAAAACAAACACAACAATAAACTTTTTTAAATTTAAATATATATACATCTTAAAAAATAAACCACAAATTTTTTCAGTGATGATTAACGAAATACTTTTGTTAATTCTTGTTTTATTTATTATCGCCAAATTTGTTTTCGTTCTGTTTTATTTTAGACATCGTGGAAACCATACAAAACACATATCTAAATTACAAAAATATGTAGAAGATCACAAAGAACGCAAACGCACATCTCAAACTGATTACCAAAATAGAGCTTTGAGTCTCTCTGAAGATATTTCAGACAATACTATGTCAACTAATGATAATTTACACCATATCAAAATTACACAAGATGTTGTGGCGAATAACAACAATTTTATTAGTAAAAATATACAATCTACTCAAACTAACAAAAAATCTGCTTTCGACAATTACAATAGAAATAAGACACGAATAGATTACAATGATATTCTCATCGCAGAAAATGAAGATGACATTTCAAGAAACCAGAATTCTACCACGAATAACTCCAAATCTATCACAAAAAATATTGATACTATCGGGAGAGCAGCTCGTGCAAATGATAGGCAAAGTAAATCTATATCTGATAATTTAAAAGCTTTTTTGAAGAATAAAACTTCCATAAAAGATAATTGGGGTAATGCTAAATCAAATAAACGACAGTTACAAACATTAAGAGACCAATTTAATGATATTAAATATGCACTCGACGATGGACTCCTCAAAAAAGATAGAGATAACATTAAACACAAAACCCGTAATTTATTGGATTTGAAAGAGTTTGGAAGAATAAATACAACTGTTAAAGATTTATATACTAATTTGGTGGTCGATGAATTTATGCCCGTCTTAATAACCTACTTGAATCAAATCGTCTCGAAATTGAAAATACCCCAAATATTAGAACAATATGACATTAATATTGCAGCCATTTTTGAAAAAATCATAAATGTATGGACTATTATTCAAAATGAAAAACTTGATGCTTTAAATAATCTCAACATGAAAGATATATTTGGAGATGTTTATGACCTTATTGAATTCATGTTACAAATCACGAATGTTGATATTGATGTCGAAAAATTCATAAGTAAACTCCGTGATAATTTTGATTATCTCCTGAATTTTTTTGTGCCTAAGATACTTGAGCGTCTTGTTATAGAAATTACAGGTATAAAGGATATTATGAAAAGAAATTCAAATCTGAAGGCAAAAGATATATTATCTAATAAAAATCATTCCATAGAAAAAAATGAATTTAAATTATTCAATGTAGGTCTTAAGTTACACCATGTATATGATTTTACCGAGAAAAAAGCGAAAGTTCACCTTGATAAAAACAAACTAGATAAAACATTCACAAATGATGAACAAACTCTTATATATTATCTCTATTTATTTGTTTTATCATCCATATTTATTCAGTATTTTGAGTATGACGATAATGAATATAATGAACCTGAACCTGAACCTGAACCTATATCTATATCTATACCTGTACCTAAACCTGCACCTATACTCAAGATAGAACCTGTAGTTAAAATCGAACAACCACAAAAACAAATGCATATTCAAATTAATTATTCACTCGACGAAACTTACCATGAAATTGTTCATTTTCCTTTTAAAACACAAAATGTAATAACCCAATCAGACCATGAAAATGTATCAACTATCACCGTTGGTAATGGAGTAAAATTCACTAATTTTGGTTTGAAGAGTGCGGGTAATTCCTCAAGTTCGTCTCAGGCAATTCATTTTGTTACGAAAGATACTTACAATCACATCAGACAAACCGCTGTTGTTAAAATAGACAAATCCTTTAAACAAGGTAGTACCGGATTATTGTTCACAATAAATCCGGAAAATGGAAATTACATAAATTTATCTGTAGTTCAAAAAACTGATTCATCTGCTTATTTACATATTGACACAGGAGGTATTGCAATTTCCCAAAAAGATTTTAACTATCCTATTCATCCAGGTTATTTATATCAACACAACAATACCCCATTCCATATAAGTTTAGAAGTGAATGCAGAAACATTGAAAGTATACATCAACAACAAAGAATTGATGAATGGTAAATTTGGCAGAACCGTCGGTAAATTGAATCGATTCAGTATATTTGGAAGTGCGGATAATCGTGCCACAAACTCACCATTTCCTGGGATAACTATGATTGATTTCATGCTTTATAAAAAAATCAAAATTGACAATCCAACACCAATTGTACGTAGTAAATATCCACAAATCATAAGATTACCCTTTAATAGTTCCATAAAACCAACTGTAAAAGAACATCCAAATGTTTATGATATCAAATTTGGAAATGGAGTGGAACTCACCTCGAATGGTTTGAAAAGTAAGGGTAACGATTCACCTGCATATAAAGGAGTTTATTTCCGAACTAAAGAACATTATCCTCATACAGAAATGTCCGCAGATATCATATTATCTCCTACCTGGAATCCTCCAAATTCACATTCTTTAATATTTCGTGTCATGAGTACAGTAGGTTCTGGATACCACATATATGCTCATATGCATGTTGTCGAAACTGATTCACCATCTAAAGCCAAAATATCTATTGGATATGGAATTCAAGGAGGACACACTCCAATATTTAAACAAGCGGATGACTATATTTATGAACACAATAACAAAAAATTCAATATTCGATATGAAATGAAATATACCTCAAATGGCGACAATATATCTTATGCGAAAGTTTACTTAAATGGTCGAGAGATAATGAAAGAAATTTATGGTGATGGTGAAAAATTGACGAGCAGATTCAATCGTTCCAACATTAACGAATTCAATATAATGTCTGTAGATGCTGGTTATAATGCATATGCTCCATCTCCAGGAATTACTCTCACGAATTTTTTGCTGGTCGACAAAAGTATTCGATTAGGCGACCCCTCGAACACGAGCGCCGCTGCGGTATGGCCCTTCATAGATGACATGAAAAATGCTTTAGACCTCACAAATGGAACTCCTGCTTTCCCCACGACAATCATTGATTCGTCTTACACAATAACAAATAATGTGCTTAAAATACCTGCTTATGTTGCAAATACAGGCACAGACCGTTCCGATGATTTCAAAGTAGATGTGAGAAAATTGAATCTTGATGCTAGAAATACCTTTACGATATCAATGTGGATTAAAAACAAAAAGAACCCACCACTGTATCCTGTATGTAACATAATACGTTTGATAGATGATTCTAATGAAGCTCTTGTTATTGTTTCAAATGATGGGTTAAAATATCATTTTTCGAGTACAAATACATATAATACTGTTGCGCATTGGCTAGCACATGGATATTACAATGAATGGTTGCATTTTACATTGCATGTAAAAGAAAATACGTACACTATATATGATAAATCGCACGATCAAAAACTGTCATATTCTTTGACTTCAACAAATATATTAGGAAACATAAGTAGAATAGAGTTATTCGGTAACACACCTCTTACAACAAGTAGTAACCATGGATTTAATGTATCAGACCTCCGTATCTACAACTCGGACATGAGTGAGACTCAAATCGGCTACTTGTACAGCAATGGTCGTCTCAACTATGTTTCCACTGGTTATGCAGAAATCGTAAATATTCCATTCGATTCGGGTGTTGCACCAACTGCTGCCGACCATCCTAATCTGAATACATTGACCCTCGGTACTGGTGTAGATGTAACAAGTAACGGTTTGGAAAGTGATGGAAATCGTAGTTCGTCAGTGAAAGGTATATATTTCAAGACCGAAGACAGCTACCATCATGTAGAAATGTCTGCAGATTTCTCATTAGCAGAAACATGGGGTGACCCTATTACTTCTTATGACACAGATTCACCTATATTTTACTTATATACTTCATCTTGGATACGTTTAACTTTCTACAAGGTTGATGGATTGTATAACAATAATAAAGTCAGAATAAGAATGCATACAAATACAAGTACTCATGAAACAGACTACGATTATACATACATTCCAAATACATTTTTCAATATTAGATTTGAAATTAAAAACGAAATAAGTAGTGATAATATTGAATATATGAAGTTATATATTGACAATACATTAGTCTCTGAAAATTATTCCTTCAATTATAGTGGTGGTTCACAGTATTTCAATATTTTTGCAAAGAATGCACAAAATAGCGCACAACGAAGCACCGATGCTCCATATCCAGGAATAACACTGAAAAACTTCAAATTAATTGACAAACAAGCAGAATTAGCTCGTTCGTTGTATGCATCTGTTTCAAGCGACACCATTGTAAATATTCCCTTCACTTCTACTGGAGAAGTATCTGCAGCGGTACATGAAAATCTGAATACTTTGACCCTCGGTAATGGGGTAAATGTAACAAGTAATGGTTTGGAAAGTAGTGGGAGTGGAACTGGTATAGGAATGACGATTCCTTATTCGGATGATAATGGATTTACCTTATCTGCTGATGTAAAATTATTTTCAGATTCAGTAGGAAATATATTTGGTGGTTCTACAAGTAGAAATTATTGGTTTGGTTTGAATTACAATTCAAATAAGACATTTAATATACTTGGATTACAGGATAATGGTCTGGCAGGAGATGTGCCAATATCTGATGATTTAATTGAACAATGGATAAACATAAAAATGAAAATAGAACGATACAATTATATCAAAATATATATTAATGATATATTGTTTATGGAAAGTGTTTCAACCGGGAAAATAATACCTGGACCTTATCCAAATAGAATAGTACTTTTGTCTAATCCAGGAACAAATCCAATTGCAAACAGGGCTTCAAAAAATATTCACATGAAGAATTTCAAAATGTTAAGAACATATCAACGAACTAATTCGAATCAAGCTTCAATTACAATTCCTCCGAGTATGAGTCGTGAACAATTGTTGTCTCAATATACCAAAGTTTTCCATTTCGACCGCTCTTTGACATCCCATGACGGTTCTGAAACATTGAAAACCAATGCAAAAATAGTTAACTATAGTGACAAGATTATAAATGGTAAGAAAGTCCCTCTCATGAACCCATTCTCCCGAGAAAACGAATATCTTGAAATAGATAATTTAGGGAAAGATGTCGAAAATTTCACTCTCATATTGTATTTCGGAGCCAAGAAAAATATAACTTTAGGAGAACATGGTGTAAATGTACAATTTAATATG
>ENA-OQVM01004097-OQVM01004097.1-marine-metagenome-genome-assembly--contig:-NODE-4097-length-15126-cov-6.723703_pt1 | contig 15126 bp, 7 predicted proteins | sample MGYA00237776_ERZ505498 | MGnify/ENA primary metagenome ERZ505498 (study PRJEB26159, sample SAMN06265151) | marine metagenome | isolation source: Helgoland LTER site | place: Germany:Helgoland, sampling... | reverse complement strand
TGCTGGATGTGCAGCTGGACCAGGTTGACCATGGAACTGGGGAGCACCTGCTGGATGTGCAGCTGGACCAGGTTGACCATGGAACTGGGGAGCACCTGCTGGATGTGCAGCTGGACCAGGTTGACTATGGAATTGGGGAGCACCTACTGGATGTGCAGCTGGACCAGGTTGTCCTTGAAACCGAGGAGCCGCAGTTGGAGCTGGGTAACCAGCAGCCGGACCAGGTTGTCCTTGAAACTGAGGAGCCGCAGTTGGAGCTGGGTAACCAGCAGCCGGTCTAGGTTGTCCTTGAAACTGAGGAGCCGCAGTCGGAGCTGGGTAACCAGCAGCCGGTCCAGGTTGTCCTTGAAACTGAGGAGCCGCAGTCGGAGCTGGGTAACCAGCAGCCGGACCAGGTTGTCCTTGAAACTGAGGAGCCGCAGTCGGAGCTGGGTAACCAGCAGCCGGACCAGGTTGTCCTTGGAATTGAGGAGCAGTAGGGGCTGATTGTCCGGGTATTGGAGGTGGACCATTTTGAGCAAACACGAAAAGTGTTGGAGTTAATGCGAAGGCAATTAATTTTTTATACATACTATAATTAGGGTTAATAATGATTACAGAGATTAGTTACTCATTATTAAAAGAGTAGTACAAGGGAAAAATTTAATTTAATGATTTCACTCAATCGCGGGTTCCGAAAGGAATATGAAGTGAATCATCAATTATATTTATTTTACTTAACCTCCGCTTTTTGGATGTGATTTTACGTTGACAATTATCTAATACGGTAATCATTAAATAAGAGGCATTGATGCCAATTTACTCATGCCCTGCATACCCTACTTACTTTCTTACATAATTTTTGTTCTATGAAAGTCTTTCAAATTGATAGAAAGATCAAAATACTGTGCCTGGTCTATTTTATGGTGGCACAAAGTTCCATGATGGCTCGAGCTACATCCGATTCTTTCTTACTCAAGTATTTTCAGCCTGAAAGCATACCCTTAATGATAATGGCTGCTGCCAGCCTATCGATTGTGCTGGCTCTCTTTACCACTTATCTCTGCGGTCGATTTCAAGCTTTTGGAGCCATGAGAATTGCCACTGCAGGAATTGTAGTGACTTTGCTTGCAATGGTTTGTGTGGTTTATTTGTTTGGAAACAAAGGGGAGACAAAACCAATTTATGTGTTTGCTTACATGCTGTGTGAAACCATTGTTATACTCCCGATGGTACTTTTTTGGGGAATGGCTGTTGGGGTATTAAACCCAACCGAATCCAAGAGGTGGATGGGGCTAATAGGAGCTGCAGGAACAATTGGCTGTATTCTTGCCGGGTTTACTATATCGATCGTGAGTAAGCAAGAATTTGTGAACGAGTTGTCTCTCGGTATGGTCGCATTGGTATTGATGGTCGTCTCTATGATCCTGATTGCTCGTGCTGATTTATTTAAAATAAAGGATGACGTACAAAAGCCAGAGTCTGGTAAACCAATCGGGGTTTTTGGTAAATTGCTGGTTTTAATTAGTAGTAAGCAATCAATCCTGATGACCTGGTTGGTAGTTTTTTCCGCGATCGTGCTATCGCTTGTTGATATAAACTTTAAATTTGAAGTCAGAAAAGATTATTCTGAGGATTTATACGACTTTTTCGGACAGTTTTACACTTACACAAGTTGTGCTCAATTAATTTTACAACTCTTTATCGTGAAAGCGATTTTGACAAGGGGGGGAGTAATGGCGGCAATTTCGATATTGCCTATTCTGTTACTTTTAACCGCTGTCGGAGCGGTACTTTTTCAGGACCAGGATGCCATCTATGTCGGCAAGTTCATTACCCAGGTCGTCTTTTTTACAATTGAATATGTTGGTCTCCAAATGCTTTTTCTTTCGGTCAAGAAAAAGCTACGAGGTCAGATGAATAGTGCGGTTGATGGATTAACTAGACCGGCAACAATTGCAACGATTAGTTTAATTATAACCTCTTCGCTTGCTTGGTGGCAAGAGGGGAGCGAAGGGGACATAGTTTTACGCCTTAACTTAATAATCATAGTGCTTTGTTTGTGTTGGCTTTTCGTGGCGTTCTTAAATTATAAGCAATACTTAAAGTCTTTAGTCACCATGATAGGTGCTAGTATTAGTGTCCCAAAAATTTTGGGTTCTCAAAATTCTTCTGATGATACACCACCCACATTCTTGCCCCATCCAATAAGACCGGAGAATTATTCTGGATTGGAGACTTTTATAACGAAAGTTTCCGGAGTAAATGAGCGTTTCAATGCAGTTCAGGAGTACTTTAAAAAGACTAACCCCAATGATTTTGGTCGTAAGAACAAAGGGTTTGCAAAGAGGGAATTCATATTATTATTACGGGACTGTGAAAGTTGTTCTTTATTCGAAAATCGTATTCAATCCACTTCGGAGTTTAGAACACTCAGATCTGCATTACAGGACTTAGTGGAACAAAAAATTGAGGTCTTGACTACTATCTTATCCCATCTCGATTCAACAATTAATTTCTTTAAAATTGTTGATTGTTTAAAAGCCAAGGATGCCAATGTTAAATCGGAAGCAATAGAAGTTTTAAAGGGAGTTTTAGGTCCTAAAAAAACTGATACATTTGTTAATTTGATAACACCTGCCATGAGGGAGCAAGATCAAGAATCTGTTGGTGTTGAAAGAATTTTGAAACAATTCTCTACGGAATCTAATCCCTCAATAGTAAAGGGAGTATTACTAACTTTATCGAAAGAGACATTTGCACAAGGCAAAGCTTTTATTACCAGTTGTTTTAATCATCACGATTACGCTGTGAGAGAATCCGCACTAAAGGCTTTCCTTTCCTTGGAAGCTGAACCAAGTGAGATTAGGAAGTATTGCGAAATTTTATCCGATGATAGTTCTTCTATTATAAGTACAATCGCAAAAGAGAAAATCCAATCAATTTTAAATCCTTAACAATACTTCTCAACACCGAACAAGATTATTTAATATGTGCAAAATAAATTTCTTAACTAACTTAACATTAATTTTAGTAACCGCGATTGGATTGGTTTTCAATACATCCGCAAGCGAACCAAAAGGATTCAACTCAAATTTAGGAGTAACTGAAGAATTTACTTTAGACTCAAAAGCGAATCAAATTGATTTCGAAAAGAAGCAAGCACCCGCCTTAAATATCGCAAAGTTTAATGATTCGGGCGTTGAGTTTGATAGATTACTTGCTCAGGCACCTGTTCCACTTGTTCCACAGGTTCCACAAAATTTTCAAAATATTCCCCAAACCCAGTTCGCACCGCAACCGTACCCAAATCAAGCACCTCAGGGACAAGCTTTCCCTGCAGCGAATGTTGTGGGGCAATACCCTGCACAGGCACCAGCACCTCCTGTGCAAACACCACAAGTCATTCCTCCAATAGGCTCTGAGAAAAGTTTGTATGCATTTTATTCTTATCGGTTAAGTTACATGCAAAGCGATCGAGTCTTAGCACTCTTAAAAGCGTTGGGATATAGTACCGTAGAATTCAGCTCAGGCCGTGGAGAATCAATAAACGAAAGTATTTTTACCGAATTTGCTCAACCGAAAAAATATCCTATTGTGGTCAAAATTTTAGATGCGGCGAAGACCAGTCTCATGCAACCTGCTATGGATGGAGCTAGAAATGTAGTTGGTTTGGATCGGTTAAGTGGTACTTATTTGCATCAATCCACAACAGGAGCACCCGAACAGAGATTACTTTTTATTTATGAGAAGAAGGACCCTGAGCAATTAAATGCGCTTTTAAACTTACTCAGAAATGAAGTGGATGTGGCTGCAAGTCAGATTGTTATTGAGGCACTAGTAGTTGAAATTAATACCAATAAAGCAAAGGAATTGGGTTTACGATACAAACTAAACGGAAGTCGAACTTCGACTAATTTTGACGAACTTGATTTTAACGGAAATGTGGCGAGGGGAATAGATGGCAGTCAGTATAAGTTCAATACGGTTTTTAATTCTGATGAAAATTCAAAATTTCAATTTCAGCAAAAGCAAACTGGTGTGGCTTCCGGAGTACCAATCTATTCCGCTGGTATGGCAAGAATTAATCCATTGGGCTTTCAGGCTACTCTAGACGCCTTTATTTCTGATGGTACAGCCGAAGTTCTTACCAATCCAACCATCTTGGTTCTCGATGGAAGGCAAGCATTAATACGAATTGGTACACAAATTCCCAATGAAACGATTCAAACCACAAATTATGGAACTCAAAAAAGTGTTAATTATATTGATACCGGAATTGTATTGAATATTCGTCCACGAATTTCGGAGGACGGATCGGAGGTGACCATGCAGACAGAGACAATTGTAAGTAGTGCAATTTATGATGCTTCAGATAAAGATAAGACCCCTAGTATTGAAAGTAAAACGGTTCAGAGTTTTGTTCGGGTGGCGGACAATACACCTTTTATAATAGGCGGCTTAATTGATAAAAAGAAAACCAAAGGGCAAATTGGTATTCCCTTTTTGTCTTCAATCCCCGTGATTGGAAATCTTTTTAAATCGAGGTCCGAAAGTGGTGCCGATCGCGAAGTGATTATTGTCCTAACGCCGCATATCATGGATGCATCAGAAAAATCATTTAGTTATGTTATTCCCAAGGATTCCCAGTCTTTTGATTCCTTTGACAATTTATTGTTTAGAAATGCCTATCGTATTCGGGATGATGACCTTTTTGACCTTTCTTTTGCCACGAAGAGCGAATTTTATCAAAATATACTTTCAGAGTTAAATACATACAAAAGAACTCATCCGGAAATAGCTGACGATGCTCCCGTTTTTAGTTATCTTGATAATAAAGTACCGGGAGAAGAAGTAATCGTTCGCAGGATGATTTGGGAAATTGTTCATAAGTCAAAATACCATCAATATATTGCAGACGATCATATTCTTCTTTTTGAAGAGAATCAAAAAGCCGAATTTGGTAATAAATTCAAAACTCATTTATTGAATCAACTTTTTGAAAAATTGAACGGTAAAACTGATAATTCATTAGTTTTTAATTTTGCCGATCATAAGGCGAACTCTGCAGGACCTTTTGAACATCCAAGAGCAAAGATTTATCGTGCTTCTGTCTCCAGTGCTCATCATTACATTGAGCTTATGAGCCGACTCAACACTAACGATCCTGAGCGAAATACAATTCTATTATCCAATAGCATCTCACCTCCGGGAGTTCGTGGAGCAAATGCACTGGAAGTATTAAAGGGCGTCCTTGTTTTAAAAAGAATTCTAGCTTTAAATAGCACTATGCCAGTTACGATAGACGAGTTTAGAGTAGGGCGACAAATTACTTTCCCCACCGAGCAAGAATTGAAGGATAAATATCATGTAATTGATTACGATGTGGCACGATTCTTTTACGAGGTAATCAATTATTACCCTGAATTTGAACAGGCATTTAATCGTGACTCTGCAAAGATTCTTTATGAAATAAAGGGAGTAGGGCGGTAAAATTTATTAGTGTACTTTTATTAGAATTTATTATTAGTTGAATAATAAGATCTCATGTTGTTTTGTCAGAGTTTAGTTTTAAGATTTATCAAAAGTGCAATTGTACTTTCGCTTCTAGCTTTGATTGCTTGTGAAAATACCAGTACCTTACCTTCACTTAATAATGAAATCTCAGCAAATGACATGCTTGTTTGTGAATCCCTCAATTTTGAGAGCGATGCATTTCAACTTTCGGATTCAAATGATTCCCAATTCAATGTGTTTGAATCCTTGTTTCTAGATAATGATGCTTACCAGTTGCCAGGTAACCCAACTAGAGAAAATTTGTATGCATATTTTAAAGATCTAAGAGAAGGTTATTTTCAGAAGGACGAAGGGATTGATTATTCTTTTGTAAGAAAAGAATACCACACATTTACTCACGCAATGGATGTAATGATTACTACTCATTCACTGTTGAACTCGGGCGGAGCAGTTTATTTAAACTCTGGCGAAAGAGCTGCCCTCGTGCTTGCTGCATTGGGTCATGATGCATTGCATACCGGCGTTAATAATTCTTTTCTGATTCAAACTAAGCATGCCTACTTTCAAGATATAGGCGGGAATAGTTTGCAAGAAATACGATCTGCCAAATACGTGTTACAACTTCTAGACAAACATAGAATTTTAGTTACGAGCGATGAGATGAATGATGTGCAAAGAAATGAAATTCAAAATGCCAGAAACATTATTGAGCAATCTATTTTATGGACTGATATCAAGCGCCACAAAGAACAGATGGAGGCAGTGGCATTAGCAAAAGAGAATATATTAAATTTACTGAATCAAAAAAGATTGATTCAAGCACCAGAGGGAATTGTCGGAGCAGGGAAAATAGACATGAATCAGGGACTTAACATATCTGCCTTGCTTGATGTTGAAACTAAAATGTTAATTGCATCCTTTATTTTACATTGTGCTGATATTAGTAACCCTGGGAAAGATTGGGAGAAGTGTGAAAGATGGGCAGTTTTAGTAATGAATGAATTTTTTTCACAGGGAGATTTACAGAAAAAACTCGGATTGAAGCCATCAATGAATTGCGACAGGAGTGTCGTTTCTGTACCCGGTTGTCAGGTCGGGTTTGGTAAGTTTGTTATTCGGGATTTGTATGTTCTTCTTCAGGAAATCTTACACGATGGTGGAGGTTATTTGTTAGATAACTTCAATTCCAATCAGGAAAAGTGGAAAGCACTTCACAATAAAGGTAAGGAAAGTGCTTCTCCTTACACTATGAATTTCTTGCCTCCTTCAAAGGAGGGTGGATGGATGGGACAACTAAGAACTGACGAAAAGTAACTTTAGCCCAGTCCTTTTACTTCCCATCCTTTACGATATTTCTTTTGAACGAGAGCGGTAGCCTTGGAGTTGTCTTTGAAGGACAAATTGGTTGCGTCCCAAATTAGTTCCTGCTTTGGAAACCGAGTGGCGATACCCCCTAGTAATACCGTTTCAGTAAGGGGACCGGAATAATCAAAGTTTGCAGATGGCACAGGAGCCTCACCTCGCACGGCATCAATAAAACTGTGCCAGTGGTGCATTTTTTCAACTATTTCCATTTTATGGTCTTTAAATTTCTTTTCAGGAAATAACTTAGGCATACCGACATGGGGAATAAGCATCACTCCTTTTGTTCCTACGACAATGGAGCCTTGGCTGGGACGTTTTTGACCTTCCAGTAAATTAATTATTCTTGCTGGTGGTTGTGCAGTTCCATCATACCAGGTTACGGGTAAGGTCTTATTCTTCGAATATTGATTTCCCGGAAAAGTATAGTGAATAACCGCATCGAACCCCCAATTGTTCTTATTTGGCTTTGGTCCTTCAGATCTCAGGGAAATTGGGTAAGTTAAGCCGAGGGCTTTAAAGGTTGGGTCATATATATGACAGCCCATATCACCGAAAGTTCCCGTACCATAATCCAACCTTTTTCTCCATTGGCCCGGGTGGTAATGTCCTTTTATATAGTCAGTGTAAGGTGCCGGTCCAATCCAAGCATCCCAATCAAATCCTTCGGGAATAGGGTCTTTCTTAGTGGGCTTAGGATTTTCATCTCCCCATCTCTTACTACTGAAAGAGTGCGCCTCTACAATTTTTCCAATCACTCCGTCATGAACTAGTTTAACTGCAGTTCTGTATTCTTTGGCCGAGTGGATTTGAATCCCCATTTGGGTGATAATTTTATTTTCCTTTGCATACTCAGTTAATCGTCGTACCTCATACACATCATGGGCAAGGGGTTTTTGACCATAAACATGCAAGCCCATTTGCATCGCAGACATGCCCATACTCGCATGCAAGTGGTCGGGGGTTGAAACATTTACTGAGTCTAACTCTTTGCCTTCCTTGTCGAGCATTTCCCGCCAGTCAGAATATATTTTTGATCCGCGTAATCTTGCCTGTGCCTGTCTTCTGCGGTTGGGATCAATTTCAGCGACCGCTACCATTTCCACATTAGGATGAGTTTTGATTTGGCCTAGATCAGTACCCGCCATTCCAGATCCGCCAAAACTAGCATGACGGACTCGTTCACTAGGGGGAGACTTGGCCCATGAGGTTGAGGCGATGTAAGGAGCTAAGATTGCTCCGGAAATTTGTTTAATGTGAGTTCTTCTGGATTGAGGGAGAGACATAACTTTTTAGTGTTTATATTTGAATTTTATGAAAGAAGTTAATTTCGCAAGTTACACATGCGTAATTATACCGTCAAGTACTCACTTTGTATTTAGAAAAAAAGTGGAGAACCTGTAGGCGTTTAAAAAATATTTTTATCTAACGCATACTAAAATTCTATGCATATTGAGATTTTTTGCACCATTTCTGAATTGGAGAAGTCGGAGATAAAGAAATATGCATTCCTCTTCCCAGGCTCCTTGGATTCTATGTGGACGATTGGTATTATTATCTCCTTTTGAAATTAGTTGAAATAATTTAAATCTAATTTTTATTTATTATATTGAACCTTCAATATTTTCAGCCTTTTTTTCATTCGCATAATTTCGGCTTTCGATTGTTGATCATTAATTAAATTATTAAGTTCATACGGGTCGTTTTTCAGGTCATAAAATTCCCATTGGTTCAATTCATAAAAAGAAATTAATTTATATCTTTCATCACGAATACCTTCATGTCTGGGCATATTGTATGGCCCTCTTTGTTCAGGTGTCCCACCATCAAAATATTGATATAAAATATCCTTTCTCCATGGAAAATTATACTCGTTCGAAAAAAGAGGCTGAAGGGCTAATCCATGGATTGAATCGGGGACGGGTAAGCCGCTTGCTTTTAGAAAAGTTGGGGCAAGATCTATATTCTGTACTAATTTTACAATCTTTGAACCAGGGGCAATAGTGCCGGGCCAACGCATTATGAGCGGAGATTTAAAGCTTTCTTCATACATCCATCGTTTTTCAGCCCATCCATGTTCTCCAGTAAAAAAACCCTGGTCTGAACTGTAAATTACCAGGGTGTTTTTAGACAGATCACTTTGATCAAGATAATCAAGAATTCGACCAATTTGATCATCCAAGCCGTCCACGCAGCGGATATAGTCTTTAATGAAGCGTTGATAGATGTAGAGTGATTTTGCCTTACCTTCTAACTTGTTCTCCTTACTTAATTTTCGATATCGAAGGTTTCTCGGGTCATAAGCTGAATGCCACGCTTTTCGCTGTTTGGAATTCATCTCATCTAGAAATGGTGGACGAATTTTTGGATTTTTATCTATTTCCTCCTTTGTTGGAGCAATATTTAAGACATGCCCTTTCATTCCCTTGAGTGCCATCCAGGTCTCCGATACGAATGATGACCGGGTAGAAAAATCATCAAAGAATGTATCCGGCACGGGAAAATCCACATCATCGTAACCTCCCATTCGATCTATTGGAGGGAGTCGATGAATATGTGGAACCTTGTATTGAGCACAAAGTAAGAAAGGTTTTTTTTGATCCCGGTTTTTCAACCACCGAAGGGCTTTGTCGGTGATGATCTTAGTGGAATGTCCTGTTACTTTGCTTTCCCCGTTGGGCGAAAGAAAGGTTGGATTAAAATAAGACCCTTGCCCTCCTTTACCGGAAAGAATTTCCCAACTCTGAAATTCATCTGTCGGGTTTCCTTTGAGGTGCCATTTTCCAATGAGTCCGGTTTGGTATCCTGACTTCCCTATTTCTCTTGAGTAGACCCATTGTTGACCATTCCATTTTGAACTGTTCCCAATCACTCCGTTTGCTAGGCTGTGTTTACCGGTAAGAATGGCTGCTCTGCTTGGGCAACAGATTGAATTCACATTGAATGAATTAGTAAAAAGTGCACCCTCTCTGGCTATGCGATCAAGATTGGGTGTGTTATTGATTGATCCAGGATAAGCACCAATGGTCCGCAGGGCGTGGTCATCGCTAAATAGAAAAAGAATATTCGGTCGAGTTTCTGCATATGTAGAAACAAGAAAGAGAAAGAAAAGCCAGCTCAGTTTTATAAATTTCACGATACTTCTCTTTAATTTTTTAACAATTCAAACAGAATATTTTCGGTTTTTTGCTTTGTTTTTCTTCGAACCATGTACATGTTTTCGGTTGCTCTTGTGACGACATTGACAAGTTCTGGATAAGCTTTGCCTGCGACATCGATGAAACCACATTGATGGTTTTCACGATCTTTCCTACCTGCTGCAGATTGGTCAATCCACTGGAACCAATGTACCCCGACAAATCTAGGATCAGCTAGGGCTGAAGCAAGGTAATGTGCAAAGGATAAAGCTCTTTGTCTCTGATCCCATGAGCCCGATAAACCTGGGCTTGGCACTCCACGATCGACTGCCCCAAAATGGAATTCACTGGAGAGAATAGGAATATCTGCGTCAACAGGCACCTGCCATGAACGAACTCTGGAATCATATACATTGACCGAAAATACATCGACAGAACCGAGTGCTCCAAGACCCAGGACATTTGGACCCCGATGCGTACGACAACCTAAAAAGAGGGTGCCGGGAAGCTCCTTTTCGATCGCAGTTTTACATTTTTGAAAGAACGCTTTTACGAACGGGAGATAGAGTTCATCCAAATCTTTTATTTTTGCGGGTGAATTATTTTTGCCCCGTTTTTTTAATTCATTGACTGCCCAAATTTTAGTCGAATGGTCTTCTGGAAGTTTTTGAATGGTTTCCCCAATTCGGTCCGGCCATTCCAATTCATTCCCCATGAAAATTCCCAGACAGAAAGGATCGTTTTTTGCCCATGAAAGTTTTCTTAGGTTTTGTTCCAGGTCGGATTGAAAATCGGTTCGGAAAGGGGAGGGAAATTTTCTGTGTCCACTGCTTTGCCACCAAATGGAAGAGATTAATGTGTAGGGTGTTTTTCTATCTTTTTGCAATTTTTCATCTGACCAGCAGGCAAGGGTGTTTAGTCCCCACGCTCTCAGGCGATCATGTGTTCCCTGATTGACCGTTTCCTCCCATTTTTCTCCGAAATAACGCCTATAGTTTAAAGCTGGGAAATTCACATACTGTCTTCCTCCTGTTTTTCGTAACCCCGTCCATTTTAGGTAGTCCTTCTCCCCGGGGATGTAGTTAAAAAAGGACGTGTTCGTTCTTTTGGGAATGGCGAGTGTTTCGGCACGGTTTCCGGTTAGGCAAGGGCCGACAGAAAAGAATAAATAACCATCCGGGTCAATCAGCCACCATTTTCCATCGACTTTTTGAGTGCGGAACCGACCGGTTGCTTTCATTTTCGGACCATCAATCCATCCACCAAATTTACCGAGTCTCCTATCCTTGGCTTCTTTCTTAGCTTGTTTGAACTCTGACAGCATCGTGTCCCTTGCTTCCTCAAGGTTGTTCGCTTTGCCTGGCCAATGAATGGCACTGACCTGTCCAAGTTCATCGAGATAGGGAAGACTTTCCAATTTTTTATTAATCTCCTTATTATTTTGCCAACCTAGAACTGGTGCACCAATGAGTATATTGATTTTCCCGGAAGAGGAGGTTAGATCCAAAATGATTTCACGGATATCTTCCGGAAAGAATCTCCTCCAATGTACGCGATGACCATTTGGTTTTGCGAGTTGATCCTTAAAAAGATCCGACCCTTGATAGCGATCTTCAATCATAGGAAAGGGGAACCCCAAGGTGGTTTTTTCCCAACTCGGAGCTACCGCAAATCCAACGGCATGGTGCGACCAACTCGTAAGGTTTCCATTGTTCAATCTTCCTTCAATGGTGGTGACGCCTTGTTCCCAGTTTTGAATGGGAATGCCGGCAAGTTTGTAACCACTGATATCCCATTTATCACCCGCTTTCGGACTCAGTGAAATCCTCATGGGGCTTTTCCCTTCAACCTTCCATTTACCTCCCCAATTTTGGATTTCGTTTCCATTGGGTATTTTAATCTGACAAAGCAGATTTGCTTTAGGGGAAAAAAGTTGTTCGGAATGGATTTTGGGCTTCGTATGATTCTTTTCTCCACTTTCAAAAAGAAAAGGGTCGGTACTTCTGGATGAATTTAAAATTTCCCTCAGCTCTGAACTCATTCGGTTAACCCGACTTAGTTGAGATTTTTCTGCAATTTGGTTTTGGCTTTCCATCGGATCATCGGCGAGATTATACAATTCAATGGGTTTGAGATCTTTGGTGCATATTAATTTCCATGAATTTTCCCTCACGGACTTCTTTGATTGTTGTCCATGATATTTTCCATTGTTTGCCTGAATAAGAATGGACGAACGGGTATTTTCGTCCTTTTTTCCAAGCAGAGTTCTTAAAAAGGACTGACTGTCTAAACCATCAGATATTTGCATCGGCTGAAAAGTAATTTCAGCAAATGTTGCATAGAGATCCTGCAGACCAATTAATGCATCGGAAAGGGTACCTGATTTAATAGGTGAATTTTCTTTCCCATTCCCCCATCGGGCGATGAAGGGAACCCGATGGCCTCCTTCATATACCTGTGCTTTACTTCCTCGAAAGCCTGAATTGGAATTGTGCCCGCCTTTGTGCTTTCCTGGAAGACCACGGGATAAACCCCCATTATCGCTGGTGAAGATAATCAGTGTGTTTTCCAATTCACCATTCGCTTTGAGAGTTTCAATTATTTTCCCTAGGCTAATATCAGCTTCCACCAACATATCCAGATGAGAGTCGAGCGATGCACCTTTTACTTTTTCCCCCATCAGTTCATCAGGAGGCGTATGGGGAACATGACAAGACTGGCTCCAATAATACATGAAGAACGGTTTTCGTATTCCATCTGCTTCATTTCTTTCAGAATGTCTTTTCAGAAAAGATAATGCTTTTTCGGTTAAAACCGGACCCGCCATGGACGAATCCCAATCGGGTGAACCAAATCCATCTGCCTCAATGACTGAATTGCCGTAAGTACCCGTTTTCCACTCCCTGAGCTTTGCGGCATCGCCTACAAGTATTCCATTTTCAATTGCGATATAAGGAGAGCCCTGAATCCCTTGAGGGAGTTCATAGGCATAGTCAAAGCCAAGGGATGCAGGTGTGTTCTCAACTTTGCGCCCAAAATCAAAGTCTTTGAATCCACCCTTCATACTAAGCTTGGGTTTACCCGTTGATTTACTGAATACTTTTCCTCCCAAATGAACCTTTCCGAGAAAGGCAGTGTGATAACCCACTTTTTTCATTAACTGTCCAACAGTTTGTTGCCCCCTCAAAACCTGAGATGGCATATTAAATAACCAGGTGCCGTTCGAATTTCTTCCACGCCATGGATAGTTCCCTGTCATAACACTGTAACGCGTGGGAGCACATACGGCGGCTGGTGCATGGGCATCGCTGAAAGTGATTCCTGCAGCAGCTAATTTTTCCAAATTGGGCATCGATACCTTGCTGTTCTTATTGTAAACCCGGGAATCTCCAATTCCCATATCGTCCATCAGGAAAACAAGAATGTTGGGGGGAGCTATTATTCCTCCTAATGCAAAAGAACAGACAATAAGCAGTAAGCTGATAATGAGACAGGCTGTGCTATGAAACATAATTAAAAATGGAACCGAAATTGAGAAAGCCCGGTATCGCTCATTTGCAAGTACCGGGCTTTTATAAATTATACTACCCTTACTTTACCGGCTTAACCGATACAATGTAAGTCATCAAAGTAATCTTGGCACCTTCCTTCTTTTTAATCTTGGCCTTAAGCTTGACTTTCTTATTGAGCATATCGCCTACTTTTTCCTTCACTCCGTCATTGAAACCGTAGTACTTCTTCTTGTCTGCGTCATCTGTGAAAATAACGGCTCCCTTATCGTTTTTGATAAATTTACCAGTGGCATCAAGTGTTTTGGCTTCTTGGGCAAATCCAAGGTTTGCAAAAAACGCTCCTAGGGCAAGAAGGGCAAGTAATGTAATTCGATTCATTTATTATTTGGGTTATAGGTTTTATGTTTGGGATTAAAGATCTTTCACCCCTTGTTTTTTTTTATGGGCGTGAAATTCTGGCCAGGACAACATGCCATCATTATTGCTATCGGCCGATGGATTCTTTTTTAAGTATGAGTTTTTCCAATGTTCATTTTGTAGGACTTTTTTTTCCTCTTCGGACATTTTCCTATGGGCAGTGAGTTCGGCCCATGACAGAGTTCCGTCCCCATTCGTATCTGCAGATGGGTTTTTCTTAAAGTACTGATCCTTCCAATACTCATTACTCTTTGGTTTTTCTGGAATACTTTCAGGAATGATTGATAAAAGTTGCTTACGGAATCCGGTTAATTTTTTCTCGAATTTTGAATTCTGTGCCAAGTTATTCCATTCGTGGTCATCTTTTGCAGTGTGATAGAGTTCTTCCTTGCCATTCTCGTAGCGAATATATCGCCAGTCCTTGAAACGGAGGGAATAATTTTGAAAAGCCGGATCATAATACTGAGCCCATTTGTAGAGGGCAGTGATGGCATACTCTGGTCCATCCCATTTTCCATTTTTAGGATCTTTGAGGAATGGTTTCATTGAAAAACCGTCTAAAGGACGACCCTTGTCATTTTTCATGGTATTGTCGGGTAACCCACACAAGTCGAGTAGGGTGGGGTATAAATCGACCAGTGAGACAGGTTGTTCGCATTCCTTATTTTCTTTGGACACACCTGGTGCTCTTATAACAAGAGGTACGCGTGTACTTTCCTGCCAAAGGGAGTTTTTATAGAGGTAATCCTTCTCACCATTTCCCCAACCGTGATCACTGGTGAATATCACAATCGTGTTCTTGTCTAGTTCGGTTTTTTCCAAGGTTTGAAGAATGTCACCGACCAAATCATCGACTGATGCGACCGATGCAAGATAGGCCTGAATGAATTTTTTTAAGGCCAACTCGCGATCTTCACCATAAGATGCAATGAGGCTGTCATACATTTTGGTTCCCCGGTCCCCACTGCGATCATCTTCCTTTGAGGTTACGGTATTTTTAAAAGTATCTTCTGCATCTGCTTTAAGAATTTTTGGCAGTTTAATAGATTCTATGGGGAATAGATCAAAGTACTTTTGCGGCACAATCAGAGGAGTGTGTGGCCGTACAAAACCAACACCCATGAAGAAAGTTTTTTCCTCTTTCGTTTTTGCAAGTTCGGAAAGTCTATTAACAGCCCATTGGGCATTGAGTTCATCTCCAG
>ENA-OQVM01004095-OQVM01004095.1-marine-metagenome-genome-assembly--contig:-NODE-4095-length-15129-cov-4.052750_pt1 | contig 15129 bp, 12 predicted proteins | sample MGYA00237776_ERZ505498 | MGnify/ENA primary metagenome ERZ505498 (study PRJEB26159, sample SAMN06265151) | marine metagenome | isolation source: Helgoland LTER site | place: Germany:Helgoland, sampling... | reverse complement strand
GAATACGCGATCCAGACACTTGAAGCCGCGCAACGTGGCGGTGCGATCAACTTGACACTTTGCGATACCAATGGCGGTCAGCTCGTCAGTCAGATGCAGGCAATTGTCAGCAAGGTCGTGGCACATTTCCCGCATACGCCTGTTGGTATGCATTGTCATAATGATTCAGGCCTCGGCGTAGCATTGTCGCTCGCGGGAATCGAATCAGGCGCAACGCTCGTGCAGGGTACGATGAATGGTTTTGGCGAGCGTAATGGTAATGCCAATCTCAGTACTATTATTCCTAATTTGATTTTAAAGATGGATGCCGATCTGAACTGCGCACCTAACTTGAATAAACTGCGTGATCTTTCGTTGTTTGTCGATGAAATGGCGAATCGTGCGTCGGATTCGACATTGCCATTTGTCGGAACGAGTTCCTTTGCACATAAGGGTGGGGTGCATGCCGATGCTGCCGCCAAAGTCAAACACAGCTACGAGCACATTGCACCTGAACTGGTCGGTAATCGTACACGGGTACTGGTTTCCGATATGTCCGGCCGTAGTAGTGTGATGATGAAGGCCAAGGAAATTGGTGTCGATCTCGACCCGCGTTCGCCGCAGTTGAAGGAATTTCTCGGTGAGTTGAAAGAGCTAGAATTTAAAGGCTATGAATACGAAGCCGCCGATGCATCTTTCAAATTACTGTTGAGTCGCTTCCTGAAAAATAAGCAGGCTGACTTTGAGCTTGTTGGCTATCGTGTGATGGTGAGTCACCAAGAGACTTCAGGTCGCGTAGTATCAGAAGCAACTGTGCAGGTCAAGATTGGTGACGAAGTACATCATACCGTGGCTGAGGCCAATGGCCCTGTCGGCGCGCTTGACCATGCCTTGCGTAAAGCGATTGCGCCCGTGTTCCCAGAGATTATGGCCGTTGAACTGATTGACTATAAGGTACGTATTCTCGAAACTGAGCAGGGCAGCGATGCGATCACTCGTGTACTGATTGAGTCAACTGATGGCGAAGCGACTTGGGGTACTGTAGGCGCCAGTGATAACATTATCGAAGCCACATGGCGTGCGTTGGTGGACTCCGTCGAATATAAGATCCTGCTTGATTCTGAGGCGTAAGCGTTGACTTGGGCCATCACGCTCATCGGCAGGAGAGCGAACCTTCTACCAACTTCGTGTCGGTGCAACGCGTAACGTCTCGTAGCGGCTGACATCGACTTCTTGCACAAAGCGGCTCGGGTTGAGGCGTATCACCGTATTACCTTGTTGATTGAGCATCGGGTAAGACAGGTAGAGCTCTTCCATCGCACGGGTAACGGCGACGTAAAACAGTCGGCGCTCTTCTTCGAGGTCGCCATCATCAATGGTACGCTTGAGTGGAAATAGGCCATCAGCCAGTCCGATAACAAATACGATCGGGAACTCTAGGCCCTTCGCTTGGTGAATAGTGGTTAGGCGCAAGCAGTTAAGCGCTTGTTCGGGGGTGCGTTCATTACTTTCGGAGGCCAACAGGACGAGCTGTGCGAGCAGTTCTTCCATCGTATCGAAGCGGCTGGCAAAACTGATTAAGCTTTGTAAGTCATCGGCGCGTTCAGTCCAGTTCGGATAGATCTCACGGATGAAGGAGCTATACCAACCGTCGAGGCCGAGTTGTACGATTGTTTCGGGTGTTTCGCTAGTCAGTGCGACAGACACTTCGCGAATTGTCTCGGCCAGTGATGGCCATTCCTCTTTGGCGTCGTTGGGCACCTTTTTAAGCACCGCTGCAGATGTTAGAACCTCACAGAAATCTTTCTCTTCTTTCTCTGCAAGTTTCTTGGTGAACGCATGAATCCGCTCCGCGGTCTTGGGCCCGACTTTGGGTAGTAGGCAAGTGAAGCGTGCAAACGCGGAGACGTCGGCAGGATTAGAGGCGAAGCGTAGTTGCGCGGTAAAGTCGCGGATGTGAGCTTGTTCGAAAAAACGCACGCCACTCGTGATTTGATAATCAATTCCGCGACGCGTAAGTTCCATCTGCAGGTCCATCGCTTGATAGTGGGCGCGGTAGAGGACCGCAACCTCGGAGAGGTCACGACCTTCGTCGATTAGGCCTTCGATACGCTGGATGATAAAATTGGCCTGATTGCGCGCATCCATGATCGGGGTGAAGTAGGGCTTCTCGCCATTGGGCCTAACTGCTCGTAGTTCTTTAGAATATCCCATGCCGGGCGGTTGTGCGGCGAGCACGGCATTGGCAAATTCAAGGATTTGTGGGGAACTGCGGTAGTTCGTTTCGATCTTATAGATCGTGGCACCTGGGTGGCGCTCGGTGAACCGCATAATATTGTCAAAGTCTGCCCCTCGCCACGTATAAATGCACTGTGCATCATCACCCACGGCCATAATTTGGTGGTGCACCCCAAGAATATCAACGATCTCGGATTGTAGGCGATTGGTATCTTGAAATTCGTCAACCAAGATGTGCTTGAAGCGTTGCTGATAATGCGTCGCTACCTCGGGATGCTCGCGCAAGAGTTTAAGCAAGTATTCGAGTAGGTCGTCGTAGTCGACAACCTGATGCTCTAACTTAGTCTTGTGATAGACCTTATAAATGTCGGCAATCTTTTGCGCCATGCCCTCGAGGAAGGGGTAGTGGTCGTCTGCTTCTTCCAGCACACTGCGGCAGGTGTTACGTGCATAGCTGATCATGTTGTGCACCACTTTGGGTTTCGGATTATTCTTCCCTTTAAGAAATGCAGGGTCGACTTTGTGAATTGCGCTTTTTAGCAGGCTCTCTGCTTCGCTTTCGTCGAGGATAGTATAGTTGCGCTTGAGGCCGACCGCTTCGCCATGCACGCGAAGGATACGTTGCGCGATACTGTGAAAAGTACCGCCCCAGAGCTGGTGCTTTTTAACGCCAGTCAGGTCTTGCACGCGTCCCAACATTTCCTTGGCAGACTTGTTGGTAAAGGTCAGTAGCAGGATTTCGTAGGTTTCTATGCCTTGCTGCAATAAATAGGCGACTCGATAGGTTAAAGTGCGCGTCTTGCCTGAGCCAGCACCCGCGAGGACTAGCGCTGGGCCTGGTTCGGCCGTGACGGCGGCGTATTGCTCGTCGTTTAGTTCAGCGCGAAAGTCGATTGGTAATAAGGCGCTGGATTCGGTGTCGTAAAAATCGGTCATCAAAAAAGGAGTTAGCAGCGATAATGAGGTTTGCCGTAGATGGCGGAGCAAGTGGTTAATAAGTCGCTGGTCAGCACTTCTATATACTGCATCTAGGATATTGCGGTAGAGGGCAAAGTGAAAATGAGCAATAAGCGGCATCCTTTCGAAATTATTGAATTTTAATCACAAAAAAATCATGGGGCTGCTCTAAGTGCACAGCCCTGTTGCTTCTTTCTTTGATTTGATTATGTCAATCTGTCCATTTTGATTGCAGCCCGATCATTCGTTTCTCTACTACTTAGCAACTATGCAAATCATTCCTTCCAGTATGCTTCCAGAGCGCGACCAAGACGCGTTGCGTGTTTTCCTGGAGGGTTGTCGGGAGACAGCGCGTGCCAAGCAGCATTTTCAAATCGCGAGTATTTCGCTGGCGGTGAAGCATATTGCTCCATTGGCGGTATTAGAATCGATCTACGAACCGAGTGAGTTACACTTTTATATCGAGCGTGCAGCCGACGAAGAAGCGCTCGCCGGCGCGGAGGCAGTCGCCGAGGCGACGTTTTCTGGAGTGGATCGTTTCGCTCAGGCACAGGCCTTTGCAGATAAGATCATGGATAATACGATCGTTGTCGGGGATCTGAATGAACCGTTTACTGGACCTCATTTTTTCACTGCATTTACTTTTAATGACACGGTGCCTGAGGGCAACGCCTTTGCGCCAGCAACAATTTTCCTGCCGCGTTGGCAGGTCTCGCGCGTTAAAGGGAAATATGGTGCGGTGGCGAATATCCGCATTGATCCTGACGCAGACCTTGATCAACTGGTAGCTCGGGTGTGGGGCGCGTATCAAAAATTTTCAATTTTTGATTATTCTACGACTCCTATTGAACCCGCGCCTGCGGTAAAGCCGACTTCAGTGGAACGCTCAGAGTTGGCACCGGGTATATATTCGCGAGCGGTGACTGAAGCGCTACAAGAGATTGCTGCTGGGGCGTACGAGAAGATCGTGCTGGCGCGTGGAATTAAGTTGCAGGCCAATGAGCCCTGGCAACCGCTTCATGCTTTAAACTGCTTACGTGAAAGGTTTGCCGGATGCTTCACTTTTTCGTTTGGCGGCGGAGATGGGCGTAGCTTTATTGGCGCCACACCAGAGCGTTTATTGCGCATTCGCGATGGTCAGCTTTTGACCGAGGCAATTGCTGGTTCGGCGCCACGCGGTGAGACTGCTGGTGAAGATGCCAAGTTCGCCCGAGACTTATTGGACAGCGATAAGGATTTACATGAACACGCCTGTGTGCGTGATTCGATTTTACGACGATTGAAGGCCGTTGGGGTCAATGGGCATGCGGACTCAGCGCCGCGCTTGTTACCTCTGGCTAATGTGCAGCACCTACAAACTGCGATCGAAGCGGAAGTGGGTGACGATGTGCACCTTCTTAATATTTTGCAAGAGATGCACCCGACGCCGGCCGTCGGAGGGACCCCACGCGGACAAGCAATGGCGCGGATCCATGACTTGGAGCAGCTAGATCGAGGTCTTTATTCTGGAGTGATCGGTTGGTTTAATCACCTCAATGAGGGCGAGATGATCGTTGGCATTCGTTCGGCTCTGATCGAAGGCACTACGGCCAACTTGTATGCAGGCGCTGGCATTGTCGAAGGCTCAGATCCAGAAAAAGAAACCCGCGAGACCGAGATGAAATTACGCGCCTTACTCGATGCCTTGATTGCATAGGCTAGAGCTGCTCGTCCTTGCCAGTTTTAGCGCCAGTTTCTAGCCCTGTGCCAGTCTTTCTGCCTCTAGTCACAGATTTGTCGATTCGATCCAAGTTTCTTTTAGAGCCAATTGCCTGATTCTTTTCGGCCTCAGTTCAAAAAGGTGTAATATCTAAGAATTTTAATCCGCTAGAGAAGAAGTATAGCCACGCTCCTAGGAGGCTTTATTTAAAACAGTATTTTTTTGAATTTTATAGTGGTCAATTACCTCCTATCGATGTGTGTTAATTAACATGAAGAGGGCAACTGTAGGTATGAAACAGATCGCTGCCGAGGCGGAGGTGTCATTGATGACAGTTTCGCGTGTATTGCGTAATCAATCCAATGTCGCGCCCGCGACTAAACTAAAGATTCGTACCATCGCGGAGCGGTTGGGGTATAAACCAAACCGGTTGGTGCGTGGCATGCAGAGCGGTCGCAGCGGTATTGTCAGTGTGGTGATGCCTGCGGGGCATGCGATTGCGCCTGCGATCCTGGAGGGAGCTTATGATTACTTTAATGAAAAAGACATGCTCATGGCGCTTGATCTGGTACATGGGGATTATGGTGAAAAAGCGGTCGAAGAGCAGAGCAAAGTGATCAATCGCTTGCTCGAAAGCCGCGTCGATGGATTTATTTTGCTACCGGTCAATGAAGATGCGAGCCCGCTCTATTTTAAGGAAGTCATCGACCGCAAGATCCCTCTGGTGTTGGTGGACCGTAATACTATCCACTTTGATGCGGATTTTGTTGGAACCGATGATTTTGCTGGTGGCTACGAGGCGGCGCGTGTGTTGGCTGAAAATGGCTGTAAAAATGCGGTGCTGATTTCGACGGGCGATTTGGTGAGTACCAGTCGCTTGCGCTCAGAGGGCTTCAAGGCTGGTTTGAAAGCGTTTAAATTGAAGCTGATTGCGAATGTGATCGCACCGAACTTCACGTACAATGCAGATTTGATTGATAATGAACTGACGAAACACCAGGGTCGGTTTGACTGCGTATTCGGGATCGCTGACCGTCTGGCGATCAATGCTTGGCATAGTTGTCAACGACTGGAACTGAAGATTCCACAGCAGGTGAAGGTGGTGGGACCGGTACTGGAGGCGCCCCAGTGGTAGCCAAGGTGGCTCGCTCCCTCGGAGCTTTGACAATCGGTGTGGTCACTAGGCCCTTTGGGTTTGAAGGCCGCCGCCGCATGTCGCAGGCAGACCAGGGTGTTGAAGAATTGCGCGCCGAAGTCGACACTCTCATTGTCATTCCCAATGATCGATTGCTCTCACTCGCTGACCGCGAAATCTCAGTAATCGATGCCTTCCGACAGGCCGACCACGTCCTCCTACAAGGAGTCAGTGGAATCACCGACCTGATCACAACTCCAGGTTTAATTAACCTGGACTTTGCTGACGTGAAGAGTGTCATGCATGCGGCCGGGTCTGCCCTGATGGGCATTGGGTCCTCTCGCGGAGAAGACCGCGCGGTCCAAGCTGCAGAAAAGGCAATTTCCAGCCCGCTATTGGAAGCTGGGATTGACGGCGCACACGGCGTCCTGCTCTCTGTCTCCGGTGGAAGCGACCTCGGGCTATTTGAAATCAACGAAGCGGCCCGACTCGTTGCCGACGCGGCGCATCCGGATGCCAATATTATTTTCGGTGCAGTAATTGATGACACGTTGGGAGACGAGGTCCGAGTGACCGTGATTGCGGCTGGCTTTGATGGTGGAGAACCACCGGCTAAGAAAGCCTCGGCAAAAAATACCGCGATTTCTGAAGCTCCGATTTTTGGACAGAGCGTGCAAGAACCCAAAGCAATGTCATTTGATTACACCAGCGATGATCTAGATATCCCTGATTTCTTGAAGTAAATGATTCTTCCCCTTGCCAGTGGCGTTTTTGCGCCGGTGGCACCTAGTGACCGTCCAGTGTGCTGGGCGGTCACTGGTCGTTTGGGAGGCTCTAGCGTGGGCGAATTCAGCTACGGGAATATCGCCCCGCATGTGGGGGATGATCCATTGGCGACTTCCCGCAATCTCGATTCACTCGCCGCTCTCGTTGGCGTGAAAGAAACGGACTTAGCGCTCATGCAAGCGGCGCATGGAAGTTCGATCGCACGCGTGCACGGCGCTGGGACATTCTCCGGCGTTGATTCCCTGATTACCGACCGCGCGGAGGTGGGCTTGGTGGCAATGGGTGCTGACTGTGCGCCATTAATATTCTGTGCATTCCGCGCGGGGAATACCCCACTGATCAGCGCGGTCCATTGTGGATGGAAAGGGCTCGTGGCTGGAGTGGTGGAGGCCACGATCGTGGAACTTCGGGAACGAGGCGCAACCTACATTCGGTCCGTCGTGGGACCCGCTATCTGTGGTGTCTGTTACTCCAGTTCAACTGATCGACGCGAGATGATTCGGTCCTCAACCCAACGCGAGGTGGCTCAGGCTGCTTTGCGCGAACCTGGTGGGATAGATGTGCGAGAAGGAGTCATCACACAATTGAGAAATGCGGGAATTGAGACACAGGTAGTCGGTGGATGTACGTATGGGAACCCGGAAACTCTATTTTCCTACCGGCGCGAAACCAGAACAGGGCGGCAAGGAATAGTTGTGGCCATGCGTGAATCTCAGGGGCCGTCATGAGCGAGAACGCCAGCTTTCGAGCGAAAGAATTGGACCAAAATCTTCAAGCCGCGCATGATCGCATTGACGAGGTAAGAGAAGGAAGACGAGTCGATCTACTTGTGATTTCAAAAACCTATCCGTCATCTGACATTCACATCTTAAACGGTCTGGGGCAGCGTGCTTTTGGTGAAAACCGAGATCAAGAGGGCAAAAGAAAATTTGGCGAGTGTGAAAATCCTGATTCAATAAGTTGGCACATGGTCGGACAATTACAAAGTAAGAAGCTCAATTCAATTGCTCGGTGGGCTGACACGGTGGAGACACTCGACCGGCATGAATTGATTATCCCCTTGGACCGGGCTGCAGCCCAGGCGAACAAGAATCTGAGAGTCTTAATTCAAGTGAACCTCGATCCCGTGGAATTTCGGGAAGGGATGAACCGTGGTGGGGTCAACCCTGAGGTGGTCCCTAATTTTGTTGCCGAGCTGGAGAAAGCACCACATTTAACCCTCGGCGGGGTCATGGGAGTGGGTCCGCACCCAGAAATGGGTGCTGACGTAGATGCGGCTTTTGGGCAATTGATGGTTGCGGCTGCACTTGTTCAAAAATTGAACCCGGAAGCAACCATGATCTCCGCTGGAATGTCGGGGGACCTGGAACAGGCGATCCGGGCAGGTGCGACACAAGTGCGACTCGGTAGCGCGATCCTCGGGGAGAGGCCTGATGTGCAGTAACGTAGGAGATGCTCCAATGGGGGTGTGTTTCAGCAAGCCCGTAGTGGTCCCTAGTAGATGGAACGAGAGGGTCGGAAATGGCTAGTTCTGTGCGTCGAATGGCTGTCTATCTGGGTTTGGTCGAAGACGACTCCTACTCGGAAGATTACGCCGACGAGGGCTATGACGATCCCCGGAGCTCGCACAATTCCAGCGAAAGATACGAATCCCGGGTTCACACTTCCAATCGGGCAGGTTCCTCCCGCGGCTTTGCCGATGGCTACGGATCCGATAGCGCGGAGAGTTCACAAGGATCTCGAGTACGAGAACCCCGCGGTGTTCGTACAATCCGCCGTGAACAAGAGTTGCCGAGCCGCAATGTTGCACCGAGTAGCCCCACGCCACCCCGCAATCTTGATTTTGCTCGGATTGAGTCCATCCACCCGCGGTCATACAATGACGCACGGCGCATTGGTGAAGAATACCGAGAAGGAATTCCGGTGATCATGAATCTGAGTGACCTTGATGACAGTGATGCGAAACGAATCATTGACTTCGCAGCTGGATTAGTTTTTGGTTGCCGGGGTAGTATCGAAAGAGTCACCAACAAAGTTTTCCTGCTGTCACCGGTGAACGTAGATGTGGGAGATCAAGCGCGGGCGCAAGTGGCCCAAGACGGTTTCTTCAATCAAAGTTAGAGAAGTTAGGTTTATCAAATGAATACAGTCGGTGCATGGATCGCCAATATCCTTTTCTTGTATCTGCTTGTGCTGATTGGGCGTTTAGTATTTGATTTTGTTCAGATATTTGCTCGCGACTGGCGTCCATCCGGACCCATTCTGATCATCGTCGAAGGGATTTACACGCTTACTGAGCCACCATTGAAACTTATTAGGCGGGTGGTTCCGCCGCTGAGATTGGGTCAGGTGTCCCTAGACCTAGGGTTTTTGATCCTTCTGATCGGTCTTCAAATCCTGATTGGAATCTTTCGCGGATTGTAGGTTCGGCCCTTACACCTTTTCAATTCCAAAATTAGCCTCAATTTCACTTTCTGAACCCAGTACGGGAAATCCAGATACAGGTCCGATCACCTGGGAGAGAGTAAGGGCGAGAATCTCATGCGAAATTTCGACCCCGTGCGTGCCTATTGTTTCGGCGATATCCGCGTTGTCGGAACTCCAGGTAACGTTAATTCGATCACTGATCTGCAATCCTGCATTCTTTCGTCCCTCTTGAAGGGCGCGCACAATATCGCGTGCCAACCCAGCGAGAGCTAGGTCGTGAGTGATTTCCAAGTCAAGTGCGAAACTTTCGCCGGCATCTGCTGCCACGGCCCATCCCTGAATCGGGGTCTCTGTAATCACCAAGTCAGCTAATTCAATTGCGACAGATTCGTCAACCCCGTCGATTTCATAGACGACGGTGCCAGATGTCCGCAACATATTCACCAGCTCGGTAGCGTCCTGCATAGAAATGTGTGCAGCAACGAGTGGTGTTTGCTTCCCGAACCGAGCTCCCAGCGAACGAAAGTTGGGCTTTATGGAAATGCTGACTAGGGCGCTATCTGAGACATCAAGAGTGAGTAGTTCACCCACATTGAGCTCTTCTGCCACCTCGGCCACCAAGTCAGCGGGAAGCTCGCTCCACCCCCGCGCGCTGATGAGGGCGCGCCCTAATGGTTGGCGCGTCTTGACCGAACTTGTGGCTCGAGCCGAGCGACCGAGCTCGGTGACCCGGCGGGCGAGGGCCATCTGTTCCTGTAATTGCGCATCAACGAGTGATTCTTCAGGCCAGCTCGCAAGGTGCACCGAAGGCGGTAGCTGGGGTTGTGTTTCCCGGAATAGGTCTTGCCACACACGCTCGGTGATAAATGGTGTGTACGGGGCCATGCACAAAGTCACAATGTGAATGGCTTCATGCAGTGTTGCGAGCGCGGCTGGGTCGCCATCCCAGAATCGGCGGCGTGTTCGGCGTACGTACCAATTGGAAAGGTCATCGATAAATTCAGTAATCAAGCGCCCACCCAGTTGGGTGTCAAAATCCTCTAAAGCCGCGTCTACTTGCGAACTCAGCGTATGGGCCTGGGTCAAAAGCCAACGATCCATGATCGGGCGCTGTTCAAGTGGGGGAGCGCCATCTGCAGGTGACCAGGGGGCGCTGCGCGCATACAGGGAAAGAAAGGAAACGGTGTTCCAGTAGGTGAGTAGGTTTTTGCGCACAATATCCGCGATTGCCGTGTGCCCGACCCGACGTGACTGCCAGGGTGATCCACTTGCCAACATAAACCATCGCACTGCATCCGCGCCGTGCTGATCCATCAGGGGAATCGGTTCAAGAACGTTCCCGAGGTGCTTACTCATTTTACGACCATCTTCATCAAGAATGTGACCAAGGCACACAACACTTTTAAAGGAAGACTTGTCAAAGACCAAAGTTCCAATGGCCATCAGGGTGTAGAACCAGCCACGAGTCTGATCAATTGCTTCGCATACGAAATCGGCCGGGTATTGGGCTGAAAAGTCGTTTTTATTGTGCCTCGGGTACCACTGTGATGCAAATGGCATTGCCCCAGAGTCGTACCAGCAATCAATCACTTCCGGAACGCGGGTGGCAGCTGATTCACATTGCGGACAGGGGATCGTGATGTCGTCAATGAAGGGCCGATGCGGGTCAAGGTCGTCGATCTTCTGGCCGGCAAGATCGCCGAGTTCGGCAAGGGATTCAACAACGGTTAAGTGCTCGTTCCCACAGCGCCAGATAGGGAGCGGGGTTCCCCAATAGCGATTGCGCGACAAAGCCCAATCCACGTTGTTGGTAAGCCAGTCGCCGTAGCGACCCCACTTGATCGTGTCCGGATACCAATGTGTCTTCTCGTTTTCGGTCATGAGTCGGTCTTTAATAGCCGTTGTCCTGATGTACCAAGAAGGTTGTGCATAATAAATAAGTGGCGTGTGGCACCTCCAGCAATGCGGATAGGAGTGCTCATATGGTTCTTCACGAAAGAGCAATCCGCGGGAGCGCAAGTCATGAGTGAGAGTCGAATCGGCTTTTTTGAAAAACTGTCCACCGACCAGCGGTGTATCGGGCATGAATGTTCCGTCAGTAGCGATTGGATTCACAACCGGAAGGCCATACTCACGGCAACTGATCAGGTCGTCGGCTCCGAAAGCTGGGGCCTGGTGTACGAGCCCGGTTCCGTCGTCGGTGGTGACGTAGTCAGCCAGAATCACAAAATGGGATTGGGGAATGTCGATCAGATCAAATGGTCGCTGATAGCACACTCGCTCAAGTTCAACCCCAGAGAAAGTTTCCATAATTTGGTATCTCGTAGTGCCGTCTTCGCCGTCTTTGCCTTCGGCACCAACGGGCGCCCCAAACAGACCTTTGACTAAATCCTGGGCCACCACGTAATGCTGTCCCTCATGTGACACGACGCAGTAGGTTGCCGTGGGTTTGACAGCGATGGCAGTGTTCGAGACCAGGGTCCACGGGGTTGTGGTCCATACAAGTAGCGAAAGATGTGAGTACTTGCTGGCAAGGGTTCCGGCAGTAACGGGAAAGCGGACATATACCGAAGGATCCACAACATCTTCGTAACCTTGGGCGAGTTCATGGTCGCTCAGGCCGGTGCCACAACGAGGGCAATACGGCGAGACCCGATGGTCCTGGACCAGCAGACCGGCGTTGAAGATCTGCTTGAGGGACCACCACACACTTTGAATGTAATTGGCGTCCATGGTCCAGTAAGCGCTGTCCATATCAACCCAATAACCCATCCGGGTGGTGAGGTCGGTAAATGCATCCACGTGGCGCATAACCGATTCCCGGCATTTGGCGTTAAATTCGGCGACGCCATATTTTTCAATATCTTTCTTTCCAGAAAACCCGAGTTCTTTCTCAACCGCTAGTTCAACAGGTAGCCCATGGCAGTCCCAACCGGCCTGGCGGACCACGTGGTAGCCCTTCATAGTTCGGTAACGAGGAAAGATGTCCTTAAAGGCGCGGGCCTCAATATGGTGGGTGCCCGGAGCCCCGTTTGCTGTGGGTGGTCCCTCATAGAAAGTCCACGCAGGCCGACCCTGGCTTTGAGCCATGGACGCGGCAAATGTGCCTTCGGTTTCCCATAAGGCGAGTACCTGGTGCTCAAGATCGCCCAAGTCCACCGTGGGCGGTACCACTTTGTACATTCGGTGCGCTCTTCTCTGAGAAAGACGAAGTAGGCGATATTTTCGTCTGCTTACGTGCCTAAGGCCGGGGCCGTGCGTCACTTTAGCGCGCGGGCAATACCATACGCACGTGCGCTGCCAGGGGCAGTTTCACATGTTCACATAAAATCGACGCACGGCAGTTGATTGACAGCCTATTGATCTAAGGGGGCGGCGTAGTTGGTCGCAAAAAAGTCACAGACTAAGCAGAGCACTGCAAAAAAGGCTGCGCCGAAGAAGGCCGCGCCGAAGAAAGCCGCGCCTGCTAAGAAAGCCGCGCCGAAGAAGGCCGCGCCTGCTAAGAAAGCCGCGCCTAAGAAAGCCGCGCCTGCCAAGAAGGCCGCGCCTGCCAAGAAAGCCGCGCCGAAGAAAGCCGCGCCTAAGAAGGCCACGCCTGCCAAGAAGGCCACGCCGAAGAAGGCCGCGCCTAAAAAAGTCGAGCCCGAGAAAGCCGTGGCCGAAAAAGTAGTGGTTGAGGCAGTGCCAGCGGTAAAGACGGTTTTTGAGAAATTAGTCCCGGTCACAACTCGACCCGCGAGAGGAAAAAAGGCAGAGGGAATCGTAAAGGTAATTTCTCCTCGAGCATCTGTAACGGCTCCAGTTCTCACCGTGCGTGAGGATGAAAGCCCGTGGACTAAAGCTGAGCGGAACAAAGTAAGGAAATCGCTCAATGATGACGAAGTACGCTTACTTGAAGAGATTGCCACGAGCGAACAGGGACTCGCGGATCTCATTCTCGACTCGGGCGATGGCGCGGGTGATGATCAAGCCGATACTGGGACGAAGACATTCGAGCGGGAGCACGAAATGTCGCTTGCTAATAATGCGCGGGAAATGTTAGAGCAGGTGCGCCAAGCACTTGGACGCGTTGATGACGGAAGTTACGGTATCTGCGACGGCTGTGGCAATGGAATTGGGAAGTTGCGTTTGCAGGCGTTCCCACGGGCAAAGCTCTGCATGTCATGCAAGGTGGCGGAAGAACGCCAGTAAGTGCGTCTCGGAAATTACCCGTGAGCACTCGCGTAGAGTGTGGGGGTGTCCGATCCCATTGCAACCGCGCACCATAAAAGGTCTCGGCGTAACCGACGTGAACTTGCAATTTTCGGAGCAGTCGCGTTGGTGATTGTTGGGCTCGATCAGCTCACTAAATACTGGGCGCAGCAATATTTACTTCCACGAAGGTTGTCGGGCGAAGACCCGATCACGTTGCTTGGCGGTTTCCTCAAATTCACTTACACCGAAAACACGGGGGCAGCCTTTTCCATAGGTACGGGCGTCACCTGGCTGTTCACATTGATTGCAATTGCCGTTGTTGTGGTTATCTTTCGTTATGCGCGACGGCTGGGAAGCCTTCCGTGGGCGCTTGCTCTTGGTGGGATACTCGGCGGTTCATTGGGAAACTTGATTGACCGCATGTTTCGCTCACCAGGTCCATTTGAGGGTGCGGTTGTTGATTTCATCCAACTTCCTTATTGGGCAATTTTTAACATTGCTGACATGGCCGTGGTCATTTCAGGAATCGGCATGGCGATTTTGTTGGTGCGCGGGGTGCCGCTTGATGGAAAACCACAAGTGGCTGGCTCCCAGGTGGAGTCAGACCTGTGATTCGTGAGTTCACAATCCCGGAAGGTCTTGCAGGGGAGCGGGTCGACGTCGCGTTAACCCGACTGCTGGGTCTGAGCCGCTCCGCTGCGGTGGCGCTGATTGAGGCCGGTGCAATCTGCGCTGCTGACCGTTCATTGGTCAAAAGTGATCGCGTAATCGAAGGTCAAAAGATCGATGTTGATCTAGATATTGCACCGACAAAGGAAACGATTGAGATCATCGCCGAGCCAGTTCCAGGGATGCAAATTATTTACGATGACTCGGATCTAGTTGTCGTTGATAAGCCACAAGGGGTCGCGGCCCACCCCAGCCGTGGTTGGGAAGGTCCGACAGTCATCGGTGGCCTGGTTGCGGCCGGGTACGCAATTAGTACGTCAGGGGCTCCCGAACGAGAAGGGATCGTCCACCGACTTGATGCGGGAACTTCTGGGCTTATGGCCGTGGCCAAAAACGAGACATCTTACTCGCGCATGAAAAACCTGTTCCGGAATAGGGAGGTGCACAAGCTCTACCACGCGGTTGTCCAAGGACTGCTGGATCCACTTGTGGGAACAATTGACGCTGCTATTGGGCGCCATCCCGGTCACGAGTACAAGTATGCGGTCACGAGGGATGGTAAGCCTAGCGTTACCCACTACGAAACCCTGGAAGCATTTCGGCATGCTTCATTAGTGCAGGTGCAACTCGAAACGGGAAGAACCCATCAAATTCGGGTGCATATGTCAGCGATGCGTCATCCAATTACCGGGGACACCATGTACGGTGGAGATCCGGTTTTAGCGGCTCGATTGGGTCTAGATCGCCAATGGTTACACGCGGTTGAACTTGGATTCGATCATCCGCGGACCGGTGAAAAAATTGAACTGAAAAGTGAATACAGCGAGGACCTCACTCGTGCTCTAGGAATTTTGCGCGATGCTTGAGAGCTAATTTCTGCATCTTCCCCTTATGCAGTGGTCTGGCAGGTGGTTTTCATGGAAATTATTGGTAGGCAAGTCGTAGATTGATAAGGGTGATGGCGTGGGTGCGACGGAAAGAAGCGGCGACTTCGTCCACCTGCATGTTCACACCGAATATTCGATGCTTGATGGCGCATCGAAGC
>ENA-OQVM01004092-OQVM01004092.1-marine-metagenome-genome-assembly--contig:-NODE-4092-length-15131-cov-2.835193_pt1 | contig 15131 bp, 18 predicted proteins | sample MGYA00237776_ERZ505498 | MGnify/ENA primary metagenome ERZ505498 (study PRJEB26159, sample SAMN06265151) | marine metagenome | isolation source: Helgoland LTER site | place: Germany:Helgoland, sampling... | reverse complement strand
ATCCGCCATACTTTTAAATATAAATTATTAGTGTATTGAATTACTCATTATGTGACTGGTATGCAATCACCATCTAAAGTACATGCAGTTCCATTTGGAGTTATATTCATTCCAGGACCACCAAGAAACGGTGCACCGTTTACGCCATACTTAAACAAGTTGCTTATAGTTGGAGCACTACATAATCCAAAGTAAGTAGAGTTACCATCAACTAATCCAATAGTTTGTGCTAAGTTTACATCTCTTGAACCTCCTGCACAATCGTTTATAATGTAGTATAAATCTAAATCACCGCCGTCATTTATTTGACTATTTAGAACATCTACTGTAATACAATTACATGTTGAAGGTGGTGGCGTCAACCTACATGTATTCGGTGAAACACACTTGTTACCGCTTGCTGTAATTGTTCCAGTACCACTATTAATTGATACACTACCTTCTACTGCACAGAATGCAGCGACTTGATTTGCTCCTAAATTACCTATATAAAACTGATTATCAAACTCATACTCATATGATATAGCAGTTGTTGCAGTAATAGTATGACAAACCTGCAAAGCTGGTGGAGTAATACCATTACATGCATCACAGTTTTCATAAGCAGCTAAATCATTTATAACTGCATTAGGTGTTAAAGTACTTGGGAATCTTATTACTACACATATATCACTCCCTTCTAATTTAACTACTGTTCCATAAGCCCAATTGTTAAGAGCTGTAGATGCAATACCTATAGTAGTTGGATCAGAACACAATTCATACTCATATGCATAAGTTTCTGTTCCTAAACATGATTCACATGTTTCAAAAATTGCATCGTAACACAGGTTAGGTAGTTCTGTGTATTCTTTTCCAATTACTGTGTAACATGGACCTTCTAATGCTGGTGGATTGACTTCATCGTGTACTACTTGTCCAATTTGAAGTGGTGCATTTTGAGGGTTAACACAGCTTGTACCAACCGGCGTAGAGAAAACATATCTATAACCACCTGGTGATGTACAAGATTCTACTTTCCATATATCAGTTGTTTGTCCTTGACACTCTAGTACTACTTCATAGAAAGCTGATTCACATCCTGTTACATTATCTATAACTTGATATGCATATGTGTCTTCACATAAGTTAGTTGGATTAGCACCATCTGGTATACTAGGATCAGTCCATGTAATTGTGTAGTCTCCACTACCACCAATTGGTGCAACTAAGATAGAACCATTACAAAGACCTTCATCACCTGAACAAATAGTAGGATCTCCTTTTATTGAAGTAGCAGTAATTGGAGTTGCAGTTGATGCAGGCACTTCTACTTGTATTTGTGCAGTTCTACCTAAACTATCTGTAACTATTAGGGTATCAATACCAACTGGTGCATCAATTGTAAATGTATAAGGTGCTTGACCAACTGGTGCAGTATAGACACCCGTTGCGCCACTGTCAACTAATTCCCATGTAAAGTTTGGTGTACCATTAGTAGTTATTTGTATACTACCTTGAGAACCAGCACAATTGTTATTAAATGTAGCAACTGAGAAACCAGTTAGTGGCTCATTTAACCAAATAGGTCTTTGATCTTTTAGAGTAATCAATTTCACTTGCACTTCAGTTGTTGCTCCAACTTGTACATCTATAATCTTTTCAGGTCTGTAGTATTTACCATTAACAAAGATAATATCATCAAAAGAGAAATACTGTAAGTCTACATTGTTAAGTGTAAAGTATGCAGTGACACGTCTAGTAAATTTATTGTAGAGCGAGTTGATGTAGCGTGACCAAAATTGATCATATAGAGTATTACCAAGTTGATTGTAATTAGCGGTAGGGTTAAAGTATCTAATATCATTAGACCACTCTAATTTTACTGATTCTTCAGTTGGTCCCGCATTTGCTACCCATTCAGAGTACATTGACACTAATGGCCACCACTCATAACCACCACCTCCACCTGAATCTACTGACATGTCTTGTGAGAACCAGTAATTCTGAGAGTCTGTGATAGGTTGTAAACCATTATAAAATAGTAAACGTGTTTTAGGTTTAATTGGTTGATGCTGAGTTACTGGTCCATCATTCTCATGCTTGTGCATAAATGGAATAATAAATTCAGGAGCAGGATGATTTCCACTTACAAATTGTTCAATCTGATATACTGGTGTTGGTGAGTAACTAACTTTAATATCTCGCTTACCTTTTAGTAACTCATTGTTACTATCATATCTTAAGAAACCATGTGTTCTATTAAAATCCTTTTGATGAAAGTCATTAATCCAATCTGTATCTGCTGTTAGATTAAATTCAATGGTCTCTGACTGAGTATTAAAGAGTGGCTCTATTACCATATCCTTTTCTTCACAAAGCTTCTTAGACCAATCGTATGTGGTTCCAGAGCCAATGTAGTCTTGCCATGGTTCTATAATAAATGTATTAGGTTTACCATTTTTAGGTGCTAAGACTAATCTAAATGAAGTTAGAATATCTTTAATAAAATCTACTTGTTTGTAATCACAATCTAGGTCTCTTGCTGGGTAATAACCACCTGGAGAAGCCGTACATTCCCACATTACATTATTAACTGTTTCATAGTAAGGATTATCGCTGTCAAGTCTAAGTGTTAATACGTCTAGTGCTTCTAACGTATCTTGTTCAGCATTCCACACTGAAGTGGTTACTCGAGTATCAAATGTAAGGTTTCTAGTTTGACCAAAGAACCCAGTAGTTCTGGCTACTATTTTCTCTGCTTCACCAACTCTATGTCTAACTATTTGTAATTGTCCAACTACTGGATATCGAGAGCCATCTGAATTCTCATCATAACCTTCATAAAAAGCATGAGAGTTAAATATGTAATATCTTAAATTATCAGGATCTGCTGTTGTTGTTGATGAAGAAGTTACACTAAAAGTAGAACCAAAATAAGGACTACTTTGATAAGGACTATAGTTACCACCTGGATTTTGAAATGTTTGAGTAAGTGTAAGATTGCCACTACTTTGATTAAAATTATCATATGCATAAAAACTAAGAGCAGTTGATTGTTCTATCTCTATAGAAATATTAGCATTGTTACCAAATGCACTAACATAGATTTGTTTAAATAAGTCAGTATCAAAAAAATCAGACTCATATGAATAACCAGCATTAGCAAAGATTTCATCTATGATGTGTTTTGCTCTAATCATTGGTTTAAAACGAGTTGCACTAATTGGATGGTTCTGATGGTTAAATGCTCCACTCTCTGCTGGACCCAAAGCTATTTGATTAAATCCTGGTAATGGTGCACCATCTTCATCATATAAAGCACCGTGATCTACTAAAGGAAATATAACATCACCATTAGCATAACCATTTGTTGAGCTTGGTGTAATTGGATTACCTGCAATATCTACTGTACTTGGATAGGCTTTCCAACTCTCTTCAACTTCAGCCATTGTATAAGAGTTACCGAGAGGTGCAATTGCATCTAAATTAAGGTCACACATTCTAGCATCACCAATAATAGAAGAGAAGTCTCTAGTCTCACCTAAGAATAGCAGCTCATAGTCAATTCTATCCTTGTCATTATTTGTAAATATCTTTTGTAGTCTGATGTGGCCTTGTCTAAACTCTGCGCCATCAACTAGAATCTCTGCAGGCTTTTTAGTAGTTACATCAAAATCAATCCCGTCTATCTCAAACGCATTTAAAAAGAATTCGTTGTTGTCTCTAGTAGCGGGTACTTTAAACTGCTTAGAGAACACGGAAGATGCGTCTGCGTTAGTGATATCCTCAATACTAAGAGTTAACTTGATTGGCTCAACGTCATATAAGTCCAGAAAGACTGGATTTAGTTTTGCTTGTTGATCAGCGACTGATTGGTAGACCTTTAATTGAATCATATTATCCTCTTTGTGATTTTATGTTTGATGCTAATTTATAATTAACTGTGTATTGGAACAGTCTGTCTTTTCTATAACTCTTTTGAGTGTAAGAAGAAGAGATCAAATTAATTGGTATCCATTGGTTTGCATACTCACCAGTTGAGTGTCTAACCATAACTGATGGTGATTTAAACATAGACTCTAATAGATCTGCTTCTTTGTCATTCATATAACCTGATGTTGCTTCCCATACTTCTTTGATATTTTGTGAGTAAGTTGTAAAGCCTCTTGATTGTTTGTTAACTGCATATGATGAAGAGTTGTAGTCTGCTACTTCTTTTAAGAAGTTGTTTCTCTCTGTATTTATCTTCTTTTCGTTCTTTTTAGTAAACGTAAACTGATCTCTATAACCTAATGAGTTTAACCATGCAAACTGAATGTGGTCATAGTCATTACAAGGTTCTTGGATAAGATTGTATCTCTGTGCTTTCCACGCTGGTGTGTATAGTAGACCACCGCCACCGCATTCTGAAGTTACTGGTGAGTAAACCATTGGCATCACATAGTAGTGTGTGGTAAATGGATTTAAATCAAAACCTGGTAGGTTAGCAGGTCCTGTTCCAATTGTAACTGTTTTAAAATTACCAGTTGACACTAAGCCTTGACCTGGTGTGTTGTTAGGTCCACCACCATTATTGATTATATTGTTTATCTGTCTTTCAGATGACATGTTTCCATTCGCATCATACTCTGCAATTATAAAGGCTTCAATACCTTGTGCATTAAAGACTGGTGGATTAGCACCACCTCTATTAGTTGGTTGAAAGAATGATTTAGTACACTGATCATCTGTATACACATTATGTACATCAATACCAGTAGGTGATCCCCAATCATTTGCAAAGTCATCACCAGTTTCAGTGTCTTTAATAGTCCATACATTATCAGATAATGCAGAGGCTTGTAGTGGCTTTGCACTAGGATTTAAGATAGTACAACCATTAATATTTGATTGTAGTGCTGCTTGATATTTAGATGCAGTAAATGGTACTTGCCAATATGATTTAGCACCTGCGATGGTAGTATAAATTGTAGGGTTTATAACCCAAGTCCCTGGTTCTCCAGCTTCTGGTATGGTACCTCCTGTTTCTTCCGCTGTTGCGATTTGATATTCTATTAGTTCACCATTGGCAATCTGTAAACCATTACCAGTAACACCCAATGCGTCGATGTTATTTTTAGTAGGTGACACATAAGATTGTAAGATGTTTTGAATATCAAAGATGGCACGTGCTTGTCTGTTAGGTGATTGTCTAATATCTGCAATAGGATTAGGGTTACCTAAAATGTAGATTCTAAGTGCATACTTGTCTGCACCTGTATCGATACCTGTTAGTGTAATTGGATTTGCTCCATACGCCATGTCAAATGGACTAGAAGGTGCTTGTTGAATTGTTATAGCCATGATTAAAAATCTATTGTTATTTCCTCTAGGAATTGTTCTCCTATGTATTCTTGTATAATTAGTTCGTCATAGAACTTACGAGCTGGTAAACCAAATGCTCTGTTTCTATATCCACTACCCATTCCAAAGTTAGGTGATGGCTGTGGATTTGTAATACCTCCAAAGTCATTACTAAATGGTTTGTGATATGATTGTGTATTGTAGTTAGGTAAGACTCCATAGTTTTGATAAAGTCCATACTCTAACATGTTAAACTCAATTGAATTGCTACCATTAAATGACCAACTAATACTACTACGTAAAGCACCAGTGTCAACAGGCACATTTAATTTCATAGTCTGTACTACTTGATCGCCAATCTCTGCCAACAGTTCTTGTGGATCTGAGAGTGCTTCACCTAATTGGGCTAATTCATTTACAAATTGAGATACAGTTTCTGCCATTAGAGTTTATCAATGTATGGTGCAATACACTCGTTAATTGGTGAGGGTACTTGTATAGTTATAGTTGCTGTCATACCTGCTAATTCATCTTGGTACTTCTCTTTGAATGGAGTGTATGTAATACCAGTCAGTTCTATTTCAGGTTGATCTTTGTAAAAGTAATAGAGTCTCGCTAAGATATCATCAATGTACTGTTGACACTGAGATTGGATTGTGATGTAGTTGTCATACTGATCACCCTCTTCTTTACGCGCCATGTCCATTACTATCATGTTGAATGAGTAGTTCATTACTGATTGATTTCTTGTGCTACTACTTGGCAATAGAAACAAGTAAGGGTAGTCTACACCTTGTTCTTCAGGTCCTAATTGTGATTGAGACTTGAGATCAGACAGTTGACCATAACCAAAGTCTTTCAACATTAGGTGATCTTGTGTAGCTTGTCTGAATCTGTTAATTACTTCTTTGTATGTCATGCTCTAAGTTTTTGTTTGCGTGCTTCTTGTGCTGCTGCCAAAGCTTTCTCTTTCTTTATTTGTAAGAAGGTCAAAACTTTGTGTAATGGCTCTTCTGTTATTTGGTCCATTTTTAAGATGTCTTCACCCGCTAGTTCTACTATAACTTTATACCAACCACGTGATACCTCTTTAGGATCAAAGTCAGTCTCATCTACAAATTCATTATCAGAACCATCTAAGTTAAACAGTTGTGCATATTGTTTGTAGATACTAGATCTCCATTTAATATACTGTTCTACTGAGGCTAGTGCTTCATTTGCCCATGGTGTGTCGATCTCTAACACCTTCATTATGTCAGTAATGTGTTTCTCAATACCTAATGACACATAACAATCTAAATCAACAAACTGACCAAACTTCATGGCATCTAATTTAGGTTGATGTTTAAGAGTTCTCAGATTCATTGCACTAATCAAGAAACCTATAAACAATTGCATACTGTCTGGATCTGCACCATTAAACTCTGTTACTGGTATACCACTAATAGCATTGATAATCCATGGCCAATGTGCCTGATTCTCAAACTCCCATTGTTGTAGTGTTTGCCACTCATCAATAGTTAGTCTTTCTGGTATTACCCATTTAGTAGAGTTTATGTTAACTGTTATCGCCATACTTTTAAATATAAATTAGAGGTATTATGAATTAGTAACCACCCATTACTGTGTAGGTACCATATGATTTGTTTTGAATTCTATGCCAGTTTGAAATACAGAGTGCTATTACCATATCATCATGAAAAGGTGTTCGCGCTGCATACTTTACATTTCTTGTAGTAGGATTGTATGACATCTCAAAAACTTCGAGTTCGTGATGTAGTTCTGGAAATAGGTTAGCGTCTGGTATCCTAATCTGGTTTTCGTTAAAAGCGAGTATAAGAGATTCTACTATGTCTTTTTTACTTGAGTTAGAGGTGACGAACGGGTGTGTGTCCTGATACTGTTTCTTAATAGACTCAAAGATAACAGTTCCCATCGAATTGGTTTCAATCATAATGGTCGCATTGTATTTACGTGCTAACATAAGTATATTGGATTGCATCACATCCCAATCCTTTTGATTGTCTCTGTAAATCTCTATCACATTACCTGATTGGTCCATCGCCACTGCTACAGTGTAATCTGACTCTCTACCTAAATCGACACCAATATAGACTTTACCATTTCTTGGTGGATATTGAGAGAATGTATTAGTCTTGAAGTTTGAGAAGACCATTGATTCACCCTCTAAGAACTCACCTAAATACTCTGCTCTATAGATGGCATCAGGAAGTACCTTCTTTGCCGCTTGGACTTCTTCTTGATTTATATAAGGATTATCCCCTTGTTCCATACGCACACTCGCATAGTTGGGATACTCAGGGTTCTGTCCTAACTCGAACATGTTATAGAACCAATCCCTTCCACGTGGTGTGCTGAACAGGACTACTTTTTTACCATGAACAAGTGCAGTTGGTTCGATCGCTCTACGATATGCATCTTCAGTTTGGTATGATGCTTCGTCTAGAAAAAGATATGAGAATGTGTAACCTCTAAGTCCATCTTCTCTTTCACTAGATCTAAAGTAAATCTTTGAACCAGTCTTGAGTTTAATCTCATGATTAGAGAAGTTGGTGGCTTCGACAATACCACTGTCTTTAATGGCTTCGTAAAGATCTTCCATTAGTTTTCTAGCTTGTGAGTAAATAGGAGCTACTACACCAATCTTACAGCCTTTGTCATTGATACCATAATACAATAAGAGGTTAACCAACAAGAGTGATTTACCCTGTTGACGTGGCGAAACCACAGTGATATACTTTTCAGGTCCATCAACTATGGTGTCTATAACTCTTCTTTGACCAATGTGCGGCCTAAATCCTTGTACGGTCATTAATCTTCTATATTTATGATTTTAGTTTATTTGTTTGTAATAAACCCTCTTCTGTATAGATAAACCCTTTTCTAATTTGATTTCCATATAGGTTTAACATATTAATATCTTTTAATCTTTTATTTGTCGTATTAATATACTCTTCTTCAAGATCTATGCCGATATACTTTCTATTATTTATGTATGATGCAACTATCGTTGAGCCACTCCCCATAAAAGGATCTAATACTATATCACCTTCATTACTATATGCTTGTATAATATATGATAATAAATTAACTGGTTTTTGAGTTGGATGTCCAACATATTCTAATCTGCTAATTTTACCGTTATATTCTGCTTTATATCTTTTCTTTACTTCTTGATTTATATAAATTGGGTTGCAGTGCTTTGCATTACCTTTTGATAATACTATTGCATTTTCATGGATGATTCCCATTGCATTTAAATTACCAGCTCTCATATCGCCTTTACGCCATATAAAATCATTATTGTATTTAAAGTCTGAATTTATTACACTACTTCCAATTCTAAGAAACATGTCCATTCTACCAAAGATAAAACATACACCTTTAGGTTTTAAGACACGATATAATTCAGATAATAGACAATTCCAATCAATACTATCTGGGCTATCATTTTTAATAAGTTTATCAGACAGTGTACCCATGTTATTAACATAGTTTATACCATAAGGAGGATCAGTTAATATAAAGTCTATACTATCTGATGCTATGTCTTTTAATAATTCTAAACTATTTCCTTTTAATAAAATGTTATTCATGAACTGTATTACTCAATGTCTATGACGTCTTCTTCTCTGTCGTTAATATTAGGACCAAAGTCAAACTTTAGTTCTTTGAATAGATCAGCGCCATCTTTACCTGTGACTTCTGTTCTTTGCATTTTAGGGATTACATACTCTGATAACTTAATCATCAACTCGAATGCTTTCTCAGGATTGTCTGCTGCGATGTCTGCTAACCACAACGACATGTTCTCAAGATTAAACTCTACTAATTGTTGGTAAGCAGATCTAATATCTCGAGTTACTTTATTGGTTGCACCTTTTGGTCGACCACCTGGATTACTACCTACGGGTCCACGCCAACCAGTTGTTTTAGGCTTCGTCTCCATTGTCTTCGTCTTTTTTGATTTGTTTAACTGCTTTCTTCACAGCTCTAATAGCTGATTTGATACCAGCTTCTGTAGTAGCTCTCACTGTGTAAGTGATGCCATCTATCTTAACTTCTGTTTTGATCATAATAGTATTTAACTGTTTTTTTAGTTGATGCGACACATCGACCACACGAGGTTGGTCTCTTCGATTCACCTGTTAGTCTGTTGTAAATCGCATATAACATTTGACCCTCTTCTGGTGTCAGTCTAACATTTCCAAAGACCTTTAGATTTTGGTCTAACCATTGTTTGTCTTGTTGTGTCATATGTATTTAAATATAATGTTGGCTACGATTGAACTGATTGCTGCATAGAGGATGCCCTTTAAACCAAACTGAACCATCAATGGAATAATAGAAATCCAATATGTCATACACATATCACATCTAAATGGTTTGTTAGGTAACTCTGGTAAATCAAAGTTGGTGATGAAGTCTGTGACTAGGTGTCCTACACATGCGAAGCCTAGAATTTGTAATAGTAAATCACTCATAGTTTATATTGTTATTGTTTGTTCCATTTTATATCACCGTTATATCCACGTTGTTTCCATACCCAACCAAGTTGAAAGCCCATTTGTGGCCATTCTTTTTCGCCACCGCTCTGCTTTGGAGTATCACATGTCCAAATCTCACGTATACCAAAGTTGGCTTCTTCCATATCCTTTAGTCTGGCTTTTAGAACCAAGTCATGGTTTATAGTAGTTAGAAAGGCTATGTTGTCTGCAACTTTATATGCGTGGTTAGTAAAGTCTCTGTAAATACTCCACGGCGGGTTAGTGACTATCCAATCTACTGGCTCAGTCCATTCAAAGAAGTCTTTACCTTGAGATAGTTCACACCAATCTTTATCACCTGGCAATTGATCGTAGAATGCACCTAAACCTCTGCAAGGGTCTAACACTTTACCTTCGATAGGCAATGAGTCTATAACCTGTTTTGCAAGAGAATACGGTGTCATAACTACATCATTAAGTGCAGCTTGACGTTTGTCTATTTTAGGGACGAGTTTACTCATAGTTTATATTGTTATTCATTAAAATAATTGTGTGTTGTTCTGATCAAATTTATCTACTTCATTGCCCCATACATCCCAACCTAAAGATTGTGTTCTTGCAAACATTTCTAACTTGGTTTGTTCTGGATGCATTTCTTCTATTCTTCTTCTAATTTCATCTGGTTTACGTGAATGCTCTCTTTTAGTTTCAGTTAATATCTGTCTACACCCTCTGGTTCCACGTGGTTTTGGTATCCTACCACCTTTCTTTTTAAAACATAATACATATTCACATTGTCCCATTGTATAATACCCTGTTACTGGTCGAACTTTATCCCAGACGAATGCCATAACTTTATAATCAAAGCCCCAATGATTGCCTAACTGAATTGCTTTTTCTATATGAGTTGATGTTGTCCACATATAAATTAAACTATCATCGTTTGTAATATCATTTATAGGAAGATCAAGCATTTCTTGATGTGTCATTGTGTTATAGTGTTTCTCTATACTACTACCGCTACTCATAGGTCCACCGAAGTGGTATGCCCAAGGCGGATCCATATACACTATATCATATTTCTTATTCATAGTTTATATTGTTATTGTTTAAGGTTATTTGTATATAGTCTCTTGCCTCTTCGACTGCTTTCGAAATCGAGGTCCTTGGTATCTTGGTTTGTCTCGCTAACTCAGAGTAATTGGGTACTACTAAATACATCTCGAAGAGTGTAGCTCTAAACCATAATTCAATGGTATCTGCTTTCATATCTTCTAGAACACCCATGATAGCTTCTGTCGCGATGTCTTGGTCATAGTCATATTCACTATCGTCTTGTCTATTATCGTGCGAGGGTGTGAGACTGTGCACTCGACCCTTTTGACGATACACTGTATGATAATGACTAGTCGAAGAATTGAAAGATCTCCACATAATACCTGATATAAAATTCATGGCTTTACCAGCATCGACCAACTCTTGACCTCTTTCATGTTCCATAAACTCAGTGATAGCGAAGTGCGCCACGTCTTCTGACTCATGACTACCTTTACATATCTTTTGAGCCATTGTAATTATCTCATCGTAGTTATCGGTTAAGAACTTATTCAAATCTTTCTATAATATCTTTTAATAGAGCACATCGTTCATACTCTTCTTGGTGCTCGTATATAACAAGATCTCCAAGTATTTCGTCTAAAGCAGTGTCTAAATTCATGTCATTACGATCGTAGTAGTATTGAAACACATATTCCATAATATCTTCTTTCTCACTATGTGACATCATTAGATAACCATCTAAGACTAGTTGACCTAAGTGATTTCTTCTCATCATCGATCGACTTTTTTAGTATACCCTAAAGGTTCGCGAGTCATATTAAAAGTCTTTTGACCAAAGGTGTTACGTAACCAATCTCTGTCTTCGTCTTCATCTAATAGTAAATTGGTATTGAGACAACCTAACAGATAAGCCCATATCATTTGTTGGCGATGGTCTACCAATTCTTTTTCTATTAAATTGGTATTTCTACTAGCTTTACCAAATTTATGTTTAGGTGGTTCTCTGCGCCAATGAAAGACTAAGACATCATCATATAGGTGACCAACATCTAACCACTCATTAAGTATAGGATCAGATTGAATCCATACTGCAAGACCATCCTTTCTTTTATTACAAATACGTGTGACGTCATCGATGTGTAGTGAGTAGGTTTCTTGGTACCCATAACGATCTGCAATGCGAGTGCAAAATGCTAATAGGGTTAATAAACCTTCATCTTCTAACTGCTCTGCAAATATTGGTACCTTTACTATCATGGTTTATTTATCAAAGTTTTCTGGCAATGGTGTAGGTGGTGGTGTTGGCATTGGAGTTGGGATTGGTTGAGGTGTCTCGAGACCATTAAAGTAATCTGAGAGTGACATAGTTTGGTGTTTCTTTTTCTTTTTCATGTACTTGTTTTATTTTATGTTTTAGAGTTACTAATTCTGTTAAGATTTTTTTGGCTTTAGATTTAACCAATTGGCAATACTCATACTCTTCATATGCCTCTAAGAATTCCAGCATAGCCCTTTCTTGTTGCATATGTATGCCAATCAAGCGGTCAATGTATTGTATTGGGTTTGGTTCTGAAGCCACGCGTTGGGCTAGTGTGATACCAGGTGCATCAAAATTCATTATGTCGAACTCTACAGTTTCATGTGCAAAGTGCGTTTCCCACCAGGTCCAGACATTTTTTTGATTTGTGAAAGTTTCAAGTTTATCCCATCTTTCAGCTTCTAATTCTTCGGGTGTTTGTTGTGGTCCAAAATCCATGTACTGTGGGTCGTCGTCATCATTCCAATCCAGTTCTTTTTATATTTTTTAGTTACTAATATAAGATATACTTACTTCGTAATTTGACATCTTTTTATTTTATTTTATTTTAAAATTATATGGGGTTTTCTATGATAGTTTCAACCAGTGGTCTCAGGTGTCTCTTGACTGTTTTACCTATATATTCGTATTCTATTTTTATAAAACGATCCCTAACCATATCTCTGAGTAACCTCTTAACTTGTATGTGTCTGTCAGTCCACTCTTTAATGTGTCTGTCATTAGGATCTGATTTCTGTTTGATGTTATCTAAAACAGTTTGTTTGTAATGTACTAGTGTTGGTATCATATTTTTTAGTAAATTCATAAAATCATAATTGGGGGTCCTTTTAAAGATCTCCACCCAGATCTACCACTATACCAGGTTGAAATATATGGAGGTCTTTAAAAGGACCTTATTTTATGACTATATGAATATTATATATTAAAAAGTACTCTGGTTTAACCCAAACAGTCTTTTCTATTTTTTTAAATTCATAAAACGATTAGAGTAAAAACACATCGATGGAAGATTCTCTATCAAATATCCACCATCTCGATCTTCTTGTTGGTTGTTTTTCAATCATTGACTTGTACTTAGGATCAAATCGAAGTGAGTCAGGTCTCTCTAATGTATTAGATCTATCTTTTCTAAATTCTGTCTTAAGACACATTTTAATATCTTTATTAGTTATCTTATTGTCAGCTAATTTAAATTTAATAGCATCTAAATCAAAGTAACATTCATCATGATTTTCATATGTCTCAAAGTGTTTACAAACTAGTTCATTAATTTTTTCATATAACTCTGAGTTTGAAAGATCTTGCATAAATCCTTTGATATCAGTTTTATAATCTTCAGGTGCAAAGTAAAGTCTACTATGTGATGTATCTAAATTGCCTTCGTGATCTACATTTAACGTAGGTCCAATATGATTAATTAAGTAGTGTGCAAATGCTCCCATCTCTGCTTCAACTTTCTCATTGTACTGAGAGATTTTAGTCGATGGTGCTTTGTCCATTTCTCTTACCCAAAATCTAGTAGCACCACCTTTTAAATGTAATGCATTGTAGTTATTAGATGAAAAGACAAACTTACTGTGGATTGGTGATTTGTATTGCTTACCATATTTAGGATTAACTGTTTGTTGTCCTTTCTCAGTAATCCAATCCTTTAGATTATCCATCATCCCATCAGGTGATTTCCAATTACCAGATTCTTCAACAACTACTAATTGTGATTCAGCCAAGAAGTCTGTGAAATCTGATTCTAATTGTTTAGTACCAATTTTCTTATAGACATTTTTACCAACTAAACATATAATAATTTCAATAACTGATGTCTTACCAGATTCTTCACCACCTACAAAAAGAATAGCTGGTAACTTTGCTTCTGGATATAAAATTGAGATAGCACAGTATTGTAAAGCCAACTCATACTGATCACCAAAACCATGACGTAAACCTGTCTCGATAGTTTTCCATTCACCTGGTGCAGCTTTCCATTTTGGACGTATAAATCTATTACGTGTTTTACCATCTGCTCCTAAATTAACTGGGAATGTGTCCGAGATATAGTCTGGTTTATAGCCAAACTTATCATATAAAAGAGGTGGTGTACTACGCGAGCCATACAGTTTCTCAAACATAGTTTTAGTCCATGGAATTAATTCATCACTTGTAGCATCTAATTTAAAATACTCAGTACCAACTGCAAGATAACGATCTATTTCTTCTGGTCTAAATTCAACTTCAGTCTTAGGTATATCATCTCTATCATAACCTCTACGCTTTAGTTCTAAAGCCTCTGATTCATCTTGTTCTTTATAGTATGCTCTACGTTCTTCCATTGTAGGCACATAGATAGGATCTCCGTCTACTTGAAAACTAGCAGCAGACTTAATACCAGTTGATATAACTCCATGTTTTTGAAGTAACATACTGTCAATTGTCTCAGCTGATAAACCAGTTCTTAATAAACAATAAATCATTTTTGTTTGATAGTTATGAATATTACCATCTTCAAATCGATCGTCCTTCATAAAGTATTTGACAATCCAATCCCATTTAAGATCAGCGTCTGCTTCAGAGTGTGCACCAACATAATCAGTGCGCATAGTAGGCACTTGAATAAAATCTAATGGGTTTACATCATTCTCATTTAACCATGCATCTAGCTGCTCAATACTAGCTCGCTTACCAACCCAACCAACTTTCTGTACTCGATCATGTACGTTAGGTTTTCTCTTACTTAATTCTAATTTAGTGTTAACACCATAAGGTGATCTAGTAAATCTACCAGGATCTTTACATGCTTCATCTATCTTACCTCCAAATTTTTCAATAACTTGTTTCATAGCTTTGAAATATGCAGTATACATAGTTCTATCACCTAGGTCATGATCTAAACAAACTAAGAAGTGTAATGATTTATTACCGCTATC
>ENA-OQVM01004090-OQVM01004090.1-marine-metagenome-genome-assembly--contig:-NODE-4090-length-15139-cov-44.562807_pt1 | contig 15139 bp, 14 predicted proteins | sample MGYA00237776_ERZ505498 | MGnify/ENA primary metagenome ERZ505498 (study PRJEB26159, sample SAMN06265151) | marine metagenome | isolation source: Helgoland LTER site | place: Germany:Helgoland, sampling... | reverse complement strand
GCCCAAAACGCAATAACCCATGCGCATAGATTGTTCTTCATCTCTAATTCCCCTCGTTTGTTCTCTTGAAAAGGATCAATTGATCCCGTTAGTACGTTGTAACTCTCGGATATATGAGACGATCATGGTCACATCACCTCTCGTCAAACCTTCAATTGCTGGCATATTACCAAAGCGCCAATGGTGGGCCTGAACACCCAATGAAACGGCCCGTTGAAAGCTCTCATCACCGTGATGGCTTGGCTCGTAAACCTTATGGACCAGAGGTGGCGCTATCCCATCTTTGCCTACTGCATTTTCTCCGTGACAGGCAGCGCATTTTGCCTCAAAGCCAATTTTGCCAATCTGAGCGTTCGGAGATAAATTTTTAGGCAAAATAACAATGGCCAATGGTGCGCCTTCGGCGCTTTTTACATGGTCTATAACACTCGTTTTTTGTTCAACCGGCCACATTGAATAGCCAAGTATAGCTGCAACGACACCTGCAAAAATCGTGATGGTAGGTTTCATAAAATGCTCTTCGTTTGCGGTTCTTTATAGATAAAAGTTTCTAAAGATGGAGAGTCAGACGTTTTAATATCACAACTTCGAGAGCATCCAGATCGCCATCCCTATCATCATCAAATTCTCCGTCAGTGAGACAAACCCCAGTGGAACTTTGCTATCACCACCTACGCAGGCACACTTGAGTTTACGTTTGTCGATATAGACCGCTTTGAATACACTGATCGCGCCAATGCTCGCCACGAATAAGGCTGCTGGTGCAGACAGCTGTGTGAGAACACCCGTTATCATTAGTAGTCCCGCTCCTGTTTCAACGAACGGATAGACGTATCCGTAGCGAATCCACCGCTGTGCTAACAAATCATAGTTCAGGAACATCGTGGCAAATCGCTCAACGTCTTGCAGCTTTTGGAGACCCAAAAGTACCATGGATATCGAGATGAACCATTCAAACGTCCGACCCGTGAATATCGTACCTAGTGCCACCCAAGTAACCGCAATTGCCATCAAGAATGCTACCGAGAACAAAGCTATGATGGGCTTGTAAGTTGTACTATCTTTCGACTTAGCAGCTTTTCCGAGATATGCGCTCAGGTCATCAAAGCCACCAATGCGTTCTTCACCAATGAACGTTTGTGGCGTTGTCCTAACATCATGCTTTGCTTTAAATGTATCAACTTCATTACGGCTGGTGAGGTGGCGATCTTCCACATGAAAGCCCTGTCGTTCTAATAGGTCTTTCGACTTCAACCCATGGGGACACATATGATCGGTCATCACTATCCGATAGAGTGTTGCGGTTTTGGCAGTGGCATCCTTTGGCATGTATTAAATCCTCGTGTGGGTATTGGCTCGCATCTAAGTGGGCCCCCTGAAGCACATTGCCATTTCATCTACACCCTCTAGTAGGAGGAGGGTCAAGGGTGAATTTCATGAGTATCTTGGCGGGTATTGTCAGATTAAACTTGGTTGAAGTGGTCAGGGTGAGTTGGCACCGTGAGTAAATGACAACCCACTCTCCATTTGGCTACTTTTAAAACGAGCCCAGAGATCATCTATCTGGCTGTCGTGCTGTATTTTCAACTTAAAGTTTAACTATTCGCTACCCGTCCCTAAATCCCAAGAAATGCGTCCGTTGCGCATGTACTTTCAGCAACCCTAAGACAGCTTAAGTCCACCAAAGAAGTCTATAGAAAACTCATGCGCAGCATGACCACAGGCGCAATCGTTAACTTATGGTCAGCAACAAGAACAACAACAGTCGTTCCTTTAGTCCCCTTTTATTAAACCCAAAGATAACCAAATGCACCCAGGGCCTCATTTGCGATCCATGGGACCCTATTTGTCTCAGGCCACCACAGAGGCCACCAAAAGTGCTCTAGACAGCCTGTATTAGCAAAAGCTAAGCTGCTGTTATCACTTGTGTCGGTGTGTTGACTGATGCCTTATCAAGGAGCCAGTGTCCGTGTGGGCGCACCATAATCCATCAAAAAGATATTATATATCAACAGTTCAATTATTATTGATGGAATTAGTCCCCCCTTTTGGCCCCCCTTTGGTTGACCATACCCGCTAATTCCGTCACGCGCCCGCACGCGTGCGCGGAGTTGCAAACATGTGTGGTTTAGCACGTGGTTACGCTGCTGTTTGCCTGCTGAGGCCGCCATGGTTCGCTTAAAGCGCTACAGGTGCTGGGTGTGTGGTTGAGTTGGCTTTGAGGGGCTGCAGGACCGCCACCTTTATTCACGCCTCAATTTGGAGCTGAACCGCGCTGCTCTTACTGAGTGGCGTCAATTATTGAGCGCATAGATTCAGGCTGCGCCAGCAATCCGATGCGCGTTCTCATTTGTCTGACAGCGCCATATCAATTGCAAAACCTCTCAGTTTTGGTCATCGTAGTCGTTATGGATCTCTTGAATATCAGCCACAGCAACTTTTTGGTTGGGATGTCGTGCGTTGTCGCGATGGTCTCGGCTTTTACAGGGCTTTCGTTGACGCGCGGTCTGGCGGACAGAGTGATGCTTCACAAAAAAGTGTCCATCGCCTTGGCATCGGTGGTCTTGGGCGGCGGTATCTGGGCCATGCATTTTGTGGCCATGCTGGGCTTACAGTTGCCGATCTTGTTTTATTATGATGCCGCAATCACATTGGTCTCGGCTTTGTCCGCTATTTTATTGGTCGGCGCAGCGTTGATCCTTTTGCACTTTTTCCAACGGACGCCGCTCATCATCTCGCTGGCCGGGAGCGTTGTGGGTGTGGGCGTTCTTGTCATGCACTACATCGGCATGGCTGCTCTTGAACTTTGTCGCGCAGCCTACACTACAACCGGCGTCTTCTTGTCATCCCTGGTCGCCATTGCGCTTTGTATTTTGGCATTCTGGATTGCCTACGGTCGACGCACAAACCGCAATATCATTTGGGGGACAATCTGTTTCGCAGGGGCCGTATGCTCGGTTCATTTCCTTGCGATGGCGGGTACTAACTTTGTACCAGAACCCGCCATGGCAGAATTTGGTCCCTCCATGAGCAACGAGACACTGGCCCTTGGCGTTATCTTCTTCAGCTTTGTAATTTTCGGGGCCTGTTTGTGGGTGAGCGTGACCTACTTGGTCGTAGCCACAGACAAAACGGCGACAAGTGAGCAAAGCAATCTGCAGACCGCTCCTGTAAGGGCGCGGGACCTACACATCCCATGCGAGCGGGATGGCGGTAAAGTCTTTGTCCTATCATGGGACGTACGTTTTGTGCGTGCAGATGGCCATTACACCCAAGTCTACACAGCCGACGAAAGGTTGTTCTGCGCTTGGCCCGTCACCGAAGCCTCCAAACGTCTATTGCCTGCGGGGTTCTTGCAAACGCATCGCAGCTATTTGGTGAATCCGCATCACGTGGTACGGTTCGAAAGAACGAAGGACGCGGGGCGATGCCTTTTCGAGAGTGACGGTCTGCCTCCAGCGCCAGTGAGCCGAACAAAGTTAAAGGTCATCGGCGAAGCGCTTGCGTCAACTCGCGGCGTAGTTCGTGAATAAAAGCGCGCAGTTCGTGCAATAACTCCGTGTTTCATTCATTTTTGCGTGTGTCCGTTTGCTGCGGTCTACAGGCTTTCATCAGAATGAAAATGTTCGCCTCATGGAGAAAACGCTTATGATTCCAGCCGCATTTGAATATTACCGACCCAAGGATATGAATAAAGTCCTATCCATTCTCGAGGAGCATGGCGATGATGCGCGTGTCATGGCGGGTGGGCACAGCCTGATACCTATGATGAAACTGCGCATGGCTGACGTTCCGCATTTGATCGACCTTCAAGATGTTGGAGGTATGTCAGAGATCGAGATTGGCGCAGACACCATCAAGATCGGCGCGCTTGTCACGCAATCGGACATTATTGATCATGCAGCCCTTGCAGATGTGGCACCAATCCTGCGCGAAGCTTCGTTGCAGATCGCTGATCCGCAGGTCCGTTATATGGGCACTTTGGGTGGCAATATTGCAAACGGAGATCCAGGCAACGACATGCCAGGTTTGATGCAATGTCTTGATGCCACTTTTACCGTCGTCGGACAGGACGGTGAACGCGCCATCCCCGCTCGCGACTTCTACGAAGCGGCCTACGTGACCGCACGCGAAGATGGCGAGGTTTTGACCGCAGTCACAATCCCACGTCCCAAGGGCGGCCACGCATATGAAAAGCAGAAGCGCAAGATCGGTGACTATGCGACGGCCGCTGCTTCAGTTCAGATCGTGAATGACGGTGGAAAATGCGTAAGCGCCGCGATCGCGATGACGAACCTGAGTGACACGCCCGTCTTTTCAAAAACCGCAGGTGATGCACTTGTCGGGACATCAGTGGATGACGCCGCATTAAAGGCTGCCGTGGCCGCCATGCTTGGCGATATCGACCCGACCGAAGATAACCGCGGGCCTGTCGCGTTCAAAAACCACGTCGCTGGCGTCATCCTGCGCCGCGCGATCGCACGCGCCTGGTCGCGGGCGTAAGGAGAAAATCATGTCAAAGAAAAAACACGTCACCCTGAACGTAAACGGCAAGACAGAGGAATTTCTGGCTGAGCCACGCGAGTTGCTGATCTACACACTACGTGAGCGTCTGAATATCACAGGGCCGCATATCGGTTGTGAAACGTCCCATTGCGGCGCTTGCACCGTTACGATCAATGGCAAATCTGTCAAATCCTGCACCATGTTTGCAGTGCAAGCCGAAGGCGCTGAGATCACAACCATCGAAGGCATCGGTGGGCCGGATAATTTGCATCCGCTGCAAGAGGCTTTCAAGGAGCATCACGGGCTTCAGTGCGGCTATTGCACGCCCGGTATGATCACGCGGGCCACTAAGCTGCTTGAGGAGATTCCAAACCCAACCGAAGCGGAAATCCGCTTTGGCATGGCTGGCAATCTTTGCCGGTGCACAGGCTACCAGAACATTGTGAAATCCATTCAGGCGGCTGCGGCCCAGATGAGTGCAGCCAAGGAGGCCGCAGAATGAAAGACGAAATCACACGCGAAGAACGGGTCGATAACCTCAAAGGCATGGGCTGCTCGCGCAAGCGGGTAGAGGATGCCCGGTTTACGCAAGGCAAAGGCAACTACGTCGATGATATCAAACTGGACGGCATGCTGTTTGGCGACTTTGTCCGCTCTCCCTATGCGCATGCGCGGGTGAAAAGCATCAACAAGGATACGGCACTCAAGGTGCCCGGCGTTCTGGCGGTGCTGACAGCCGACGATCTGCGTCCGCTGGGCCTGCACTGGATGCCGACGCTGGCCGGTGACAAGCAGATGGTTTTGGCCGATGGCAAGGTGTTGTTTCAAGGGCAAGAGGTTGCTTTTGTTGTGGCCGAAGACCGCTATGCTGCTGCTGATGGCATTGAAGCCGTCGAAGTAGAGTATGAAGAACTGCCGGTACTTGTGAATCCGTTTGAGGCACTGAAATCTGATGTGGTCCTTCGCGAGGATCTTGTGGCCGAAGACGGGTCTATCCCCGCCGGCGCGCACGGTCCACGCAAGCATCACAACCATATCTTTACATGGGAAGCTGGTGACAAAGACCCTACTGAAGAAGTCATTGCCAACGCTGAGGTCGTGGCCGAAGAATCAATGTACTACCACCGCACCCATCCGTGTCCGCTTGAAACCTGCGGCTGCGTGGCCTCGATGGACAAGGTTAATGGTAAGCTGACCCTGTGGGGCACTTTTCAGGCACCTCATGCCATTCGCACCGTGGTCAGCCTGATTTCAGGGATCGAAGAACACAACATTCGCGTTGTTTCACCCGACATTGGCGGCGGCTTTGGCAACAAGGTCGGGGCGTATCCGGGCTATGTCTGTTCCGTCGTTGCCTCAATCGTCACGGGTAAACCCGTGAAATGGATTGAAGATCGCATGGACAATTTGATGACCACCGCCTTTGCGCGTGATTATCACATGACCGGTAAGATCAGTGCCACCAAAGAGGGCAAGATCACTGGCCTACAATGTCACGTGACGGCCGATCATGGCGGTTTTGATGCCTGTGCTGATCCCACAAAATTCCCAGCGGGTTTCATGAATATTTGCACCGGATCGTATGACATTCCGACAGCATTTCTTGAAGTCGACGGCGTCTATACAAACAAAGCCCCCGGCGGCGTTAGCTATCGTTGTTCATTCCGAGTGACCGAAGCCGTGTATTTCATCGAGCGCATGATCGAGGTCCTCGCTATCAAGTTGAATATGGACGCGGCTGAACTGCGACGGATCAATTTTATCAAGAAAGAGCAGTTCCCCTACAAAGCGGCTCTGGGCTGGGAATACGACAGCGGCGACTATCACACAGCATGGGACAAGGCGCTCAAGACGGTTGACTACGATGGGTTGCGCGCTGAACAGGCGCAGCGAGTAAAAGATTTTAAGGCCGGCAAAACTCGCAAGTTGATGGGTATTGGCCTCAGTTTCTTTACGGAAATTGTTGGTGCTGGTCCGGTTAAGAATTGTGACATCCTTGGCCTCGGTATGTTCGACAGCTGTGAAATCCGTATCCACCCAACAGGTTCGGCGATTGCACGGCTTGGAACCATCAGCCAGGGTCAAGGGCACGCGACCACGTTTGCGCAAATCCTTGCGTCCGAGATTGGTTTGCCCGCGGATAGCATCACCATCGAGGAAGGTGACACCGACACCGCACCTTATGGGCTTGGCACATATGGCTCTCGCTCTACTCCGGTGGCAGGGGCTGCTACGGCCATGGCGGGGCGTAAAATCCGCGCCAAGGCACAGATGATTGCCGCGTATCTGCTAGAGGTTCACGACAACGATGTGGAATTCGACGTAGATCGTTTTGCCGTCAAAGGTGCTCCTGAAAAGTTCAAGACGATGAAGGAAATCGCCTTTGCGGCCTACAATCAGGCTATTCCAGGGTTGGAGCCAGGTCTGGAAGCGGTCAGCTATTACGACCCGCCCAACATGACCTATCCATTCGGGGCGTATGTCTGCGTCATGGACATTGATGTAGATACAGGTGTTCCGGAAATTCGCCGCTTCTATGCGCTGGATGACTGTGGTACGCGGATTAATCCGATGATCATCGAAGGTCAGGTGCACGGTGGTTTGACCGAAGCGCTCGCCGTCGCCCTGGGGCAAGAGATCGCCTACGACGACATGGGTAACGTCAAAACGGGGACCTTGATGGACTTCTTCTTGCCGACCGCGTGGGAAGTGCCGAACTATGAAACGGACTTCACAGTCACCCCATCTCCGCACCATCCCATCGGTGCAAAAGGCGTCGGAGAAAGCCCGCACGTGGGCGGCGTTCCATGTTTTTCCAATGCGGTGCAGGATGCGTTCCGCCCGTTTGGGAATACCCATACGAACATGCCCCACGATCACTGGCGGATTTGGCGCACGGCCAATGAACTTGGCCTGCATGATTGATGGAAGCGATAGGGCGGGATCACACCCGCCCTTTGGGGAATTCTGATGACTTGGACAGATCTGCAAACTGCCCTTGGCGGCGAAGGATACGTGGCTTCTGACGACCTGGCGGTTGCTTTGCAACTCGCCTTGTCATTAGGGCGGCCACTATTGCTCGAAGGGGCTGCCGGTGTTGGCAAAACCGAAATCGCGCGGGCGTTATCGACGGTCAAAGACACAAAGCTGATCCGTTTGCAGTGCTACGAAGGGCTGGACGCCGCGCAGGCGATCTATGAATGGAACTATCAGCGTCAACTGCTCAGCATTCGTGCAGCTTCTGAGGACGGCGTCACGGGCAAAGCTGTTGAGGATCGCATTTTCTCGCGGGATTTCTTGCTGGAACGACCGCTGCTTGCTGCGATAACGCAAGAGGCGCCACCTGTGTTGTTGATTGATGAGATTGACAGAGCGGATGAAGAATTCGAAGCCTATTTATTGGAAGTGCTGTCTGATTTTCAGATTTCCATCCCAGAATTGGGCACAATCACAGCGACAACGCGGCCCATCGTTATTCTGACTTCAAACGGAACACGCGATCTTTCGGATGCCTTAAGGCGGCGCTGCCTTTATACCTACGTCGCATATCCCGATCGCGCGACTGAACTGGCAATCCTAAAAGCACGATGTCCCGATGTAGAAGCACGGCTTGGGCAACAGATCGTGGGTTTTGTCCAAAAGCTGCGCGAAGAAGATCTCGAAAAAACACCCGGTATCGCAGAAATGCTGGATTTTGCCGCGGCCCTAATGGGATTGGGAATTGCCGAACTGACTGAAGACCCCGCAGTGCTGCAATCGACGCTGACAACCCTGCTGAAGACCCAGAGCGATCAAGCTCAGATCACGCGCGAGGTCGCAGGCCGTATCGCGGGCAAAGAGGCATGAGCCGTGTGACGAAATTTGCGGCCCGCGATCCGGGTCCGGCGGCGCGGGTCGTGGGTTTCATTGCACACTTGCGCCAAAACGGTTTGCGGCTGGGCGTTGCCGAGGCAGATTTGGCCATGGCTGCCCTGGTTGAGATTTATGCCATAAAACCCAGCGACAGCCGTCGGGCTCTGCGCGCCGTATGCACAGGGTGCAAGGAAGAGGCCGAGCGGTTTGACGACCTGTTCGACAGCTATTGGATGGACATGGGTCGGGTCCGGCAGAAAGCTGCGCCGTCTTTGTCCAATACCGTCAACGACGACGTGCATTCATCGCGTGACGCCAAGGGCGAAGACGCTCAAAGCGCCGGATCGGCGACTGCTCCGGATGGTCAAGACGGTGCTGCTGACAGCGACGGCACTGGCAAACTGATTGCCACAGAGAACCGCAACCTGAACCGTCGGGATCTACGCGATATGGTTCGGCCGGAGGAAATTGCCGAGGCCGAGGATGCTGCCCGCCGTATCGGTGCCGCGTTGCGCGACAAACGTTCACGCCGCCGCGTTGCTGCGCGCAAAGGTGATCGGCTGCATTTCCGCAAAACCATCCGCCAAAGCCTTGTCACAGGCGGCGAACCACTCCGGCTATTGCGCAAACGTCGCCCCGACCGCACCCGCAAGATTGTGGCCTTGTGCGACGTGTCAGGGTCTATGTCCGTCTATGCCCAAGTATTTCTAGCCTTTTTGGCCGGGCTGATGCGGGCGGATACGGCGGCTGATGCCTATCTTTTTCACACGCGGCTTGTGCGAATTACCGAGGCACTGCGCGACAAAGATGCAATGCGTGCCATTGGACGCCTGTCATTGATGGCCGATGGATTCGGGGGGGGGTCAAAGATTGGGCAGTCTCTGATGCGCTTTGCGGACACTTACGCCAAACGGTTCGTCGATGGGCGCAGTGTCGTTCTGATCCTGTCGGACGGATATGACACAGAACCGCCAGCCATGATCGCTGCCGCGTTGGAAAAATTGCGAAAACGTGGCTGCAAAGTAATCTGGCTGAACCCTTTAAAAGGTTGGGCGGATTATGCGCCCATAGCAGAGGGAATGGCCGCCGCGCTTCCGTATCTGGACACCTTTAAAGCCGCAAACACACTCGCTGATCTGGCAGCGCTTGAACATGATCTGGTTTCCCTTTGACACAAGCCGAAATCTTCTCAACTGATTTGTCCATGGCCGCGCAGCAATTACGCGACAAGGATGAACCTTTTGCCTTTGCGACTATTGTGCGCACGGCCGGATCAACTGCGGCCAAACCGGGAGCGAAGGCGCTGCTCAGCGCGGATGGAACGATCTTGCAAGGCTGGCTCGGTGGTGGCTGCACCCGTGGTGCCGTAAAGCGCGCAACCCTTCAGGCCCTGCGTGACGGCAAACCGCAACTTGTGTCAGTCGCGCCCGAAGACCTTTTGGCTAAAAAGGGTATCGCCGCTGGCGACACTATCGACGGTACGCGGTTTGCCCGCAATGGCTGCCCTTCTCGCGGGACAGTCGACATATTCATCGAACCTTGTCTGCCCGCACCGCAGCTTGTGGTTTTAGGTGCGTCACCCGTCGCACAAGCACTCAGTTCCTTTGCGCCGCAATTTCATTGGTCGGTCGCCGCAACCTTGGCGCAGAAGAAGCCACATCAACAGCAATTTGTTGTCGTTGCCACCCAAGGACAGGGCGACCTTGATGCACTGAAATCCGCACTGAGCGAAAAAAAAGATCATGTGGCGTTTGTTGGAAGTCGCCGCAAATACGCTGTACTTGCTGAAAAGCTTGTGGCAGCGGGGATTGATCGCTCACTCATTGAAAGCGTTCAAGCGCCCGCAGGTCTGAATTTAGGTGCCGTAACACCCGAGGAGATCGCTTTGTCGATACTTGCACAGTTCGTTCAGATCAGGCGTATGGCGGTGAAACCGAGCCATGCGTGATGTGATCGCGATCATACTGGCCGGCGGTCTTTCACAACGTATGGGAGCGCGGAACAAGCTGCTTTTGCCAGTGAATGGTGTGCCCATGGTTCGCCACATGGTGCAAAACTACGCTGCGGTCGCGACTTGTGTCATCGTGGTGACAGGGCATGAGGCCGGCGAAATAGAGGCCGCGCTTGCTGGCACGAATGTCGTGTTCGTGTTCAATCCGGGTTTCGCCGAAGGGCAGCAAACCTCTGTCGTTTGCGGGTTGCGGGCAGCTGGCGCGGATGGGGTGGTGCTGATGGGGCTTGGCGATCAGCCGCAACTCACGGCAGATGACTTGCGCGCTTTGCTTGACGCACATCAGGTTGCCGATCCGGCGCGCATTTCGATCCCGACGGCAGATGGACGAAGAGGCAACCCGATTGTGATTCCTGCAGAATTGCGTGCGCGCCTCTTGGTCGACGGCAAATCACCCGGTTGCAAAGTATTTACGCGTGCGCATCCCAAATATGTGCAGTTCCACCAGATGAAATCTGCAGGCTTTTATGCCGATGTCGACACGCCCGAAGACTACATCGCCATTGCGGCGGCACAATGAGCGGAAACGTTATGAAAACGCTCAAACGGATCGCTAAACGGTTTCGCCGCAAAATTGCGCTCACCCCCGAACAGGCCGATCTTTTGGCCACAATAAAATTCCCGTGCTGCTAAATAAGGACATTCCATGGAACTTTCAGACGAAATCATCATCAACGCGCCTAAGGAAAAGGTCTATGCGGCCTTGAACGACCCAGAGATATTGCAGCAATGCATTCCGGGCTGCGAAGAGCTCATAAAACATTCGGATACAGAACTTGAGGCCAAGGTGGTGCTGAAAATTGGCCCAGTAAAGGCCAAGTTCAGCGGTGATGTCCAACTCGATACTGCAGGCGCACCAGATGCGTTTTCACTCACAGGTCAAGGCAACGGAGGGGCGGCTGGGCACGCGAAAGGCGGGGCCGACGTCACGCTGACTGCGGATGGTCCGAACAAGACGATCTTGCGTTATGAGGCCAAAGCAGCAATTGGCGGTAAGCTCGCGCAATTGGGCAGCAGACTGATCCAAAGTACCGCAAAAAAGCTGGCGGCCAAGTTTTTCAAATCCTTCGCTGATGTTGTCAATGACGACGCCTCAGCCTAACGAAATGGTCTACGCGGAGCACGCGTCTGATATCATTTCAAAGGGAGCGGCGCTCATAGCAGCGTCGCGCCCGTTTGCCTTGATCACATCGTTGGAAATTGAAGGTGGCGCGGCCCGCAACGTCGGCTCACTCGCATTGGTCGATGAAGCTGGGGCAATGACGGGGTATCTGTCCAACGGCTGCATCGACCGTGATATTCAACTTCATGCACAAAAGTCCTTACACACCAAACGCAAGAAAGTGATCCGCTACGGTGAAGGCTCTCGATATGCGGATCTGAAACTACCCTGTGGTGGCGCCCTTACTGTGTTGATTGACCCAAATCCAGACACTGACGCGATTTGCGCCGCAGCGGCGTGTTTTGCAAAACGACAGCCCGTGCGCTTGACCTTTCACAGCCCGGACGATTCCGGCGAAGGTTTATCGCGGACATTTACCTATGATCCGCGACACCGTCTCGTTCTGGCGGGGCGCGGTGCGATCTTTCGATCAATGGCCCAGATTGGCAACGCAACAGGCTATGAGGTGCATCTTCTTTCGCCAGACGCTGCAGACCTTTCCGCTGTTGGGCATTTGTCAGCATCGCCGCCGCTATATTTGACGACCCCAAACAGAGAGTACGTCTTTGACATACTCGATGCCCATTCCGCTTTTCTCACGCTCTTTCATGATCACGACTGGGAGCCGCATTTGCTCCGTTCAGCTTTGACCAAGCCCGTGCGTTTCATTGGCAGCCTTGGAAGCCATCGCACCCATGATATGCGGTGCGAAACATTGCGACATATGGGCGTTTCAGATATTTCACTTGCGCGTTTGCGCGGCCCAATAGGCTTGGTGCCATCCCTGCGCGATGCATCGTCCATTGCTGTATCCGCGCTGGCAGAAATCGTAGCGACATTTCAAAACGCCGATGTGTGACTTTCTAAACTGCCGTCAGAGCCAAGTTGATATTCAACTTAAGCAAAATGAAGCAGTCTGATATTAAACTTGGTTGAAGTGGGCAAGTGGGTACTGTCAGATTAAACTCGGTTGAAGCGAGCAGGGTGTATTTGTAGAATCTGCAAATGACAGAACATCCTCCATTCGGCTATTTCAAAATAAGCCCAGAGATTATCCGCTTTGCTGTAATGCTGTTTGCCTGCTGAGACGGCTATTTCGTTTCAGGCGCTACAAGGGCAAGGTTGGGGTTAGGTTGACTGTGAGGCTGTTGCAACGCCCCCTTTACTCACGCCTCAATTTCAAGCTGAACCGCGCCGCTATTCTCACTGAGTGGCGCCGATTATTGAGCGCATAGAATCAGGCTGCGCCAGTAATCCGATGCAATTTCTCATTCGTCTGACAGCACCCCATGCACAGTTTCATGGGATTGGGCACAAGACACTAACTTTGGAGCAAGCATTGTGTTAGTAAAAGCATATCTTAATCAAGCTGACCAGAATGACTGATATTATGAACAGAATGAAGACGAAGATCATTAGGGAATTTGGTACACCCTGCCTAGTTATTGATCTTGATGTAGTTGAGCGCAATATCCAGCGTGCTCAAAAATTATGCGATGAAGCCGGGGTGGCAAATCGTCCGCACATCAAAACCCATAAATCACCACTTTTGGCAAAGATGCAGCTTGAGGCTGGCGCGCGTGGGATTACCTGCCAAAAACTAGGTGAGGCTGAAGTGATGGCGGATGCAGGCATCACCGATATCATTATTGCAACCAACCTGTTGGGAGCGGCGCGTTCGGGTCGGTTGGCAGCTTTACAACGGCGTATTGCTCTAAAGGTTTGCGCTGATAATCCGGTTGTACTTGAAGCCTATTCTAATGCTGCGCGTGAGTCTGGTAGACCTGTGGATGTGATGATCGAGTGTGACACAGGGCAAAAACGTGCGGGGGTTGAAACGCCAGGTGAAGCACTCGCATTGGCCCAAATCATCAACAATGATCCAATGCTCAACTTTGCTGGCCTACTATTTTATCCGGCGCTGGATACTTGGCCGGAGACACAGATATTTCTTGACAAGATGACTAAAGGGTTTGCGGTGCTCGGTATGAGGCATGGAATTATTTCTACTGGAGGTACCCCAAATTTTGCCAATATTGGCAAGCTGTTTGGCGCAACTGAACATCGGGCTGGTACCTGCATTTTCAACGATCGTATGATGATCGAAGCTGGGTTTGCGCAGCAAGGCGATTGCGCACTCCACGTATTTACCAGTTTGGTAAGTCGCGGGGGCGAGGATCGTGGCATTTTGGATGCAGGCTCCAAAACATTGACATCTGACACTGGTGGTCTTGATGGGTATGGATTTATCCTTGAGCATCCGAAGGCGCGCATCCATAAATTTGCTGAAGAGCACGGGTTCCTTGATCTGTCACGTTGTCATACCAAGCCAGAGGTTGGCGACGTCTTACGTGTTATACCGAACCACGTCTGCGTCACTGTGAATATGGTTGATCAACTTGTGGCGGTTAGAGGTGATACCATTATAGAAACGATTCCAGTGTCTGCACGAGGTAGGTTGGTTTAAGGTGACAGGGCCTCCTGTATTTTCAAGTAAGCTCCTGTTCGTTGAACGGCACTCTAAACTTTGTTCCTTTCTTCTCGCCAAAGAATTGTTAGTCCTGAAAGAGTAATTAAAATCACGCCTGGAAATAATTTATCTAGTGGCAGTTCATCGAAAATTACCCAGCCCAAGCCGAATGCCGTTAAAATCCCGAAGTAGCTAAACGGGGCGAGCATAGATGCAGGCGCCTGTCGAAAGGCATACATCAAAAAAACGACACCAAAACCTCCACATAGAGACATACTAAATATTAAAAATAAATCACTTTTTGATTGGATTGTGCTGAAATCAGTTGTTCCGCTAGCCAAAACAATCGCTCCAAGTGCAGCGGCTATCGATGAGTAAAAATAAATTATTCCACTTGAAATTGATTTATCAAAACTGCGAAGTGTGACCGTGGAGGCTGCATAGAAAATTGCTGCGCTGACAGGTAAAGCCGCTGTCCAAATAAATACATTAGATCCTGGTTGCATGATCCAAATTGCTCCACCAAATCCTATAATCACCGCGCCCCACCGCCATGCTCTAACCTTTTCTCCATAAAATACGACGGCTATTAAAACGATAAAAATTGCGTTTGTTTGGCGGAGGGCCGATACTGTAGCTAATTCTAGGTCTACCAAAGCAGTGTAAAATAATAGCTGAGCTACAGCGACTAATAGGCCGCGTCCAAAAGCTAATTTACATTGTTTTATTTTGTAGTCTTGGAAATTAAAACTTAACCTTCGATTGTAAATGAGTAGAAAAATTGATGGCAAGACACCCAAAATGTTCCGATAAACGGATAACTCTTGGGGAGAATATCTTTGTGATAAAAGCCGAACGTGGACGCTCATGAGATCAAAGCAAAGATAGGCGAGTAAGCAAACAAGAATTGCGCGAATATTGTTTGTCATTAAACTTCATAACCAAAGGCGATTACGCCTCCATTGAGAAAACAGTCTGCCCGTGATTGAGCTTAGTCAAGATCAATATCCGCTGTGTCAGCGTTAGATTAAACTTGGTTGAAGCGGGGAGGGCTGTTTCGGAGCCTCGCCGTATGACAAAACACTCCCCATTCAGGTACTTTAAAACGAGCCCTGAGATCATCCGCTTGGCTGTGATG
>ENA-OQVM01004089-OQVM01004089.1-marine-metagenome-genome-assembly--contig:-NODE-4089-length-15141-cov-19.613582_pt1 | contig 15141 bp, 13 predicted proteins | sample MGYA00237776_ERZ505498 | MGnify/ENA primary metagenome ERZ505498 (study PRJEB26159, sample SAMN06265151) | marine metagenome | isolation source: Helgoland LTER site | place: Germany:Helgoland, sampling... | reverse complement strand
CTACATCTCTGCTGGGAGAAGTTATACATTTCAAGTGCCAGATGGAACTTATCAGGTTTTTTTCTATTATGGAAGTGGATGGGACAGAAATAAATCAATGAATTCTAAAGATTGTTATAGTTTGAGAGGAGGATTTACATCTAAAGAATCTGTATCAAAAACAGAGCGAATCACATTGAAAGGCCAAATTATGACATACACCCTAACCTATTCAACTTCTGGAAATTTTAGCCCTAAGTCCAGCAGCCTAGAGGAGGCACTTTAGATTTAATTTTATGAGGCTAAATTTTCATTTTTTATTTATTTTACTTATTAATTTTTGTTTCGCACAGAACGATTCAATCAATAATTTATCCTATTCGGAAAGATTAAATTCAGGAAATTATAGTCCATATTTAAAGTTTACAAAAGAGGACAATCTAAAATTACCAATTGAATTTCAAGTTGAATTAAATGTTGAACAACTTACAGACGTAAGTATTAAAAATAATAATTTTTATGTAATATTAAAAGCTGCATATTACTCAGTTATTGATACTTTAGAAGTAACAAAAAATGACTCATTATATTTTGATGACCCTTCAGATTTTTTCAGCCTTAATTATCCTGAAAGCGATAAAACTCTAGTTGGAGATGTCAATTATCAGGACAAATATTATTCTAAAATAAACGACAGTATTAACTACTGGACACAATACATTGAAACAGAGCTACCACATAAATGGGATCTTAGAAACTATCCGTTTGATAGGCAAAAGTTAAAAATAGTTTATGAAACCAAAACTGACACATCATGGTTTAAATTTAATTCATCTATTGAATTTCCCCCAAAAATTGATTCAAGTAAATTTTATTATTTAAAAGATGGGTATAACGTTACTGGTATAACCGTGGAGAAGAAATTTGTTACTGATCCGTTTATTGATGAGTTCGTTGGTGGCAAAAGGAATGAAGTTAACACTCATCTAATATTCAACATTGAAATAGATAGATCTGGATCTTACATGTACTTTAAGTTGTTTTTTGGAGGCTTCCTTTCATTTTTAATCTCCTTTTTAGTTTATTTTATAGACTCTAAATTTTTTGAAACTAGAATAACTCTGAGTCTTGGTGGGATTTTTGGAGCGGTTGGTAATAAATATTTTGTAGAAAATTCCATGCCATCAATTCAAGTTTTAACCAAGGCCGACTTGATAAACAATTTAGTTATCATTTTCATAATTATAAATATATTTCTTGTTATTACTCAACACACAAAAAAAATAAACTTATGGAAATTTGAGAGTAATAAATTCTCTTCGACAATTATTTTAGCTCTTTTTGTTCTTTTTAATTTTTTAATAGTCAAGATCTAATGAATATTTCTGAGGCCATAAACACACACGGAGTTTCTGTAGTTTTAAAATCAATATTCCCAAATCTACATGGGTTTGATTTTAAAAATGTTAAATATAATTCAGATTTTGACAAATCTGGTTTTACTAATGTATCTGGTTCTCAAGATTGGTTTTTTGCCGTTGGCTCTATGCCTTTAATTTATAAACATTTTGAAGCTGAATCTATAGATTCTGAAATTGATAAAATTTTATTAAGAAATGATATAAACGTTGAAAGCTCTTATAATGATTCTGCTAATAATATTACTTTTTGGGATGGAGATGGATACAAAATTGAAAAAGTTATTGTCAATGATCTATTTTTGATTGTAATAACAAGCGTAAGTTCAATTACAAAAGAAACTGTGGCTTTTAATGAAACTCAACTTGCAGAGGTCACAACAACGCCAAATTGGATTTCAGGCTTAAAGCCAATTTATGATTCTAATTCTATCAATAATAACGATAGAGATTTTTCAAAGTTTATATTATGCCCTTTATTTTTTCAAAGTGATAATGAATACATACTAATCCCTGTACAGGCTGAGGAGTTTGCAAAACCACTAATTGATAAAATTATTGACGACAATGCCGGCATGAAAGCGTTTTCAGAAGAAAAACACACCGACTGGCAATATCTTTATTCAGGACATCTTTTTGTAATTGGATATTTACCTAAACAAAAATGCATAAGAATTAATAGAAAACAAATAACTGCATCATCTATTGATGGTGAAATTTTGGCCTCTGGTATTCACCCATTAAGTGAATCAATTAATAACATAGTCAAAGGATTGAATAAACAGATATACAATCCAGCTGACGGGGCAGTCCCTGATGGGCGTATGATTGCATCGACTGAAAACGCAAATAATATTGTTGCTTTTGACGAAACTCCACTAAAAATAATTGGAACTTTTAAAGATGTTGTAACGCAGTTCAATAATGAGGATCCTTTTTTAAAACTTAATTCTTCAAGTATCAAAACATGGATGGACAAAAACTCTGAGGAGACCATCTCTTTTAAAGTTCCTGGAAATTTCGAGCTATTATTGTCTAAGGGAAATGCAATGTATAGACTTAATCTTTTCCCACCCGGAGGCCTATCTGGCTCATGGCCAGAAGTTGCACCTAACTATGGTTCTAAACAACCACCGGTCGTTAGTTTTAGCAAAGAAATTTCTACAAGGCATGCGCCACCACCCATTAGAAATGTTAAAATTCAAAATGATACTGCTTCAGTCAAAAAAGATCTGGAGAAGAAAAAAGCTGCTTTTATCAAATCCTCGGTCATTAATGAAAAAGATTTAAATAATACTAAAGAGCCATCAAAGTCTTCCACTTTTTTAAAATGGTTGTTTATAATTATTGGCATCATTCTACTTTTCTTATTATTAAGAAATTGTTCTTCTAGAAATGCTGAATACTACTACAATCGAGGAGTTGATCGGGCTGAATCTGGTAAATACGATAAAGCTGAAAAAGACTTCGAAAATGCGATAGATATTGACAAAACCTATATTAATCCATACGTTTCTCGAGGAGAGATGTACCTTCAAAACGGTGAGTATCAAAATGCAAAATATGACTTAGACGAAGCGATCCTAATAGATCCAGAAAATTGGTATGCTTATTACCTAAGGGGAGTAGCAAATATGAGATTGTCATCTTCAAAATATAGCAGGACTAATGAATATGCTATTAACGATTTTTCGAACTCAATAGCACTAAATTCATCAAATGAGAATGGGAAATCCTATTACTATAGAGGAAAAGTTTATGAGTTTACAAATAATGATAATTCCTGTTCAGATTTTTATCAAGCATGTGAATTTAATACGCTTGATTCTTGTGAAATATCTGATGAAATATGTAGACCTAAAACTGGATTTAGGCCATACGATAAAATTTTTGGTCCTGGCATTACTTCAGGCGACAGGGAGTTTAATGTAATTAATAATTGTGAATATGACATGGTCATTACCATCAAGGATAACAGAACAAGACATTCTATCCGAACTGAATATGTTAGATCAGGTGAGAAACTAGCTATAGAAAATATTCCAAATGGACGGTATAATGTTGAATATTTACAAGGGATTAATTGGAGTTTCAACAAAAGACTCTCAGATGGTATTAGTAAGGGTGGTTTTTTGATTGATCAAAAAACAAAATCAGTTAATATGATATATAATTATAATGGATATAAAATGCGTGGATTTGAAAATTGTGTAATAGGAGGTGAGATAACTTCAGATGATATTTCAGAAGACCAGTTTTTTAATAAATAATGGGTGAAGTTAAAATACATAAATTCAAAAATTTAGCAAATTATCAAATTTGTGGAGGTATAATTCACCTAAAATGGGAGGTAAGTGACGCTATATGTGCAATTTTAATCTCTAGTAAATTTTTTAAATTTTTCACTAAAACGACTGAAATTAAATTACTAACCAATAGACCTCAAAAATATAGTTTAATTGCATTAGGGCTTTTTTCAATTTCAAAAAAAACAATCTGGTCAAATCCTATAAAGTTGAAACGTGATAAGAAAAAATTTACAAAAACAAACTCTGGAAGAATTGCAATTAGCAAATTTAAAAACAATAAAATTGTTCCTGCTATAGGTAATAGTTTTCCAAAAAAAATTAAGATTAAAATTAAAGAAATAACACCATAAAAATTAAATCATGGAAAAAAACTATTATACGTCTCCAAAATCAAATTGGATAACAAGAATGCTGTGGAAGGCTGCTGGTGCTGATCAGTATATTTTAAATAAGGCTACCTATTCAGATCATGTTAAATACGCTACACTAGGTGGTATTGTATGTTCAACAGGTTTTATGGCTGCTATGGCTGGAGGCTATGCCTTTTATGTGATATTTTCACCAAAAGTATCAGCTATTTCTTCTTCTGTTGACGGTGCTTTAACTTCAACTACGGATATTCCTACAGTATTAATGTCTATCATCTTTGCAATTATTTGGGGCCTAATTATATTTAATATTGATAGATTTATTGTTGCCAGTACAGGAAAAGGAGATGGTACTGAGGCTATTACTTGGGGGGAATTTACTGGTGCAATTCCAAGAATAATTATGGGAATAATCATTGCAATTACCATTTCAAAACCTGTAGAATTAAGGATGTTTGAAACCGAAATTAATGTCAAACTATATCAAAAACAACAAGAACTTTATCTTGAAACAAAAAAAATTGCTGAAAATCAAATTCAACCTGAAATCGATAGAGTAGATGCTGAGATTAGAGGTTTGAAATCAGAAATACAATCAGCAAAAGAAGAGTATGTCATTGCTGAAAAACTATACCTATGTGAGATGGATGGAACTTGTGGTTCAGGAGATAAAGGGGATGGACCCCAAACTGCAGCCAAAAAAGTTAGAGCAGAAAATTTAAAGGAAGATTGGGAAGACCTAAAATTAAATAATGGTGATAAAATTAAAATATTAGAAGCCCAAATAGTAACTTTTCAAAATGATAAACTAAAGCGTTTCGAAAAAGCTGAAGCTTCTGCTAACAGCTTAAATGGACTTTTGGAAAGAATTAATATTGCTCATGAAATTGCCGGTTTTTGGGTAACACTTTTTATAACCCTTTTATTTATGGCCATTGAATTAACACCAATTTTCTTTAAGATGATGCTCATTAAAAGTCCTTATGACTTTATGAATGACAATCTCAAAGCACTAATAAAGGCAGAGCAGGGTATTGAAGTTACTTATGATTTTTATAAGGACAAGGAAGGAGTTCAGAGGGATTTGGTAATAAACCACCAATCTGAAAATTTAATTCGCGAAAAAGTTAAGCTCTTGCAGACGCAAGCTGATTTGAATGAGATCGTTTTAGACGAATGGAAATTAAAGGAAACTACCAACATTAAAAAAGATCCGTCCAAATATATTGACTCATAATAATGATTAGTTGGTTGTGTTATTTAGTTGGAGTAGATTACACAAAGATAAAATCTGGTAAAAATATTTTGCTCTTTTTTTCTTTGGTGATTGTTTTTACTCTATTGTTGGCAGCATTTGGTTTTTATTTTGCTATCTACAATACAACTGAAAGTGTGTTTTTGGGCGTTCTCCTTGGATTATTTTTCAGCCTTTTTGTTTTAAATATTTACAGACTAGTCTTTTCAATTTCAGAAGGAGAGCTTAATAAATATGTTAAGTTTTGGGATGTCACTATTTTTATCTTAAAAAGAGGTTTTATTTTAATTGCGTTATCATTATTTATTTCCAATTCTTTAGAAGTTTATATTTTCAAAGATCAGCTTAATTTTCATTTACTTGAATACAAACAGAATCTTAAAAAAGATTTCAATAAGACCGTAGAATTAGGCCTTTTAAAGGAAAGGATGTCTATTATTGAAGAATTTAATAGAAAAGTTTCTGACGATAAGTTGTTTGATCGATTTTCAGAGAAAAAGAGAAATGATTATATCATAGAAAAGCAAAACAAGTTAACCTTATTACAAGATAAAGTAGATTTAAAAAATAGAATAATTGAAAAAAAGATTTTAGAATCAAATTTTTTTATCACAAAAATAAAATTATTGTACAAAAATGTCCCTGAAAGCTTCTTTGTGACTTTGACAATTATTGCCATTTTTTTGTCTCCATTTTATGTGTTTTTATTGACCCCTCTGTTTACAAAATATGACACGGAGTGCGCTGAAGCCAGTAGACATATTATAATACAAGAATATAATTATTTCAAGGAATTGTATGCTAAGTTAATGTTGAAGTCTACAGGGAAAGAAATTAAGTTTGTTGAAAATTACGAAGATCCTCCATTTAATAATATTCTAATTAAACCCTCATATCGTACACTCAAAAAAGGTTCTTTATTAAAGTGGATCGAAATGTTCAATTAGTATGAATAACTCAAAAATAAAATTATTAAAAAACATACACTTCCGCGGAGATTTAAACGGAACATATCAAGCAAGCCCAATTGTTAATACTAATAACGATTCTAAGATATCGCTTATAGAAACCACTATTTCGAAAACAGAGATTTGTTCAGAATTAGATTTTTTTAATCAAAATCAAAATATTTTAGAGTATACTAAAGTTGAAGATGTTACGATAAAACTTGCTGATAATAAAGATTTACAGGATTACCGTTTTGTTGAAGATATTACAAACCTAAAAATAGGCGATGTATCGTTAACTAACCAAATTAAAGATGGGACTCAGACCTTTGGCGTGATACAGGGAAACGCAATGTTTACACTTAAAAAAGAAGAAGAAGTAACTATAAATATTTATCAGAAGCCAAAAGAAGATCTTGAGATTATTTTTCCTGATATTGACAAAATAAAGCGAAAAAAAGATTTAATAAAGTTCCTCAAATCTGCTCTTAAGTTCTTGTTAGTAATTGGTTTATTTTGTTTTTTGGTGTTTATTATTTCAAATATTGATTTTAATGCCAAGAAAAAACAGTTTATTGATTTTAAAGATCAAGTTGAAACTAAGTTCACTTCAAAAACAATTAGATTAACCACTGCAGGTGGGCAGAACTATGCGCTCCTAACCATTGCTGGAATTAAGCAAAATTTTTTACTGGATACAGGGGCTTCCATGTCTACTGTGCCTTCATACTTTATCGATCAACTCATTAAAAAAGGGTACATAACTCCTGAGATTCATTTTATCCGACATGAACAATTTAGAATTGCGGATGGTAATACAATTGAAGGTGGAATATGGAGGATTCCAAAAATTAAAATTGGAAATGAAACGATTTATAACGTTGAATTTTCTTCTGTTTCGTCTGAAAATGCACCTTTTTTATTGGGGATGTCAACATTAGAGCGGTTGGGTAATTATTCAATAGTTCCCAATGAAAATTTAATTATAATAACTAAATAAATAAAATATTATGTTAGAAGCATTTTTTAAGGGATTAATTGTAGCGTTATTCTTGGGTTTTATAGGCCTTATTAGATTTTTCATCAATTTGATACGTTTTAGAAACAGGGAGAAGCTTTTTGAAGAGGTTGAAAAAAATAAATTTTTAGAGAATAAGTTTAAACATTTGATTGATACTAAAGAAGGGAAAAAAGAGATTACGGATATATTTGTTTCACAGCCACTTAGCTCTAAGAAGCCATGGGTTGTTTATAAAACTATGAAATGGGGAACATGGCCAATTAGCAACAAAGAGGAAGATGAAATACATTTCTCAATAACAGACGAAGAACTTAATAATTTAGAAGAATACATCAAAAATAAAGGGAAAAAAATATAAAAATCAACAAATTAAGTTCAGTAAACACAATGGTATATTCGATATACAATAAATTGACTTTTAAAGAAAAATAAATTTAATATTATGAAAAAAGGATTTTGGACCGGTTTCTTAGCTTTAATTATAGCTAAAGTTTTACATCTTATAATTACTGGTTTAGTTGGTCTTATTCTTGGAACAATTATTGGTGATAAACCAATTTTGTGGGATATAATTAATATAATTGATAACCCTCTAGTTGGTATAGTTTTTTTAATTTTTGCTACAGCTATTATTTATAATAAATTAACAAAAAATAATAAAACAACTCAGTATAATCAAAATAATAAAAAATCAAGTTTGAGTTCTGAGGATTTAGATAAAATAAATGAAGATATTAAAGTAATAGACAAAATAGTAGAAAGTTCGACTTCAAAAACTGATGCTGCTTCAAATTATAATGACAGTAGTGCCTTCAAAGTAAATATTGAAACTTCATGGGGGGGAGAAGAACCAAATATTCTTACTTTCTTTAAAAAATATATCAGTGTTGAAGATAAATTAGAATTAAATAAGCATGAGACATTTAAGAATAACACTTTTTATGCAAAGGAAGAATCTAATGAAAAGGGGCATATTTTTATTTTCTTTGAAGAGGCTGAAGAGGCGATTAAAAAATTTAAGAGAATCATTAAACCACATTCAAATAGTGATCTTTTTTTTAAATTAAAATCAGAACAAATTTCTAGTTGGATAAGTCAATACAAAAGTGAAATACAGTGTTTAAGCATTCAAGGGTGTTCGATTCAATTGTCTAAAGGTGTTAACCTTTACAGAATTGATATTTCAATCAAAGATTCGTTCACATGGGACACGATTAGTTCTGTTAATTTAGACAAGGCATTGATATTCTCATATCCTTTTTCATCTCCGATTGAAAATAATATTTCTGATATTGAATTTAATTTCGATTTATCAGAATCCGTGATGATTGCCTCGACTTACTTCAATATCATTGGAGATAATAATTTAAAAATCCCTGTATATGATGGATTTTATGGCGAAGATGAATTGAAAGTTTTTAGTCATACTGAAGATTTTAAGTCATTTTGGGATTTTTGTTGTAATCATGTTTTTGTTGATAAGATTGACCCGTTTCAATCAGACATTTTTAAAAACATATTTCAAAAAATAGATAATGAATTTTCTTTGTTTGACAAATTAAACCTCAGCTTCCAATTTCTTCAAAGTTCGCAGCAAACATTTATTACAATTGACAATGTCGAACTAAAGGATGCTGCTCAACATTTAAAATATTGCGATAGTAACCAAGAATTATTGAGAATAAATAAATATTATGGTATTCAAGATGGGGAGTTCATTCTTTTTTCAATGATGAAAAATAGAATGGATGAAGTTGAGCCTTACTTAGATAATTTTAAAGATTTGGAGGACTTGTTTTCTTCAATGAAGAATGAATCTAATGAACTAGCAGTTGAATTAAGAAAAACATTAGTTGGAGATTTACCACTGAATTTAGTTGATAGGCCCACAGATTTTAAAGTTGCTCAAGATGATGACAAAACATCAACATCTAATTACAGCCAAAAAATCATTGAGAATTACAATGCAGCAATGCAGAAGCTTCAATCTGGTAATTACAATGTTGCGGCCAATGAGCTGGAAGAAGTTCTAAAACATGATAATTATATGCTACCTGCATATTATAACTTAACTGTGATCAAAATTAATTTTGAACAAGATTATGACGGAGCGATTAAAATTTTAGATCATATAATTAACATTCAAGGATATAATAAAAATCCCGACATAGTTTATGCAGGCTTATTTTTTAATAGAGGCTTAGCAAAATCCTATTTGGAGCTTGAAGAAGATGCAATTATAGATTTTAATGAGGCTTTAAAAATTGATCCAGAACATATTCCAAGTTATGGAAGTAGAGGTTTATCATTGATGCATGTCAAGAAAAATAAACAGGCTTTAAGCGACTTTAATAAAGCTATCACACTTGGTGATAAGTCTTTTAATAATTATGCCAATAGGGGAAAGTGTAAGCAGTCTTTAGCTGATTTTAGGGGAGCACTTGAAGATTACAATACTGCATACGAGATGAATCCAGCTGATGATAATATTAATTTTCAAAGAGATTTATTATTGGCTATGGAAGAAAGTGGTTTAATGGATCAATTTGATAATGTTTTAGAAAACACTGACGAAAAGATTAGTATAGAACAAGAAAAACTATCATACATTTTTGAAATTTTAATCAGAATTTCTATGGCTGATAATAAATTAGATAAATCAGAGACAGTAATAATATCCAAATCTATTTCTAAGCTAAGGGATATTTATGACTTTCAAGGTGAAATTGAAAGGACGAACTCATTATCATTTATAGGTAATGTTGGAACTGTTTTTTCTGATGAAGAAAAGAACATTATCATTCCTCTTATAATTTCATTGATCTATGCAGATGACTTAGTAACCTATAGTGAATTGAGCTTGGCAATAGCTTTTTGTTTAGCTTTTGGTCTTCCAATTCAAAAAGCAGAGGAATTAATAAATGCTATTTGTAAAAATCAAGAGCTTAATGTAAATACATTTTACTTGTATATAACTCAAATTTTTTCTGAGATGAAAAGTGAAATTCCAGAACTAAATGGAAATGATGTATTGCTGATTGAAACAATCTTGAAGCTTGATGAAGAGGTTGCTAGCTATGAATTTAAGTTGCTTTCAGAAGATCTTAAGGCAAATGTTTTCTTGGCAACTATATTTTATGATGAAAAAAGGAAATTACTTCGTGAAGAAGCAGATGAGTTTAATGATATTGCATGGGACAAGATGGAAGTTGGGGAATATGAAAGTGCTTTGATCGATGCAAAAAAATCAATTAACATTATATCTATGAGCAATAATAATGATACAATTGCATTGATTTATTATCATTTAAATAATTATAGTAACGCCAAAAAATTTGCTGACATTTCAATAGAATTGGATTCGTCAATTAGTAACCATTATGTCACGCGAGCAAAAATTTATTCAAAATTAGATAAAGTGGATCTTGCAAAATTAGATTTAATTAAGGCAATTGAACTAAACCCTGAAAATGAGGAGGCTAATTCATTAGTTGAATCTTTATAAAAAAATCAATAAGAATTAAAATAAATAATTAACATAAATATGGGACTACTAGATATATTTTTTAGAAAATGGACTTATCAAGAGAAATTAGCTTATCTGATGGCACAAATAAATTTATTGTCAGTAGACGGTCATTCAGATGATAAAGAGTACAAAGCAATTTTTACAAATATGAAAATCATAAAGTGGAAACCTAAAAATGAAAATGAAACAGACAGATATATGTCAGATGCTAAAAATATGTCTATTGATGACGGGGTTCGTATTATTAAAAACATGAGCTCTGATAAAAAGAAAATTGTATCGCTAGGATTAAAAACAATGGCCTTGGCAGATAATAAATTAGTTGAATCTGAAGAAAAGTTTCTGAAAGATTTTGAATCAAAGACAGGAATTCCAAATGTAATTTTTTCAAAAAATGAATTAGCCAAGTTTAAATACATTGAAAAAAAACAAAAAACTAAAAAAACACCTGTAATAAAAAACAAAAACTCTTCTAAATTTCATCCCAATTTTGAAGAAATTGACTCATTAATTAGTGGTCTTGAAGAGACTAGTATATCAAACGACTACAAGTTTGTAAAATTAGTTTTTGAAAAATTAAAAACAGGTTTTATTATAAATGAGGAACAATTAAATAATTTTATACTTTCGTTTTTAAGGAAACAATCCCGTAATGAAGTGATTTCTAAAATTGTTAATTTTCAAACCTTGGAAAATATATTGGGTTCTGCTCTAATTGAATTTGATGAAAATAATGATACAAGTTTTGAGGGATATGTTGAACTAGAACAATACCACTCAGTAGTAACCAGGGCTTATCAACTAGGTAATTCGGTAATGTTTGAGAAAATTATTGATAGCTCTAAGTTATGATGCCATGTTTTAGATTAATTATGGTAAATCTGTTAAAAAGTCTGATTTTATAGCAATTAGTAGAGACGACATGATTAAGTTTCAGTTGAATGGCAGGTTTACAATTGATAAAAAATAAATCGGAAAGAACTTTTTTGTTTCATTCTTGTAAGAAGTTAAGGTTAAAAATTTACAAGCTCGGTGATGCATTGAAATTAATTCCTGAAAATGTAAAATTCTTTAAATATTAGAGTGAAGTTGTAAGTTATTGTTGGGGTAAAACACCTGAATACTTTAATGAAACAATAGTAACTTTATAAATACTAACTGAAAAAGCAGAAAAGAAATGAGAGGAATAAAAAATTTATTAATTGGTTTAATAGGAATAATATTTATTGGTGTGTCTTTAAAATTATTATTAGTTGATAATAGCGATGAATATGTTAAAATGATTGGTGCTACTCTATTTGGATTATTTTTAATTTATCCAATATTCAAAAAAGATACAACTACAGATGTTGAGAAATTTATTGAAAATCAAAACATTGAAGTTGTAATTTGGTGGAAAAGATTAGTAGGGTTTATAATTGACTATACTGTTATAATTTTACTTAATAGTGTAATCGCAATGCTTATTTTACCTTTAATTACGAGTTTATTAAACATTAACAATTCAGGTGATATTGGTTTTGTTTTTTGGGTTTTATTTCTTATTATATTTATATTTTATTATATGATTCAAGAATACTTTTTTAAAACTACAATTGGAAAATTAGCATTTAAATTAAAGATTGTTTCTGCAAAAACGAATATATCTTTAGGTTCAGAAAAAACAAAAAATCCAACACTTTTTCAAATTTTTGTTAGGACAATTGTACGTCTTCTCTTTTTCATTGACATTTTCTTTTTCCTATTTAAAAGACCTATTGGTCTTCACGATATTATCTCAAAAACTATTGTAATTAAAAAATAGTATTAATTAAAAAAATACTTTAGGATTTAACTAACCCCAATCCAACGGTTCATTAGTCGTATGCGATATGCTTGTTACAATTAGAAACATTGATAAAATACTAACAGAAAAAGCAGAAAAAATGGAATTAAAACTTACTGATGAAATGATAATATCTATTAAAAATGATGTTATTCCTAGACTGAAATTTATGTATAATATTAGCACGAAAGAGCAACTTAACGAAAAAATTGATGAAATTGACATAGATTGGGTTGATGTTTTTCAAGTTATGGAAGGATATTGGGACATAAGTTTTGGATTAAAAGAAGAAGACTTTGACGATAACTATGACTATTCTAATGCCGTTGATGAAAAATGGGAAGAAGAATTTGAAATTGACCAAGAACAAATGATGTTAAATTTAGGACAAGATTGGTTGGAAGAAAATGAATGGTAATTGTTTTTACTAACCTTAATCCAACGGTTCATTAGTAGTATGCGATATGTTTCTTTTGTTACTTAGGAGAATTATCAAATTTCAAAAGACGGTTTACAAAACGAAAAAGGATTAGATAAATACATTGATAAAATACTTACTGAAAAAGCAGAAAAGAATGAGTTCAGAAATAATAAAAATTAGAATTTGGAATGAAGAATTTTTAATGACAAAAGAAAAGTTCTTTGATCTAATAGAACACTATAATGAAGAGGAGGTAGAAGAAGATGTTTGGGATTTTGAAGCTTGTGATGGGACTTTTTCTGTTTCAGTCGATGATAACGAATATCATATATCTTCAAGTTTTGTAGACCCTACTTTAGAGTTTTTGTATTTACTAAACCCAAAAGGCAAATATGTGGTACTTGTACAATGGTTTATTTCAAATCATATAGCTTTTGAAGTTGAATTTTCGAATTGTCAATGTACAGAAAGTTTAAATGAATATTATGGTGAAATAGAGTACGGTGGGAAGTATTTAATTAAAGATGATAACAATAAACTTATTAAAGAAAATTCAGATTACTTTCAAAATATAATGAAAGAATTTGAAGATCGTAATATCGATAGTGATGCGCAAGTTTATACTATTTCCGAATGGGAAAAATCATTCAAAGAAATACTTAATTGCTCTATAATTGAGGACTAAAACCTCCACTTGATTCATTGTAGCTATTACTTAATACCAATCCAACGGTTCATTAGTCGTATGCGATACGCTTGTTACTTTTGGTAACACGTAAGGCATTAACTTAATAAGCAACTCTCTTTTTCTTTCGGGTTTAAAGCGTCTAAACGGTCTTGTAACGCTCCTATCTCGTCATACATTATATCTTTAAGCAATGACCTCAACTCTTTTGTAATTCTATTGGGTGTACCCTTTTCTCTACCTCCGTATTTATTGCCTGTTGTATTTGCCATACTATTTAATACTATTATAGTTTAATATCCATTAGGTAATAGTGAATGAACACTGTTATCAGGTTTAATAAGGGGTAAACCATTGATATCGGCTATACCCTCGTTATAGAGTAGTTCCTTTAAACTATAGATGTCAGTAAGGTTTTGGTAAAAAGAGTTCGAGAATGGGATCGTTAGGGGTACAAATTATCCCCAAGAATAAATTATTATTCTTGGGGATATATTTTTTTACTCGACCGCTTACGCGGCACTTATTAAATTACGCACCCTTACTTATTTTCTTGAAAGGTGTTTGTGAGACCGCTTCGCTAAATTGATAAATAATTAAATAACTAAAAAGCCCGAACAGCACGCACATTGTAAGTGGTGCCCTTACTAACTACACCCGAACCACCATTGGAGATTTCAAAAAACCACGCGAGAGTGACATTGTTGTTTTTCTCCGATGAACTCCAGTAGTAAGCATCTTCAGTGAGATCACTGCCACTATTTGCTGCTGCAGTATTGTTTATCAATGCTTTATTAATGAACATTTGGTATGCTTCATTTCTTGAAGGTAAAAACCAATCAGTATATCCTCCTCCATTATAATCTCTTGCCAGTCCAGCCGCATAAGATGTTTCGGGTGCGCCTTGTGCATGTGCAAGTATAATAGCATCCGTATTTGCGCTTCCTGCGCCTATAGATTGATCTGCTGCACCTGCAAAAACAGAAATGCCATTATGCCATTGTATACCAGAACTCTGGTCTTCTACTGCAGCAATTAAACCGTGAGTTTCTCCCGCAACATAACCTATTTCTCCATCTACAAATAGATAATAAATAACACCGCCCCCGTAAAAATCACCTAACTGAGGTACCTGTGGTGTAATTGAATTTGATACTGCACTGGCCAAACTTGTTCCAATGGCATTGGTAGCCGTCACTGTAAAAGTATAAGCTGTACTATTGGTTAAACCTGTTACTGTAATATTCCCACTCCCTGATTGAGTTACGGTTCCTGTAATGGCTTCTGGGCTTGAGGTAGCTGTGTAGGAAGTAATCGCTGAACCTCCATTGCTTGATGGGGCTGTAAATGAAACTGTGGCTTGTGTATTACCGGCACTGGCAGT
>ENA-OQVM01004084-OQVM01004084.1-marine-metagenome-genome-assembly--contig:-NODE-4084-length-15157-cov-5.843435_pt1 | contig 15157 bp, 18 predicted proteins | sample MGYA00237776_ERZ505498 | MGnify/ENA primary metagenome ERZ505498 (study PRJEB26159, sample SAMN06265151) | marine metagenome | isolation source: Helgoland LTER site | place: Germany:Helgoland, sampling... | reverse complement strand
ACGAGGCTGCTGACCAGCTTGGTACGGTCGGCATTCTCAATCGTGGTGACTTTAAAACCCATGCTCTTGAGCTTGGCAGAAATTGCTCGCGCGTCATTGATGGGGTTATCCAGCTGACCACTACCTTGATAAGCACCGTTACCGATAACGATGGCATGAACGCTTAAGCGAGGTCCGACGGGAGCTGCGGGTTTGACTTGAGTTTGTTGCTGCGCTGTGGCTGATCTTCGCTGCCGTTCCGCTTCTATAAGATTGCGCTCCTCGATCAACCGCTTGCGCTCAAGTTCTAAATCTTGGTACTGGCGCTGTAATCGCGGGTCAACAATGGGCATATCTCCACAGACAGTCGTGGCCACGCACCTTCCGGACGAACAATCTGTAACCGCGCGGCACTCCAGGGCAAAGCTAGAGCGAGCAAACCCGAACAACAGAAGCTGAGAGATAGCAAAAGCGACGGTGAACGGAATTTGCCTCATTGTTTGAATATTTCGAGCCGCTCGACCACGAATAACTTGCCATCAATATGGAATTTCGACTCCGCTCCATACAGGCAAAGGTTTGCGGAAAAAAACCGAAACTGACCTAATCGCTCTGGGAGAAGGGAGATTGAGGACACGATGGCAATGTTCCGTCCCTCTCTGGATGCAAGGAGCGCGTTGCTAGCAATACGCTCAAAACTCAACCCGTGCACGGGCATACAGCGTGTTTTTGCGAGTGCCACCCTATCGGGTGCTAAAAAAGCACAGAAACAAAGGAGGCTTGCAACTAAAGAAGTGCGAATTGAAGCGGGCGAGAATCGACCATTAAGCATTTTCAGGTTCCTCTACAGATATCGAACTAGCTCTGATAGGTTTGACTGCATAGCTAGCGGAGTTTAGCTAACCTCTGAAATTCTCGAACACAATGCCCGCCTTCAAATGGTTTGAGACAGATGGGTTAATTTCTCAAAGGAGAGATTGGCTCATAGGTTTTAAAGTTTAAACGGTTTCAATTTCATCTTCACTCCTTGAGTTGAAAGATGAACCAAAACCATCCTCTAATCAAGTACCCCTATTTGTCTCACACACGCTGACGTCGGACACATTCCACTGCCGCATGGCAGCGATGCGGCCACCTTCTTCCAAGCGCTTGATCAAGCGCTGGTCGCCGCGAACAAGTTCGCACCTCAAGCCATGGTGCTGGCCATGGGCTTTGACACGTACCGCGAATACTCGCAAAGCAAAATGACCATTGACACACCAGACTTCGCCACCATCGCGCACCGCTTGGTCCGTTGCGGTTCGCCAACGGCCATTGTGTTTGAAGGTGGCTACCACGCGGCAACCTTGCAGCACAACGCCCAAACTTTTCTACAGCACTGGCAACGCTAGGCAATACCAACTAGGACTTGGGGTATCGGTTGAACTTCAACTTGGGCTTGTCCAACGCCAACAACCAAGTTTGGAAACGCTGTGCGGCATCTTGCACGCTGTCGTCATTGGTCAACACCCAGTCCGCGGGCAGCGATGGCGTGTCTGCCAAACGCTGCAAACGTTGCTCAATCTGCACCAAGGACTCGCGACCTCGCGCCAACAAGCGCTGCCTGATCACCGGCACACTGGCACTGATCAACACCGTGTGCATGTCTGGGAACAGATGTTTGGCTTGTGGCCAAAAGCCACGTGAGCCATTGATCAACACAACATCTGCGCCGCCTTGGTCTGTCATCTCCTTGTGGCGAATGCCGTAGCTATGGCCGTTGGCTTGCCACCGCAATGCGAATGCATTTGCACTGGTTAAGCGTTCAAAGTCGCTGCAGCTGACGCTCTCGTGCGCCTCACCACCTCCATAAATCTCTCGGTCTATGGTGCGGCGTGCAAGGTGTATGCGATGTGCACCGTCTGAGGTGAGTACAGGCAACAGCAGCAACTGCATCAGGATGCTGTCTTTGCCAACGCCTGACGGGCCCATGACGTAAATTAAACGTGGCTTGCTCATGGCAAAGACAGCGGCCAGCGCGCCACATATTCAAACGCGTCGCCAGGTGCAGACTCGCGAAATAAAGCCAAACCATCCAGCGACATAGGTGGCAGTGATTCAAAGTGTTGTAACGCACCAAGTCTGAACTGTTCGCGTTGCATCGCACTGTAGTGTGTCAACGGACCACTGAGCGTCATGTGCCAACGAAACTCTTCAAACACATAGGGGTAGCCCCATTGCAGCATGTAGGCGTCTTGCTGCGAAGACAGCTCAGCGCCTCGCCGCCTAGCGATATCAACCGGCGTTAACGGTGCACTTAAAGGTTGTAAATCTTGCACGCAATGCGAAGCCACCGCGGCGACCGCATCCATGGGATTGTCCAAGGTAAATGCAAGACAGTCACCCACGTACTGCATCACCAAACCATGCAGCGGTACTGGCTTGTGGGCTTGCGCAATTGACGCAATGACTTTGCACACATCGGTCTCACTGACCGCTAGTGCCAAATAAAATGGCGCCTTCAATGTCGCATGCCAGCCGTAACGCCTAGGCTGCGCTGTGGCCAGCAATTGCTGTGCAGGCGACCACTCAGTCAACGTTGGCTGCGGCAACACAGCGTCGGTATTGGCGCACCGACCCAACCAGTGTGAGCCAGCTTGCCACCACGGTGTATCTGGTGCGGGCGTGAAGTAAACAGCGTAGCGCGGTTTCATCTATGTCGTCTTAGTTGATTGATTGTTTGTTTGACGGCTTGGCTGCCTTGCTGCAGCACAACCCATTAACTTACACCACGAGCATACAACGCGCGGAGTCACGAAACCGTCACAGAACAGTCATAAAATTTTGTAGGAACCTACCTCAACGCCACACTTTACGTCCACATAGATGCCACAAAATCTTGACCCCAACAACGCGCTTGATCAGCACAACGCAACGGCGCGACGTGCCTCCTGGATGGCCCTGTTGTCGCGTGCGCCAACAGCCCTGCTCACCCAAGGCTTGGGCAGCGATGCAACCCTGCCATTTGAATGGCTTCGCAAACCGCAAGTAGGCTTGATGATGATGCAAGCCCGTGCTGGCGGTACTGGTGAACGCTTTAACTTCGGTGAAATAACGGTCACGCGTTGTACGCTGCGTTTGCACACAACAGCACCTCTTGGTACGTCTAATGCGTCCGACGTGCCCGAAACACCCAACACACTTGTTGGCGTGTCGTACGTACTCGGCCGCTCACAACACCTGGCACAGTTAGCCGCACTGGCCGATGCATTGCTACAGGATGACGCACGGTTTGCAGCACTCAACGACCAACTGCTCAAGCCCATTGCACACCACCTCAGTGTGGCTAAAGCCAAACGCCATGCCCAAGCCCAATCAAGTCGGGTTGAGTTTTTTACAGTCTCACGTGAGACCGGCACAGACATGTCAGATGAGGGAGACACAGAATGAGTCACACATGGATACAAGACGTTAGCCAGGGCTTTTCCAGTGAAGACATGGGCAGCCAACAAGTATTTAGACAAACGCTGCAAGCCATGTCACACCCTGCCCAATGGACCCCTGTTGTTCACGACGCTGACACGCCACAAGGCGTGTGTGCGACCAGCGCAGGGATCATGCTGGCCTTGTTGGATGCCGAGTGCACGGTGTGGCTATCGCCCCATTTGCGAGGGCAACCGATTGCAAAGTGGCTGCAGTTTCATACGGGTTGCACACACATTGACGACCCGTCTCAAGCTGACTTTGCTTGGGTGGCATTGGGCGACATATGGCCGGGCTTAGACGCGTTCAGCTGGGGGTCAGATGCACAGCCCCAGTCTGCTTGCACCATTCTTATTGATGTGGATGCGGCCAGCGCTGGCTTCAGCGCTATGGCAAGTGGACCAGGACTACCCGAGCCCACGGCTGTGACGTTGCCAACACTGCCTGAACGGTTCGTTCAACAGCGCCATGCGAGCTTCGCAGCATTTCCATGCGGGTCAGACGTGCTCTTGTGCGGCGCAAACACCGTCATGGGGCTTCCACGCACCACGGCACTCACTTTTTAAGTAGGGAACCACTATGTATGTCGCAGTTAAAGGTGGCGAAGCCGCTATTTTGCGCAGCTATGAGCTGCTGGATCAACAAAGACGTGGCGATACAGCCTTGCCAGAACTGGATGTCGCACAAATACGCGAACAACTAAAACTGTCTGTAGACCGTGTCATGACTGAGGGCTCCGTATACGACCCTGAGCTGGCGGCGCTGGCTATCAAGCAGGCCAGCGGCGATTTGGTTGAGGCTATATTTTTGCTACGCGCTTACAGAGCAACGCTTCCGCGCTTAGGCCACACAACGCCTTTGGATACCGCCAACATGCTGTTAGACAGGCGCATTTCGGCTTCTTTCAAAGACGTGCCAGGCGGGCAAGTTCTCGGTGCCACGTATGACTACACGCAACGCCTGTTGGACTTTCAACTGCTGGTCAATGCGCACAACGAGGCTGAACACGTCACACCACCAAGCCACACCAACAGCAATACCCATGACGACATTCACCACAGCGCGCGAGAAGACACCACCACGCCCATTCGCGTGGTCGACTTGCTCAATCAAGAGGGCTTGATTGAGACCCAGCCCCAACCAACGGGCGACCCGCAGCCCGGTGACCTCACACGCGAGCCATTGCACTTTCCAGCGTCACGTGCGCTGCGGCTGCAAAACCTGGCACGCAGCGACGAGGGCTATGCATTAGCCATGGCCTATTCCACGCAGCGTGGCTACGCAGGCAACCACCCCTTTGTGGGCGAAATACGCTTGGGGTTGGTCAGCGTTTGCATGACGCCTGATGAGCTTGGCTTCGAGATCGACATAGGCGACATACAAATTACAGAGTGCGAAATGATCACCCAATTTGAGGGCAGCATAGACAGCCCACCCCAGTTCACCCGCGGCTATGGCTTGGCGATGGGTCACTGCGAAAGAAAGGCCATGTCCATGTCCTTGCTAGACAGGGCACTGAGAGCTGATGAATTTTCTGAGCGCAAAGAATCACCGGCACAAATGGAGGAATTTGTCCTGTCGCACAGCGACAGCTTAGAAGCATCTGGCTTTGTGCAGCATTTGAAATTGCCACATTACGTGGATTTTCAAGCCGAGCTGGATTTGGTCAGACGCATGCGCAACGCGACACCTAGCGAGAACAACCTATGAGCGATACCACCATACAACGCGCCGAAGGCGTCAATTTCGCCTATATAGACGAGCAAACAAAGCGCATGATTCGGCGCGCTATTTTGAAAGCAGTTGCTATTCCTGGCCACCAAGTACCATTCGGCTCGCGCGAAATGCCGCTGCCCTACGGCTGGGGGACTGGCGGCATTCAGGTCACCGCTGCAGTGCTGGGGCCACAAGACACGCTAAAGGTCATTGACCAAGGGTCTGACGACACAGTGAACGCTGTCAATATTCGCCGCTTTTTTCAACGCACTGCAGGCGTTGATATTTCCAGCCATACCGAGCAAGCAACCGTCATACAAACACGCCACCGCATTCCAGAACAGCCACTTCGCGAAGGACAAATACTGGTCTACCAAGTACCTGTTCCCGAACCAATGCAGCAACTGGAGCCGCGCGCTGAACAAACAGAATTGATGCACAGCTTGGCCGAATACGGTCTGATGCATGTCAAGTTGTACGAGGACATTGCACGCTATGGACACATAGCAACCAGCTACGACTACCCCGTCATGGTGAATGGGCGTTACCTGATGTCGCCCTCACCAATTCCCAAGTTTGACAACCCCAAAATGCACAACAACCCAGCGCTGCAGTTGTTTGGCGCAGGCCGCGAGAAACGCATCTACGCCATACCCCCTTACACCAATGTTGAAAGTCTGGGCTTTGACGACCACCCATTCGAGGTGCAGCAGTGGGATCAGCCCTGCGCATTGTGCGGCTCAACAAACACATTTTTAGACGAACTCATCATGGACAACGACGGGCTGCGCATGTTCGTATGTTCTGACTCTGACCATTGCCAATCAGTACAAGCCACGACGGAGGCGTCAGCATGAGCACCACCAAAGCGCCTTTGCTACAAGTTACAGGCCTGAGTAAATCGTTTGCACAACGCAGCGTCCTAAAAGATGTAGGGTTTGACCTATGGCCTGGCGAAGTGTTGGCAATTGTGGGCGAGTCTGGTTCTGGCAAATCAACGCTGCTCAACCTATTGGCAGGGCGTATGGAGCCTGACTCAGGCAGCATCCATTACCGCACCACCCAAGGTGAACTGCTAGATGTCCGTGCGCTGAGCGTGGCACGCCAACGCACTTTGGCAAGAACCGAATGGGGCTATGTACACCAGCACGCCCCCGACGGCTTGCGCATGGATGTATCTGCAGGCGGCAATGTGGGGGAGCGCTTGATGAACTTGGGCGTTCGCCACTATGCCCAATTGCGCGCAACCGCCACCGACTGGTTGCACAAAGTAGAAATTGATGCGTCGCGTATTGACGACACCCCTCGCACGTTTTCCGGCGGCATGCAACAACGCTTGCAAATCGCCCGTAATTTGGTCACGCATCCACGCCTTATCTTTATGGACGAGCCCACATCAGGTCTAGACGTGTCTGTTCAAGCACGGCTCCTAGACTTGCTGCGCCAGCTTACAAGAGAGCTGGACTTGTCTGTGGTCATAGTGACCCACGACTTGGCCGTGGCGCGCTTGCTAGCGCACCGCCTGCTGGTGATGTACCAAGGCGAGGTGGTGGAGTCTGGCCTGACAGACCAAGTGCTTGACGACCCACAACACCCTTACACCCAAGTCTTAGTCTCTTCAGTGCTGCAACCATGACCACACAACGCTTACACATCACCGGCCTGAACAAGGCCTTCACACTACACGCCCAAGGCGGCATACATTTACCTGTCTTGGACACGCTCAACCTGTCTATAGACGACGGTGAATGCGTTGTCATTGAAGGCCCATCAGGGCAAGGGAAAAGTACCTTACTGAAACTAATTCATGCCAACTACCGAGCCACATCTGGTGCTATTGCGCTGCGTCGCAGCAGCGACGAATGGATAGATGTTGTACAAGCCAGTGAACCTGAGCTGCTTGATATTCGCCAAAACGACATCGGCTATGTCAGCCAGTTTTTGCGCGTCATCCCCAGGATCAGTGCGTTGGATGTGGTGGCTGAACCCCTATTAGATATCTGGCAGCCCAACCATGGTGACAAGAGCGCCAGAGAACAAGCACTCAGCGCCGCCAGAGACGAGGCCAAGCTCTGGCTTGCCAAGCTGCGTATACCTGAATCACTGTGGGGCCTACCGCCGGCAACATTTTCAGGTGGCGAGCAACAACGCATCAATATCGCGCGCAGCCTGATCAGACCGCGTCCATTGATGTTGCTGGACGAGCCTACAGCCTCACTAGACAAGGCCAATGCCGAGACGGTTGTTGAACTCATCTTGGCATTGCGCAGCACAGGTTGCGCTGTATTGGGGATCTTCCACGACACCGAAGTGCGCGAGCGAGTCGCCACCCGCAAGGTGTCAATCAGTCAGTTACGGAGTGCTGTATGAGCCACACAATTACCTTGTCCAACGCACGTGTCGTGTTGGCAGACGAAGTGATGCACGGCTGCATCCACATCCAAGACGGTACTATTCAAGACGTACACACCGGTGGCACATCGGTGACCAGTGCCGTAGACATGGGTGGTGACTATGTGTTGCCAGGATTCATTGAAATACACACCGATAATTTTGAGCGCCACCTCATGCCCAGGCCCAGCACGCACTGGCCCTCAGTTCCAGCCTTGCTGGCTCACGACGCAGAGATTGCTGCAGCTGGCATCACAACCGTGTTTGATGCCTTGGGTGTGGGCGATATTGACCATGAGAGCTTGCGAGGCGCAGACCTGCGTGGTGTGATCAACGCATTTGATGCCTGCGTTGCGCAAGACATACTGCGTGCCGAACACTTTTTTCATGTCCGCTGCGAACTACCAGCGCCGAATACCATTGAACTGTTCCAACCCTTCATCAACCATGCACGGCTGCGTTTAATTTCGTTGATGGACCACACGCCGGGCCAGAGACAATGGGAAAACGTAGATGCGGCACGCATCTATTACACAGGTAAAAAAGGCTGGAGTGAAGACAAATTCCAAACCCAACTCGCTCACAGCAAAACAATACAGGCCAAGCATGCTGTGCCGCACAGAGAGTACTTTGTGGCGTTGTGCCACGAACACGGCATTGCTTTGGCCAGCCACGACGACACCACCGTATCGCACGTACAACAAGCCCACCAAGAGGGTGTCGCGATTTGCGAATTTCCAACCACGTTGTTAGCCGCCCAAACAGCTCGCTCACTGGGGTTGCTGACCGTGATGGGCGGCCCCAATGTGGTGCGCGGCGGCTCACACTCTGGCAATGTGGCAGCCGTTGAGTTGGCCAAACACGGCCTGCTAGACATGTTGTCATCAGACTACGTGCCAGGCAGCTTGCTCAGCGCTGTCGTCATGCTGGTGGAATCAGACATCATGACGTGGCCACAGGCCGTGGCGCTGGTCAGCAGCAACCCCGCAGCGGCTTGCAAGTTGCCTGATCGCGGCGTCATTGCAGCAGGCATGCGAGGCGACTTGGTACAAGTGCACGTGGCTGACATGTCACAAACAGCAGGTAGGGGTGCCGCGCCGGAGCACTTGCGCCATGGCGTGGTCCGCGCTGTATGGCGCCGGGGGCAGCGGGTGGTGTGAGCGCTTCTGCGGGGCGCTCGTTACAGACTCACGCAGGAGCGCACTTAGCACTCTCAAAGCCTCTGAGCCGCCCAATTTTGAAGCAGTTTTAACACGCTGCAAATCCAACTTGCGAGCAAAAAGTTGCAACCACAGCCACCATTTTGTGGTTGCAACGTTATCAATACCGAGACAGCTGATGCGACAGCACACACGCTGTGCAGCCAAGCAGGTCCTGTCTGATGCACCAAACACCGCGCTGCACAACTCAACTTATACACATCTCAAAAAAATTAAAACACCTGTACACAACGCGTGCTTTTTTCAACCATGCCATGTGTCACAAAACCGTCACGATTTCTTCACAGTACTGTCACATGGCATTCGTAAGCTAGCCGCATATTGATTAACAGAGGTGACGTGTCATGGATTCAGCAATTTCAGTCGTAGGTTTAAACAAACATTTTGCAAACAACAAGCATGTGCTTAAAGATATCAACATCGATATCAAACAAGGCGAAATGGTGGCGCTTATCGGTGCATCAGGTTCTGGCAAATCCACACTCATGCGACATATGGCGGGTCTGGTCACAGCCGACAACAATTCGCGCTCTGTCATCACCATCAATGGTGAAGAAGTACAACGCGCAGGCAAATTATCCGCACGCATTCGACATATTCGCGGCTCAATTGGCGTGATCTTTCAACAATTTAATTTAATCGACAGACTGAGTGTGTTGAACAACGTGATGGTCGGGCAATTCCAGTTCATACATCCGCTGCGCAGCCATCTCGGTATATTTCGTGGCTCAGAAAAAATCAAAGCGTTAAAGGCCTTGGGTCGTGTTGGCATACTTCAGTGCCACACACAGCGCGCCTCCACTTTATCGGGAGGCCAGCAGCAGCGCGCTGCAATTGCACGCACATTGGTCCAAGAGGCCAAGGTTATTTTGGCTGACGAGCCCATTGCTTCTTTGGATCCAGAGTCATCCAGAAACGTTATGGATATTTTGGCCCGCATCAACCGTGACGATGGCGTCACCGTCGTGGTCACTTTGCACCAAATCGACGTAGCCATACGCCACTGCCACCGCGTGATTGCACTGCGTGAAGGTGCTGTTGTATTTGATGGCCTCACCACAGAACTTACTGCGCAACGCCTGACAGAACTGTTTGGCATGAGCAACCTGCATTCGTTTGACGAGCATTTGCCTGCGCTTGTAGCAGACGTGTCTTCGCCAACGAAACCCTTCATGCGCCCAGAACGTATGGTCGCTTGATATCCCTATTTTTTAACTGGAGTCTTAAATGATTAACAAACTTGCAATCAGCTTGAGTGCTGTGATGGCATTGTCTACCGCATACGCACAAGACATCAACCTCGGTATTATTTCTACAGAGTCCACCACCAACCTAAAAGCCGATTGGCAGCCTCTGATAGACGACATGTCTACGAAAACCGGCTACAACATCAAGGCATTTTTTGCCTCTGACTATGCCGGTGTGATTGAAGCCATGCGCTTCAACAAAGTACAAGTTGCTTGGTTTGGCAACAAGTCTGCCATGGAAGCCGTAGACCGTGCCAAGGGTGAAATTTTTGCACAAATGGTCAACGCTGACGGCACTGAAGGCTACTACTCGCACATGATCGTGCACAAGGACAGCCCGGTTAACAACTTGGATGACTTGTTGAAGATGTCCAAAAATCTGACCTTTAGCAACGGTGACCCTAACTCAACCTCTGGCTTCTTAGTGCCCAGCTACTATGTCTTTTCCAAGAACAAGGTCGATCCTAAAACCATGTTCAAGGCTGTTCGTGCTGCCAACCACGAAGCCAACGCCTTGGCAGTCGCCAACAAGCAAATTGATGTGGCAACCAACAACAGCGAAAATCTGGGTCGCATCAAAGACCGTATGCCTGAAATAGCAAGCAACATCAAAGTCATTTGGACATCGCCCTTGATTCCGTCAGACCCGATGGTGATTCGTTCCGATTTGGATCCTGCAGTTAAAGCCAAAATCAAGGACTTTTTCTACAGCTACGGCTCTGATGACAAGGAAAAAGCCACACTCATGCAGTTGTCAAAAATCACTGGCTTCAAAGTGTCCAGCAACAACCAGCTCAAACCTATTCGTCAGCTAGAGCTGTTTAAAGCGCGCAACAAATTGGAAGCTGACACCACTATTAGTGCCGCAGACAAAACTGCCAAATTGGCAGATATCGACAAACAACTCGCAATGCTGAATTAATATTTTTAGCATCAGCCTGCGCTCCTGCACAGCGCAGGCTAATCACTGATTGGTGCTTGTTAAGGCTTGATGACTTGGTAAGCACGCATCACATGTGAACAGAACTTATTTATGAATACAATTTCCATGCAACCAACCCCTGATCTTGAAAAAATGGCCAAAGGCAAGATGTCTTGGCGCAGCATGCTGCTGTGGGGTTGCCTGCTGGCCGTTTTAGCCGGCTCTTGGAGCGGTGCAGAAATTCGACCTTCTGTGCTGTTCAACGACGCAGGCAATATGGCCGAATTGGCTGGCGATTTTTTCCCACCCAACTTCGCAGACTGGCGCATGTATGTAGATGAAATACTGGTCACCTTGCAAATTGCCATTTGGGGCAGCGCACTGGCAATCGTGTCTGCCATTCCGTTTGGCTTGCTGTCGTCTAGCAATCTGTTTCCCATTTGGGTCTACCAGCCAGTGCGCCGGTTAATGGATGCCGCGCGCGCCATCAACGAGCTAGTGTTCGCTATGCTGTTTGTGGTGGCCGTTGGCTTGGGTCCATTTGCGGGCGTACTTGCGCTTTGGGTGCACACCACTGGCGTGTTGGCCAAACTGTTTTCAGAGGCGGTTGAGGCGATTGACCCTCAACCCATTGAAGGCATTCGCGCAACCGGCGCCACCGCTTTACACGAAATGATCTTTGGTGTGATTCCCCAAGTGTTGCCGCTGTGGGTGTCTTTTTCCTTGTACCGGTTTGAGTCTAATGTGCGCTCGGCAACCGTGGTGGGTATGGTGGGCGCAGGCGGCATCGGCGTTGTATTGTGGGACATCATTCGCTCGTTTCAATACGGTCAAACTGCCGCGGTCATGTCGATGATTGTGATTGTGGTGGTTTGCATTGACTTGATCAGCGCGCACATGCGCAAACTGGTTACCTAGCGCACCCATTCAAGTTTGCGTTACCTAACTGTGTAGTCAACACCTTTATAAAGTCAACGCGCTGGTATTTAGGATTCACAATGGCACTTCGAATTGAAGACATAGACCATCTAATGACACGCCATGGCGCCAGCTTGTATGGCGGTGAGGCTGTCAGCCAGCTCAGCCATGCCTTGCAAGCCGCGCACTTGGCTCAACAGGCCAATGAACCAACAGCCATTGTTGTTGCCGCTGCGTTGCACGATCTAGGGCATTTAATTCGTGCGCAGAACAGCAACAACGCAGCGTTGGCGGGCGATACAGACGCCGTACACGAAGACATGGTGCTGCCATTTTTGCGAGGCACCTTTGGGCCTGCTGTACTAGAACCCATTCGCATGCACGTTCAAGCCAAACGCTATTTGTGCCTTGTTGAGTCTGACTACTGGGCCAGCCTCTCGCCGTCGTCCCAACACAGCATGTCGCTGCAAGGCGGCGTTCTAACGGCCCCCCAAGGTGAGGCATTCATACAGCAAGCCTATGCACAAGACGCCGTGCGACTGCGTCGCTACGACGACCTAGCCAAAGACCCGTATGCACCAACACCACCATGGCAACACGTTCTAGACCTCATGCGCCAAGTGGTACTTTAAGAAAGCCGCTGCAACGCAGCGCCTGCACCACGGCCAATCCTGCATCGGCAGTCATGTCGTTGTTGCGAATGGCTTGCATGACTTGATGACTGTGTAACAACTCAAAGCCTGACACCTCGCCATCTTGGTTGCACGGCACAACATGCTGAGGCAACAACACGTTGGTCACATGCAGGTACTCATCGTGCCAGCCTATGGCCTCACTGCGTGATGTCCGCACAGTTGCAACAAACGCCACCGCACTGCATTGCTCTAAGTTAATTCCAGCCTCCTCCATCATTTCGCGACCCAATGTCTCTTGCAGCGACTCTCCAGCAGGCACACCGCCCGCACACACATTGTCTAAACGTCCTGGATCGGTTGCCTTAGAGGGTGCGCGCCTGCCACACCACATCAAGCCGTCTTGTGTCAGCGCATTGACATGCACGGCGTGCGTCACGCCGCCTACAAACTGGTGGCCGCAGCGCTCAAATTCCAGTAGGGGCGTGGCATGGTTCATGACCATTGTTGACGTGTTGTCATCGTCATCTGTAGCGTCAACGGTGTGCGCCGTATCAACCACCATGGCTTGCAACTCATTGCGCCAGCCGCCTAGCGCACCCATGCGGTGCAACGCATGCATGGCGTGCTGCAGGTGGTCTGACAGCGTCTGCGCGTTGCCGCGCAAGGTGAGGTGACCGGCAACGTCTTGGCTCAGCAACTCTGTGTGCATCACGCTGCGTAACAAAGCGCTGTGGCTAGCAGGCATCAGCCCCATAACGCCTTGAAACACGGCGCGTGACCTATCCGACGCTGGCGTGGTACAGGGACCTACATGTACGCTGAGTCTGACCCAGTCAGCCGGCAGCGGCTGACGCTTACCCGCCCAACGTTGGCCAAGCAAGTCCCTATCAGACTGGCTTAAACCTGCCGCAAATGCAGACCAAGCCAAGTGCAAGGCCTCGGTCTGCGTGGACATGTTAGGCGTTGCCCGCTTGCGTACTGGCGCGCAGGCTCATGGCTGCGTGCCAACGCGCCACGTTGGCAAAGCCTTTATCGGCCGCCTTGATCATGCGATGAGCCACCGAATACCAACGCCCATCAGACCGCTAACAGCGATGACATGAATCACATTGCATTTGTATTTAAAGAGCGCAACAGAGGCAGCCACAGCAAGCACTGCTGACAGCCAATCCAAAACGCCGCTAAAGCCTTGAGGCCAGAGCACGTGGTAAGCAAAGAACAGAGCCAAGTTCAACATCACGCCAACAACGGCTGCCGTGATGGCGGTCAAGGGCGCTGTGAACTTGAGATCGTTGTGTGTGCTCTCAATCATGGGGCCACCCGCCAAGATAAACAAGAATGAGGGCAAGAAGGTAAACCACGTAACCACGGCTGCGGCAACAGCACCGGCAAGAAATAAGCTCTCAGGTCCGAATATTTCTTTGATATAGCCGCCAATAAACCCGACAAAGGCCACGACCATGATGAGTGGCCCTGGGGTTGATTCTCCAAGCGCCAAACCATCAATCATTTGAGTAGCCGTGGCCCATCCAAATTGATCGACGGCACCTTGATAAACATAAGGAAGCACTGCATAGGCACCACCAAAAGTGAGCAAGGCAGCCTTGGTGAAGAACCAACCCATTTGCGTCAGGGTGTGATCCCAACCAAAACGCATGACTAGCATACTCATTGGAATGACCCACAGCAGCGCGCCTATTGCCAGCACTTGAATCAACCGGTGAGAACTGAAAACAGCGTGCGTTGGTCTGGGTGTATTGTCGTCGATCAATGCAACATCAAAAGACTCTTTGGCTGTGCCGTGACCACCGCCTAATTTAAAGATTTCAGGTGCCATTCGGCCCCCGAATAAACCAATGAGCGCTGCCCCCAGCACAATGAATGGAAACGGGACATTCAGGGCAAAGATTGCTACAAAGCTGGCTGCAGCGATGGCCCACAAAACATTATTGTTCAACGCGCGTGAGCCAATTCGATGTGCAGCTTGCACCACAATAGCGGTAACCGCAGGTTTGATGCCATAAAAGATGCCAGCTATCAACGGCAATTCGCCAAAGGCGATGTAGAGCCATGACAGCGCGATCAAGATAAACAACGATGGAAGAACGAACAGCGTGCCCGCCACGATGCCGCCCTGTGTTTTATGCAGCAGCCAGCCGATGTAAATCGCTAGTTGCTGCGCTTCTGGTCCAGGCAACACCATGCAGTAATTGAGGGCGTGCAGAAAGCGTTTTTCTGAAATCCAACGTCTGCGTACCACCAGCTCTTCATGCATGATGGCGATCTGTCCAGCTGGACCGCCAAAGCTGATAAAACCTAATTTGAGCCAAAAACCTAAGGCTTGCCAAAAACTAACTGGATTTGGCTGACTATTGTTATCTGTTGCAAGGTCTTGGCTCATCAAAGGTACATAAGTTAGTCAGCTACTTTGGTGCTATCGAATGAAGCGCTAGAGTCACCAAACTAACCCATTATCGACTGCTTGACGGCTCTTTGTTCGCTTACTAAAAAAGTTACACGCTTGTCCGTCTTCGAATGGTTTGAGACAGATGGGTTAATTTCTCAAAGGAGAGATTGGCTCATTGGTTTTAAAGTTTAAACGGTTTCAATTTGATGTTGTAGTCGCCTGCTTTGGATTGTTTGCTCTTTGATTGCTCTCCTCTCTTC
>ENA-OQVM01004080-OQVM01004080.1-marine-metagenome-genome-assembly--contig:-NODE-4080-length-15166-cov-6.447876_pt1 | contig 15166 bp, 9 predicted proteins | sample MGYA00237776_ERZ505498 | MGnify/ENA primary metagenome ERZ505498 (study PRJEB26159, sample SAMN06265151) | marine metagenome | isolation source: Helgoland LTER site | place: Germany:Helgoland, sampling... | reverse complement strand
CAAAAAGGAATTCCCTATCAGGCGTTCATTTCCGGACTTATTCATCAGTATGTGGAAGGCGACCTCGTGGAGGAATCACAGAGTAAATACGGAAAGAAGTAACCACCTGGCTCTCTTGCTTTATTTGGCATCGGCGAGCATGTCTTTTTTTGCCAACGCGTGGGCGTAGCCCGTAGCGAATAACTGTGCTTAAGTAATTGTACCGCATTATCCGAACGCATCCACTGCACGCCGTGGATTGTCGCGTCCCTCGCTCCGCTCTCTCCTCGCAATGACATGGTGTGTGTAGTCCTCGAACCGCTGATGTTATCCCCCCCTTGTCATCGCCAGGGCTGTAAGCCCGTGGCGATCCACTGTGAACCAGTAAGCGAACCGCATTATCCGAACGCGTTCATTGCATGCAGTGGATTGCCGCGTCGTCGATTCCGTCCTCCTCGCAATGACAAATTCTGCTCACTACGATTCTTTACCAACATTGTCATCGCGAAGGCGTAAGCCCGTGGCGATCCACTGTGAACTGGTAAGCGATGAGCGAATAGACAAATCCGAATATCTTATCTCTATCGCGTGCTCGGATATTATTCTCGGTCGGTGGAAATAGATTCGGCGTATTCCAGTTCACCGGTGTTTCCATTATAATATTGAAAAACCACCTGGGGGTGAGGGTAGGCGACCCAGCGTTCATCTCCGAGTTTCTTGGGCATGTTAAAGACATTGTTGACCTTGACCACCGCATAGTGGGGATAGAGTCTTTCCATCCGGGGTAGGTCGGGTAGGATGTAGGAACTCCAGCGGATATCGCATTCCCGTGGGCCGAATTTAAACTTACCGGTGGCAGGACGGTCCATTTCATCGTTTTTCGGAACATGGTTTACGCTGTTGTGCGGACCGCAGCAGAATTCCCAGACGTTTTCAGTAATCTTAATTGCAAAGCTGTTATGAAGATCGCCGGTGAGCACAAATACTTTTTTGCCCATTTTCTCCCATTCGGAAATAAGGTGTTCCCGTTCGTCAAAGAAGGCGGTCCAAGCCTCTTCTTTATTCGCGGCCGCCTCGAATCCACCGGCTCCGCTGTGAGGAATCATAAAGGGAACCGTGGAGATGACGAAGAAGAAATCGGCATCGCTCTTTTTCATCGAATCAAGGAGCCAGTTCATTTGGGTTTTACCGAGCATAGAGAGACCCTTCTTGCCACGGTCAGAAATATCATGCATGTCCCGAGCACCGCGGGTATCGAGTAAAAAGTATTCACAATTACTGACTTTAAAGCTGCCATAACTCCTCCGACCAATTGAGTAAGTGATCTCATCGGAGACTTTTGCGGGCATGTGGAGTTGGAGGGTATTCTTGTCGATCACCTTTTTAATATCGTAAACATAGGAATTGGGATGGCCTAAGGATAGATCATCATAGGCGAGATCATTTACACCTGCCTGTGGGGTATCCCAATGCACATGCAGGTTGAGCATTTCGTCGAGGGGGAGTTTGGAAAAGTTGGTGGAAGGATCGATTAAACGGTCACTCCCTTTTTTCATTTCGGCTTTTCCAAAGTGGATGGGGTGTTCGTATTCAGTTGGGTTGGCCCAGCCAAGGTAATTGTAAAAAGCATGGGTTCCAATATCCCGAAATACGGCCCGTCGGTCACGTCGGCCCGCGGTGGCAGCCCCCCAGATATCATTGACCAGTTCGTGGTCGTCAAAGGTGAAGTAGCTGGGTACATTTCGATGCCATTGGGAGAGGGAAATTCCCCGACTGAGGTAAAGTTTGTAATTCTCCCAAACTCCAACGACCGTGGGCATATGCTGAACCACGGGGGGGATTTCATCAATGCCCGCACGGAGACGCCAGGCTTCCGCCGGGTATTCCCTCAATTCTTCGTAGAGCCAATCCCCGTTCATAATATGAAAGTGGGTCTTGTCCGCCCAGTCGCGATTGAGAGTCTCATAGGTTTTCCCACGATGACCGTTTCCATGAACGGGGTTTTGGTTGGCACAGGATCCGATTTGAAACCGAAAATTGAACAGACCTTCAGGGTTGTATTTTGCATTGCGGGTTTTTTCCGCACTTGGAAGGGTGAGGAAAGATCCGGGCAGTCCATGAGGGCGTCCATTGACCTGAATTTGGTAATAGTACCGCTGGTCGGACTTTAATCCATTGAGGGTTACATAGCCGGTATTGTCATTTTCAATCCGGGTGGTTACAGACTTTGAAATTTGAGTAAGTTTTCCTTCGGTGACGCCGTACCGGACAGAAAATTCTCCGGAATCAGAAGTGCGTCCCCAAACCCGTACACTTTCAGCTGTGGGGTGGCCCAGCATCGGCCCATGAGTCAGGCGGATTGGATCACGGGCAGCTCCAAGTGAGATTATTGAAAATAGAAAACAGAAAGTGGTAAGTATCTTAGTCATTGGATTAAATCTATTTTTGTAAGTGTGTAATAAGGAAAGAAGTAGTATCGGAGTGTTTAGTTTTCGGTCCGCTTGGGTAATACAATTCGCATTTAACTCCGTTCGCGAGGCAGTGTTCCTGCAATTTTACCCCGAAGTTGGAGGTGTGGGTGGGGTCCTTTTGCACCTGTCCGAGAGCGGGAGAGGATTTATACTGTAAAAAAATGGGAGGATCATCTTTCGTGACATTCGCATAGGGGGAGTATTCTTTGATCCAGGGCATGATTTCCTTGCGTTTCTTAAGGAATGTATCGAAGGGGTGCAAGCCGAAGGCATGACCGCCGTATTTACTGTTGGGTGTCCATTCCTTCATTTGTTTGGGATCGAGGGTGGTCTGGGCACCCATAACTGCGGCGCATTGTAAACGACTCGATTCACGAAGGATGGGATCTTTGTTTTTTGGATCAGCAAGGTCATCATGGAAGGCAAGCCAAAGGCTGGAGCAGGCACCGGCGGATCCACCTGCAGCACCAATTCGTTTTTTATCGATGTTCCACTTTTTTGCCTTACTGCGGACGAATTGGAGGGCTCGGGCAGCATCATGAAGAGGAGCTTTTACGGGTGGTGATTCGTCCGAAGTGACATAACGGTAATTGATCGCCACAATGGAGATGCCTTTTTGTAGAAGGGCATCGGGGTCGGCAAAACGATCTAGTCTTTCCTTGGATCCTCCTTTCCATCCACCTCCATGAATCACAAAGGCGACTGGAGCTGGGCTTTTTGATTCTGCCTTCCAAAAATCAAGCACATTGCGTTCATGTTTCCCATATCTCACTTCCGAATGAGTGGGCTTGGGTACTCCTGGTGAATACGCGGGGGGCTTCGTCTTTGCAAAAGCGGGTTGCGAAATAAATGCAAAGATAAAAAAGAGAATGAGTTTCATATTTTTGTTTAGATTTTAAAGATATTAATTGATGAAATAACAGCGATGTCCATGAGAAAAATTGCCGATTTTTTTCTTTTGTTGGATATAACTACCGCAAAGGCAATGAATTCGTCCTGATCTTGCTTGAAATCAAAATATTACAGTTTTAGATAGGGAGCAGGGCATATTGTTCTTTCTCCTGATACCCCGATTCGGAATGAAAAGAGAGAGAAGAAGGATATACACCCGCTCTTTGGGGTAATAAGAATTAATCCTTTGCCAGTTAGGTTTTCTTATTGCAATTATGTTGCATTAAGTGGATGCTAACACTTTGTGATTCGTTTTCCCAAGATTTTATCTCTTCTGTGTGCTCTGTTAATTGGTGCTCTATCGCTTTCCCGCGTGAGTCCGGATTTGCATTCCTCCCTTTTTCATGGAGATGGACAGTGTGCACACGCGGAAGGAAAAAAAGGGTGCGGGACCGACAAGAGTCAAGAAGACCAAAAAGGCGAGGAGGAAAGTTCCTGTGCGGTGGTTCTTTTTGGACAGGGCCTCGAGGTTCAGGCACACTTTCAGATTTCCGCGTTTATCGGGCATATATCGGAAGCGGAATTTTCCACTGTCCAATTATTTAGGACATCGTGTAAGCATGATTCGTTTGGTGCCCGGGATCCCCCGGTACTGGCGTAAGTTTTAATTGACGGGTAGAGCTACGGACTAATCCGTGGATTCTCCTTTTTTTTAAATTTTCGAATTCATCCTTCGGCACAGCCGGATTACACTATCTTAAAAAAGTGCTCACAACCCTTGAACTGAGCCAAACATAACAATCATATGAAATTTTATATTTTCCCCTTTTTACTTTCTGCTTCCTTGGGTTTTGCTCAGGAAAAAGCCGCAGATAAACCAATCGTAGAGCTTGACGCTCTGACGATCGAATCATCTCCTTTAGGTACCAAATCTAATAAATCCACTCAGGCGTGGAGTGTACTAACTGATAAAGAACTCGAAAGAGCAAAAGGGACTACCATCGCGGAGACATTGATGGATACGCCCGGCGTCAGTCAGACTCATTTTGGCCCGTCTGCAAATCGACCGATTATCCGCGGAATGGATAAGTTTCGGGTGAGGGTCTTGCAAAATGGAACTGATTCCTTTGATGTGTCCGCACAATCAGAAGACCATGCGGTTCCGATTGACCCCTTGATGGTGGATCGGATTGAAATCCTTCGAGGTTCATCTGCACTATTACATGGAGGAAGTGCCATCGGGGGTGTTGTTAACGTAATCGATCGAAGTATTCCTACTAGTCCCTATGATTCTCCGGGTGCATCACTTCGTTCCAGTTATAACAGCGTGAATGAAGGATTGAGTTATGGAGCCATAGCATTTGGAAGTTCAGATAAGCTCAATTATCAACTCAATGTATCCAAGAAAGATTACAACGATTACGACACTCCAACCTTCTACACCGAAGATCATCATGCTACTCCTGTGACCCAAGAAGGCCCCTTTAATACAGTTGAAAATAGTCACGGCGTTAGCTCTTCGATAGGATTCGGAGCTTCCTACATGCTTGATTCAGGTTTTGCTGGATTCAGTTTATCCAGTTTCGAAAATGATTACGGTGTACCCGGCGAACATGCCGAAGGTGATACCTTGATTGAAATGGAAAGTGATCGATTTGAATTTCGGTCCGAAATTGATATCGCAAACTCGGATTTATTAACCGGAATCGATTTGAACTTCGGTTTCGGAGATTACCAACACAGCGAAAGTGGTTATGAAACCGAAAATAATGTAACCGAATGGCACACTCATGCCACTTACTTGCGAGAAGGATTTGAAGGTAAAATTGCTTTCAAGCATGAAATCGGAAAGCTAAGTGGAGTTTTTGGCATTCATGGCCTTTTTGATGAGTTCAAAATTGTGGGAGAAGAAAGCATCTTTGGTGGACTGAGTAGGAGCTGGGATGATGACAATACATCAGCCACCTATGATAACAATTATTCAGACCCGAGTAACCCAAGTATAGAGGGTGAAGAGTCTAGCAGGATCTCACTTTTCCTAATCGAGGAATACGATTTAAGTGATGACACTACAATAAATGCCGGAATTCGCTGGGAGAGTATTAAACGTAAATACCAAAGCACTATTGCTGATCGGGATGAAACCACTTTCAGTGCAAGCGGAGGTGTTTCCCACGATCTCAACGAGCTTTGGAATCTCAGTGGTAATGTAAATTACTCTGAACGTACACCAGACTCGGCTGAATTGTACTCGGACGGGGCTCACCATGCTACCGAAGCCTATGAAATTGGAAATTCCAACCTTGAAAACGAATCTGCGGTGGGAGTTGAGATCATCATCCGAAAAACCGTGGGTAAGGTAACCGGTCAGTTCTCCGCTTTTCATACCGAATACAATGACTATATTTTCTTGGAACATTCGGGAATTGAAAGAGGTACGGACGGTAACCCCCAGCGTGTAAGTGTCTATGGTGGTGACGGATTTGCACCGGGTGTTGAAGGCCTAGAAGAAAAAGCATACGAATCGGTCGATGCAGAATTTCAAGGGTTTGAGGTTGAAATTGATTGGCTTGCCATGGAAAACCCTGGTTGGGATCTTTTGTTGTCCTTTTACGGTGACACCCTGCGAGGAAAGAACAAAACAGAAGGTGGTAACTTGCCTAGGATCCCAGCTTCCAGGCTTGGGATCGGTTTTGAAGTTATGCAGGAAAAGCTTGATTTCGGAATGAAACTAACTCGTTCCTTGAAACAGGATAAATTAGGGGATGATGAAGAAGTAACTCCTGCTTTTTCTTTGGTCAATGCTTTCGCTTCGTATGATGTAAGTTTCGGAGATTCCGTAGGAGAGTTATTCGTTAAAGGCTCCAACCTTACCGACGAGCTTGCCTACAATCATGCTTCCGTACTGAAACAGTTTGCACCTCTTCCCGGACGCAGTGTTGAAATTGGTCTGAAGTTTGATTTCTAAGGATAGAAGAATCTAGTTTTTAATCCATTCTTTCCAGGAACCCTCGATCACGCCGTGATCGGGGGTTCCGTCGTATAGGAGATAGCGGAATTTTGAGATATAGGGCTTACCTGACTCGATGGTGAAGGGCTCCTCGACCATGGGGGAATAGACAAAGTAGGGCATTGTCGGGTGTAAACGTACCCACTGGGGAAAGCGGAAGTTATCCGGGTGATTCATCACCACAACCCCACATTCCTGTCCATCGACCGGTCCATGCATCGCCACCCATCGAGGTCTTGTATGATTACCATTCTCCGGGTTTTTTTCTTCCGATGTGATCATTTTGCCGAGTGGATTTCCGTCCTCGACTTTTATCATCCACTGATCATTTCCCCGAATTGCCATTCCTCCGTAATGGTACCTTTCAATAACTAATGGATCCTCAGTGGCACAACTTTGAATGGAAGTCAGGTCGAACTGAAAATAATCTCTCTGTTTATGAGGGATTACAATCTTCCAGGTTTCTTTAAGAATCGGTTCATTCGAATCTTTGTTTGCGGTAAAGATCTGTTCGAATTGAAGGGACAGGGATTTCTTGTTTTCGGTTTTTCCCAAAAACTGGTTGAAGCGAATATCACCGAGTTTCTTTTTCTGGTTCCAGAACTCGGTGGGCTTGCCACGAAAACTTGACTTGGTCCAGGCGAAGAACAAGCCGTGCTGATGAGGGTGATCAGGTGCATAGTCTCCGGTGATAACTTTACCTGAGGGTGAGTAGAGTGGATGGATGTAACCCGTGCGGGAGTAATGGGGGGCATTATTTTTTGCCTTTTCCGAGGGTTTCTTCCGGTATTCGAAAAGCGGTTTTCCCTCAACGGTGCGAATTATAACAAACTCTTCCGTTTCATGAACGGAAGGGCGGGCATCCGAAAATAAATTTGCTAGACTTATAATTGGAAGCAAAGAGATTACGAAAAGTTTCATTGGAATAAGTATGGATGAAAGCAAATCTTTGCGGTAATTTAAGGATATGAGCAAGCGAATCGTTTTTGGAATCCCGATAATATTTGTAGTACTTGGAGTTTTTAGCTGGCTTGCTTGGCCGAGTGAGGAGGAACAGATCGGAGCCTTATTTGAGGAGCTCAGTGAGATCGCATCCAAGACAGAGGATGCATCCACTCTTTCCGATGCCATGGTGGTGAAAGATTTTAAGAAATTGTTCGCACCCAAAGTGGTCATTTCCATCCGGAGTAAGGCGAGAATTGCGGGGGAGCACACCAATCAAGGACTAGCACAGCTATATGGCCGGTTACGCGTGGCATCGCGTCGAATGGAGTTGCGCTGTGAAGAGTTGCAAAAGATTTCCCTTGGCGATGGCGTTGCGGTGTATGCCGTCAAATTCTATGCCGGATGGACGGGTAAAGGCGGGAATGTGGTTCGGGAGAATGCACATTCCAGAGTGGAGCTGAGCAAGGTCGATGGGGACTGGACAGTAAGCCAAATCGATTACCTGAAAAAGTGAAGTAAACTTTTTTCTACAGTTCCTTCAGTTCCTGATCGGTCCATGGATTTGTTCTTTGGGAGTGTTTTTTTCGAAGGTCTGAGACTGTTTCTTTCTCCACACAGTCGCCCTCTTTTCCCCATGCATAGCGTATGTAGGTAAGCAGTTCAGCGAGCCGGTCCTCCCGTTCGATTCCAAATGCTTTGGCCGGTGCCATGTATCCAGCCGAGTAATTCTTGCCTTCGATCGGTCCCATTAAGCCGTGGAGGAAAAGCGGGACTAATTGTTCGGGTTTTCCGTGCACCCGCTTCGAATCGACGAGGGAGGGGGCAAGGTATTGATCGGTACCGGGAACCTTTACGCCTTTCCCATCAGCTCCGTGGCAGGATGTGCAGTGCTGAAAATAAAGCCTCTCTCCGTTTTGGATCATCTTTCGATGGGTGGTATCAAAATCTTTGGCGAATTTCATTCCCCGGTCCCAGCTGGAAAGAATACGGTTCCAGGCCATATCGGTTGATCCCCTTTGGTCTTTGGAAACTTTTTCAAATGCTTTTTTGCTTTTTATCTGCTGAATGAATGGAAGGTGTTTTTTACCCCAAAGAGAAACGGCGGTGGCAAGCATTACTCCCTGATCCGCGAGATGACGGGGGGCAAGGGATTGGATCAATTTCTCAGCTTGAGGATCATCTGTGGTTCCAAGGCTGAAGATAAGCTGCTCGGCCACTCTTGGGTCGCGTTCGTTTTCCAATGGAAGAAGCAGATCGACTTCCTCGGGTAATCCGGGTTCGATGATTTGCACCATGGTTCGTCGGATTTCTGCAGCACGATCCATGAGGGCTTCCTTCTTGATTTCAGGGGTTATGGCCTGCATTCCGTTCAATGTCCAGAGAGCATGTATGCGGGGGAGGGGAGACTGGGTGAAGCGAAAGAGTCCTTCCAGTAATGGGATGGCCTTTTCACGATCATTTCGAAGCAGAATTAATTTTTGAGCGGTGTCCCGCCACCAGCCGATCGGATTTTGCAGATGTCTCACCAATTCCTCGGTGCTTTCCGAAAGCATCTGCGGTTTCTCCTGATAGGGGCGATGGTCCTGATGCCGGATGCGCCAGATTCGCCCCATTTGAATGTGTTTGTTTACACCGGTCCGTCTGGCGAACTCACGGTTTCCTTCATTGAACCAGGCTGCATCCTGAATGATTCCACGGTACATGTCAGTGACATAAAGACATCCGTCCGGACCGACGGTGGTGTTGATGAAGCGGGAGTTAAAATCGGAGGATCGAAAGAATTCTTCGCCCTCAGGTTCGGCTTTGCGGAGCATGAGTTTGCCATCCGGGTATTCCACATAAGCCCGGCGGACCACATGAATGGTGGGATCGCAGAAAAAATAAGCACCCCGTGAATCGTAGGGAAATTTATTTCCGCGGTAAATCGACTGACCACATGCGGAAGTGAACCCGCGTACGGCACTCACCTGACCGCCCCGGTCCCCGGTCAGGCAAATACTGGTGGCTTTAGTAAAGGCGGGATCGTAGGAATTACCCAGCGACACCGGATCTCCTGCAGGCAAATTTTTGGCCAACCGGTGAACGGTCTTCCAATACTTTGGATGAAACTGTGCAGATTTGAGAGGGTTGGTATTATCGATCCAAAAGAGCTTACCATAGTCGTCATGGGTCAGACCCCATTGTGTCCAGTGACCGGGCTGCTTCTCAGCACGCCAAGTCCCGTCGGTAAACTGATAGCGTTCCATGTTGTAGGTGATATAGATTTGATTATCCACATTCCAGAGCATCCCGGAGTCCTGATGCTCGACGGATGTCTTGGGTCCGTTCCGGCTGTAGGGACCTTTCTCATAAAGCATCTTGTTTTCATCCGCGATACCGTCACCATCGGTATCGCGATATGCAACCACATCCATGGTATCAGTCTCCCGGACTGCAATCCAGTCATCGAGGGGAAGGATCATTCGGGGAAGGTTGAGGTTGTCGACGAAGATGGTGGCTTGGTCCATTCGCCCATCACCGTTCAGATCCACCAGTTTTTTGATCCGTCCGTTCCGTAGGGTTTTGGTACCCGTTCCATTTTCGTCCTGCATATAACTCCGCATTTCGGCCACATACATCGCCCCGTTGCCATCCCAGACCGTAAGGACGGGTTCCTGTACCATCGGCTCAGATGCGACCAGTTCGGCGACATAACCCGGAGCAAGTTCGAAGGTTTCCAATTCCTCTTCGGGGGTGAGGATAGCATAAGGATTTATTTCCTTTTTGGCATGGCCGGTAGATTGTTCTGTAGCTTTGGGACTTTTCTGATTCCAAATTACAGCATGAGGCTGCTTAAAAGAAACTTCAAAGAGTCCGGGGAATTCTGGAGGAACCGGAAGGGTGACTTGGGCGGTGGCAGCATATTCAACAGAGCGAGCCAAAATGGTCTGAAAGCCTACGCAATGCAAACCGTCCCAATCGGTCTGGTTTGGCCAGAAGTGTCCCATCGTGGTGATGATGACCCGTCCCTTGCCGTACTTGACTTCATAAGTGATTGGCTCGTGCTCGCCGGTTCCTCCCTGTTTCGGGTTTGAGTAAGCGGAGGAAAGAATGGACAGGTTTTTGGCGGGGCCACGCATGTTATGATAAAGCTCATCTTTTCCGTGCATCCAGGTGGTGGGGATGTCCTTCATAATCGGATGATCTAATTGGCGAACATTTACCTGAAAGGGATGCCTGGAACCATGCCCGGAAGAACAATCGACACAGGCGACATAAGGTTTGTTCTTAAGCACTTCCCATTTGATACAGTCTCCAAAACTCGCGGGTCTCCACCCCAATCCAATCATTTCATTGTAAGCATCCCAGTTTCGAAAAGCATTGTTTGCGGCATGGACCAGAACCAGTCCGCCTCCCTGGCGCACGAACTCGACTGCAGATTCCTTGGTCTCTTGAGCCCATTCCCTTCCATTATAGTTAAGCACCACTGCCTGATGCCTGCCGGTAAATGGATTCCAGTTTTTCCATTCCTCCTCCTGGCTCTCTTTGTCTTCTTTTTCAGCACCTTGTTGAATTCTGCGAAAATTCTTATAACTCTCCTTGAGATAATCAGGGGCATCTGCTTTCGGTCCACGAATGCCCTTCATCGATTTGTTTTGCGGAGCGGTATCGATCTCAACCGAGAATCGCCCTGTTGCCCGGAGAGTGGCTTCGATCGAATCGGTTGTACTTACCCAGTCGTGGTTATTCTGTCCGTCGACAATAAGGACTGGGATCAACTTCTCTTCAGCCAAGCAAAATTTACATGCAAGGAAAAGTGCTAACCAGTATTTGAAATTCAATTTAATCGAAATCATGCTGAAACTAAAGTATTGAAAATAAAATAAACTTTAACAGAAAGACCAAACCTATAATTAATCTCATTGATTTATTTATTCGATAATCAGTTTCCCCTGCATCACCTGCCAGTGACCCGGGAAAGTACACAGAAATGGATAGGTTCCAAGTTTGCGGGGGGCACGGAAGTAGATGACATAGGAATTACCGCTTTGCAGAATCGGTGACATCGCAATGACACCTTTATCGTTCGGAACATAATGCTGAGCTACTCCTTTAGGCGATGAGGCAAGCTTCATCGAAGCATCCATAATTGCGGTTAGTCGGTCGGGTTGCACAATGGCAACATTATGGGGCATGCTCGGATCGAGATTACGAAAAGTCAGGGCTACTTTGGACCCAGGCTTTACCCGTAATTCCTTTTGAGCATACTGTAAGCCGGCGATGGCATCCAATTCGATCCGTTCGATTGCAGCCAATACCTTTTCATCTCCCACAATTTTGGCCTGTGCTTCCTGAGCGAGCAGCCTCGGATCGACCGGACTTTCGTCCGGATGGGGGAAATTGTTCCATTCCTTTTTGGCAATTTTTTGATAAGCGGGGAAATCGGTGAACTCCTTGCCCTGATGAAAAATGGAGTAATAAAGGTCGGGAGTGAAAGGTCGTCCGTCGAGAGTCTTCAATTCGAGATAAAGATGAAACTGCATTACTGGATGGAGCTGGGGGATTTCCACAAAGATAGACTTACCGTCTTCCAAGGCATGAAGGGAGCGGATCTTGACCGGATCATGTCCGGTGATTCCGGGTTGGCGGACGGAATATTCGGGTGATCCGTAGGCGTCGCTGTGTAAGTAATTCCATTGAGATGCAAAGACCTTATCCAGATCCAGGGAGTTTGGATCAATGAATTCATTGAAGCGGATGATCAATCCATTCTTACGGGTTTCCACCGACTCGGGAAGAAGCATCTCACCCCCGGTCCAACGAACTCGTTGCAGGCTACCATTTTCCTGTGCATAACTTTGCCAACCATCCGTGCCCACGATGTATAAGTGTCCATCCTTGGAACTGAACGCTCCACGATGAGCACCGGAAAGAAATTCTCCGGGGAGGGGCACCACTCCTCCCTGCACTTTACCGTCCTTCATCACTTCTCGCAGGACTAGGTAGTGCTCACAATACCCAAAGGAGGTACCGATCATTCTACCGGCTAGGGGACCAAATCTTTTATCCTTGGGAACGAAAACGATATCACCTGAGGAATTATCGATTCCACGGGGAAGGAAACAGAGGGGCATCTGGTAGCCGTGTTTTCCAAATTCAGGCTTGGGCCCAAAAAAGCCATGGTAGCTTCCATTGCCCACTTCGAAGATACCGGAGGCGGGTTGCCAGCTTCCTTCCTGAGGCATCGCGAAGACAATCGATCCATCCGGGGAAACTCCGGTGCCATTGCATCCCCGTAGTCCGGTGGCAATCGCTATCGGTTCTGATCCGGGGGTGTAACGGGTCATGCCAAACTGGGAAGACCGGATAAACCAGTAAAAACGATCCTGATCATCCTGATGTAGGGTGAGAGCAAAACTGTTTCCCCGGGCGGTCGGGAACTCGTTGGTCAGGCATTCATAGAAATCGGCTTCTCCATTCTCATCTAGGTCGTGTAAACGGGTTAGTTGATCCCTCCCGATCACATGGATTAGATCATCACTAATCACGAGGCCGAGCGGTTGATTTAAGCCGCTTGCGAACCTTTTCCAAACCAACTTCTCGAGGGTGTCATCGACTCCATCCACAATCCATACATCCCCCATGATCGTGCACACGGCAATCCGACCGTCAGAGAAAACACCCACACCTCCGATTCGCATCGGTGTCTTGAATGGGTTAAGATCCCGATAGGGAACGGTCAGGGTATCAATCACATAAGGCGAACGGGGGATGACTTTCCCTAGTTTGCCTTTAGTGATGACGGCTTTATCGGACCATTGAGCCTCAGCGGGTTGAAGGAGTTCTATCAAATCGGATATCGATGATTCGCGGATAAAATCATTTCCGGTAAAGACCACTCCCTCAGGAAGTTTTCCCTGGATCAACCGTTGATAGGTAAGCTTTTCCTTTCCCTCGACCCACTCGTAGATCTCCGTCTTTCCAATGCGATACCCAAAGACGGTCTTGCCTTTGGTTTTGTAAAATCCAAGATATTTGGTTTCAATCTTTTCCGGTAGTTTCCATTTTCCCGCAGGAAAGCCTCCGACTTTCTTTCCCTTTGCCTTAACTCCAGAAGTAATGCCATAGCGGCGACTTCCCCACTCGGGTAACCCGCCTTCCCAGGCATCCACAAAGCAAAATTTTTCCGGGTCGAAGACTGCGGTATAGTTACCTGCTTGTACGGAAACTCCCTTGTTGGCCCAGCCCTCCGCATGATTGGTCGCCTGCATCAGGACTCCGCCAAAGTCGATTTCATTGAGTCGATCGTCTACATTATCAGATTCCGGGTTTTGTCCCCAGTGTCCCCAGCTCCCTCCGTCCAACCCAGGGAATGGATTGAGCATTCGTGAATAATTCTGATCCCCGTTCGTAATAAATTTCTGAGCCTGTTGGCGATAAAAGTCACGCAAACGGTTATGGGGAAAGGGGAGGGTTTTGTTCTCTACGCTTACTCGATTTACCGATTGCTTGGTTTTCTCAGCTGCTACGCTCCCGCCGTTCAATGAGAGGACAGCGGTCGATAGAATAACCAGCAACTTAGCCATACTAGGAAAAACGCTAGCGAGCCACTAGATCTGACATTCTTTCATCCCATGCCAGCGTAGCCACTCTCTTGAGGTCGCCGTCTTTTGAAATTCGGTAAGCGGCGAGACTGGCTCCGGTGGTGGCGGATACGAGGAGAAATTTTCCGTCCGGGGAAAGAGTCAGCCCCCAGGGGACTTGGTCGGCTTCGGTTAGGCCTAGAAACTCGGCCTTGCCATCTTCCTGAATGCGATAACGGGAGATGCGGCTAAAGTCCTGACGGTGTCCGCGTAGACCGGCGTAGAGAAATTTGCCGTCGGGCGTGATCAGGAGATCCGAGGCACTCAATCCAATCTTGGACATGCCGGGTGGTAAAATGCTGATGTCCTGTTCCACCTTGAGCTGGCCATTGGCTTCTCGGCGGTAAGAGGAGAGCCCAATGCCCTGTTCGTTGCTAAAGTATACCATGGGCAGGGTGGGGTGGTGAGCCATGTGGCGGGGGCCCGAACCGAGGGGAGGCTTGGCATCCTTGGGTTTAAGCGGAGTTACCTTTCCGGTATTGCCATCGTAAGCGTACTGCAGGATAGCCAGATTTCCTTTTACATAGGGTATGTAGACGTTCTTTCCATCCGGTGGGAGAAGTACGCAGTGAGCTTCCTTTTTTCCTTCATCGATTGTGGTTACGGCTTTCCCGGGGATGCCCTGATCGTTGAGTGGATAGACATTGAGCCGTCCGTTTCCATAGCTCACTCCCAGAATGTGCCTATTTTCCTTGTCCAGGCTCAGGTAGCAGGCTCCGTCATTGAAATTGACTTTCTGATGCTTTTGGTAGGAACCATCCTTGTTTAAGAACACGACCGCCCCCGGCACCTTGCCGGGATCTCCACCCGTGGCAGTTACATAAAGAAGAGGCTTGCTCGGATGAGCGGTGATCACACGGCCGGAGAAGCCGAATTTCACCTTCTCCGCAACCTCGAGCTTCAGGCTTTCGCCTTTGGGCGTCGCCTTGACAATCCATAGAGTATTTTGCTTGGAGCTGGGAGAATAGATATGGAAGGGTTTCCCAAGAAGAGAAAGCTGAATGAGAGCAAGTACAGGTAGGATGCGTAGGGTGTAAAACATAATAAACTTTTATTTTTAAAGCCTTCTTGAATCAAACTAAAATCTTTCTTATTGGTAAGATTTTGTAACTAGCATTATAACTGAGTAATAACGCGGTTCACTACATCCTATTATTTATTATGAAAACTATTGCCCATTTTGGAACGCTTATGGAAGCCGAATTACTCAAGCTGAAGTTGGCGTCCTGTGGAATTGATGCATTTAT
>ENA-OQVM01004078-OQVM01004078.1-marine-metagenome-genome-assembly--contig:-NODE-4078-length-15170-cov-8.009077_pt1 | contig 15170 bp, 13 predicted proteins | sample MGYA00237776_ERZ505498 | MGnify/ENA primary metagenome ERZ505498 (study PRJEB26159, sample SAMN06265151) | marine metagenome | isolation source: Helgoland LTER site | place: Germany:Helgoland, sampling... | reverse complement strand
CCATGGACAGCTGTGCAAGATCATTCCGTTTGGCGAGCTTTGCCAATAGGGCAAAGTGAAGGCTGGCCTCTTCGGTGACAGGTGGGATACACATCAATCCGACCACGGGAAGGTCTAGCAGCCGACACTGGGCCACGAAATCATCGACACCGTCAGGAGCAATCCCAGCCTTCTGCGCTTCGTTACCTGTGTTTACCTGTATAAACATAGATGGGCAGTGGCCAAGCTCTTGAGCTAATCGAGCGAAGGAGTTTGCTAATTTAGGACGATCTAGGGTGTGAACGCAGTCAAATACCTCAAAGGCAAGCCGAGCTTTGTTGGACTGTAGGGGGCCTAGGAGGTGGACTTTTGCATCTGGAAATTCAGTTTTAAAGCCTGGCCACTTACCCTCAGCTTCTTGCACACGATTTTCGCCAAAGATGCGGTGCCCTTGCTTGAGAACGTCTAAGACCCGTTCATTTGGTTGAACCTTTGACACGGCTATTAATTCGACAGAACCCGCTAAACGATCTGATGCGTCGATTGCCTTGGAAATTTGGCTAGATACCTGAGAAAGCGACATTTTTCGTCCTTTTTTGATTTGTGTTTTGTCTTATTCGTTAACTCTGCAAATGTCATCGGCTGATTATGGCCAAATATGTGTTGCATCCATGCATCACATTTGTAATTCGGTAGTCCAAGAACGGTTGTGTGGCTTGACCCAGGGGGTCCTATTAATCCAAGACACTCTTAATGCTTATCCAAGGCGCAGTTTTGGTTAGTATTCTAAATTTAAGAATAGCAACACGAGGGAAAATTATGAAAAGAATTCTTTTAACGACCACAGCTCTGACGATGACCGCTGGTATCGCCGCTGCTGACATATCAATCACAGGCGATTTTAGGCTTGGCTTTAACGATACGGACTCTAACACACCAGTACCCGCGGGAGAAACAGCTGCAGTTCCAGGTGTACAAGTACCGGGTTCAGCATATGTAACAGGTACTGCCGCGAGCGCAGGATATACAGCAGCAACAACGCACGACAACAAGTTGGGCATGTACAACGACGCTGGTATAACAATCGCAATGTCCTCAACGTTGGACAATGGCATGGCTGCTGGCATTACTGTCGATCTGGATGGCAACGACTTTGCTGCCCAAGCTAAAGATAGGTACACATTCTCACTATCCAATGACACCACTGCTGTGACATTTGGCTCTACTGAGTACTCAGCTATGGCAAACTGGACTGCAGCGGGTGACATGAAAACTGACACTTGGTCAAACCAGAATGATAACGACAGGAACGTCCTAAAAGCTGAAACAACAGTTGGTGGATTGAAGGTGTCTGTTTCTCAAGATGTAGCTGCCAATACAGAAACCGTTTCAGGAAACCCAATTTCTCTTTCGATTGGTGGAGCACTTGGTGGCGCATCATATGTGATTGCGAATGAAGGCTCAAAAATGGGTATCGCAGTAGCGACTGCTGTCGGTGGAGCAACTGTAACTACAGCTTACTCAACAGCACCATCTGTAATCGTTACAGGCCCAGCAGCAGGCGTGGAGATCGGCGGCGATCACACCAGTTCAATGGGTACTTCAACAGCTGTTAAGATTTCCTACCCAATGGGTGCGATAGTTTCGAGTATTTCATACTCAATGGAAGCCGAGGGAGATTGTGCAACCGAAGCCGGAGCTGGAGCTACTACTTGTGCTGCAAATGCCGACACATATGATATCGCAGCAGTCTGGACATCTGGTGACACATCAGTAACTTTCAAAACAGATGAGAATTCTGCCAATTCAATTGAAGGTTCATCAAAACTGGGTGGAGCAACAATAGCAGCTGGTCTAACTGATGATATGAATGACATGTATCTGTCAGTGACCAACCCTCTTGGCGGTGGCGCAACTATCATGGCGTCATATGCAGTTGATGAAGGTGCAGATGCACTTGACGAAGTTGGTGGCCCAGACTTGCAAGAAGGTCTAACTGTAGAGCTGAAGTTCGCATTCTAAATTGACTTTAGTCAAAAGATAGGAGGGCGGCTCTTTACGAGCCGCCTTTTTTTTGAGAAATTCCATACTCCCTAAATTTTAGAGGGGCTCGCCTTCAGAAATGTAAGGTTGTGTTACCTCACCCTAGAAACTAAATTCAAAATAGGTTATAAGTTCCTAGTGGCGATCGTTGGTAAATTTAAACCTGATACGACCTAGCCTAAGGACAATTAATGACGACTTATTCACCCGCAGAGATAGAAAAAAAGTGGCAAGAAGTTTGGCAAAAGAGCGAAACTTTCAAGGCAATAGCGAGTGCCGATCGGCCAAAATATTACGTGTTGGAGATGTTCCCATATCCGTCTGGTAGAATTCATATGGGTCACGTTCGAAACTACACCATGGGTGATGTTATTGCCCGTTATAAAATAGCCACTGGACATAATGTGCTGCACCCAATGGGCTGGGATGGCTTTGGTATGCCTGCAGAAAATGCGGCCATGGCAATTGGGGGTCACCCCAAAGAGTGGACCTATTCCAACATTGACACGATGCGTGATCAAATGAAGCCGCTGGGTCTGTCAATTGACTGGTCACGCGAGTTTGCGACCTGTGACCCAGAGTACTACGGACAGCAGCAGGCATTGTTCATAGATATGCTGGCTAAAGACTTGGTTTACAGAAAAAATGCCCTGGTCAATTGGGATCCGGTGGATATGACCGTTTTAGCTAATGAACAAGTTATTGATGGTAAGGGCTGGCGCTCAAATGCGGAGGTCGAGCGCCGTGAGTTAACTCAATGGTTTTTTAATATTTCTTCAATGTCAGAGGAATTGCTGGGAGCCCTAGACAAGCTCGAGAACTGGCCTGCAAAGGTACGGCTCATGCAGGAAAATTGGATTGGAAAATCTCGTGGCTTAGAGATGACATTTGATTTAACTACGTCGCAGGGCGGATTTGATGGAATTGACGTTTACACTACTAGACCTGACACATTGGTTGGCGCATCATTTATAGGGCTGGCGCCAAATCACCCACTCATCCAAAGCCTGAGCGTCCAGAACCCTGACCTGGAAGTTTTTTGTGAAGAATGCAAAAAGATGGATACCTCAGAGGAGGCGATGGATAGGGCTGAAAAGAGAGGCTTTGATACAGGCCTTACGGTTCACAACCCATTGGGAGGAGAACCTCTGCCAGTTTGGGTGGCCAATTTTGTCATGATGGATTACGGAACCGGTGCTATTTTTGCTTGCCCCGCACACGATCAACGTGACTTAGATTTTGCACGAAAGTACAACCTACCAGTTATTGATACTTTTTTTAATCTAGAAAATGAAAATCCTGTACAAGACACCGCCTATGTGCCGGCTAAATCAGAAAAAGTGCATTGGATAAATCAGCCTGCTGGTTTGGAAATAGCTACGGGTCAGGAGGCAATTGACGCGACTATTGACTGGGCAGAGGGAGAGAAAATAGGTGTGGGGAAAACCCAATACCGTCTCAGAGATTGGGGCTTAAGTCGGCAGAGGTATTGGGGGTGTCCAATCCCAGTTGTTCACTGTGATGCCTGTGGCGTCGTGGCTGAAAAAAAAGAAAATCTACCAATTTGTCTACCAGATGATGTGAGCTTTGATATCCCAGGAAACCCCCTAGACCGCCACCCAACATGGCGTAATTGTAAATGCCCGTCTTGCGGTAATGCAGCCCAACGAGAAACTGACACAATGGATACCTTTGTTGATTCCTCTTGGTACTACGCCAGATTTACTGCGCCAAATTCGTCGACACCAACTGACCTAAAGGAAGCTCAATATTGGATGAATGTTGATCAGTATATTGGTGGAGTAGAGCACGCCATCCTACACCTATTATATTCGCGCTTCTTTGCGCGCGCCATGCAGGTTTGCGGGCACTTGCCAAAATCAGCAATTGAGCCTTTCGATGCCCTTTTTACTCAAGGCATGGTGACCCATGCAATTTATAAGTCTGATGGTGAGGACAATCGCCCAATATATCACTATCCGGAAGATGTTGATTTGAGAGATGGAAATGCATTTTTAAAGGATGGTGGAGCTGAAGTGACTGTTGTCCCCTCTGCTAAGATGTCAAAATCAAAAAATAATGTTGTGGATCCAATTAACATTATTGACAGCTATGGGGCGGATACGGCGCGGTGGTTTGTCCTTTCTGATAGCCCGCCAGAACGAGACGTTGAGTGGACGGCCTCTGGAGCAGAGGCCGCATTTAAATACCTCAACCGTATCTGGCTGTTGAGTGATAAAATTTCAAAAATGAATAAAACAGAGGTGGGTACAGCTGATCAAGACCTGATGCGTGCCATGCATAAAGCTATTCAAGAGGTCACTTTTGGAATTGAGAGCTTTGGATTTAATGCGGCAATTGCAAAGCTGTACGGCTTCTCAGCAATTTTAGCCAAGTCAAATGCTGGCTTCACTGCACAGCGAGAAGCTATTATGACGCTTGCACAATTGATGTCACCAATGACGCCTCACCTATCTGAGCATATTTGGCTACACCAAGGTGGTGATGGACTGATTACAAATGCACCTTGGCCAACAGTTAACCCTAAAATGTTAGTTGAGGACGAAGTGACCCTCCCAATTCAGATCAATGGCAAGCGACGCGATGAAGTTATCGTTTCCAAAGATATACAAAAGGCGGATCTTGAAGCATTAGTGCTAATGAATAAAGCTGTAATTAAGGCACTTGATGGTGCTAAACCAAAGAAGCTTATTATTGTACCTGGGCGCATCATTAATGTCGTTATATAGTCGACGTAAATTTCTTACTGCAGCGTTTTTCCTTGTGGGCTGCGGCTATGCCCCAGTTCATGGTATAAATCCAAAAACAAAAAAACTTTATACTTCAGTTTTTGTTCAGGCTCCTAAGGATAGGGTTGAATTTGAACTTGTCCGTAACTTAGAAAAGCAGTTTAGAAAAAATAGTTCAAATCGGTATCTACTAAATTATACACTCACCATTAAAGAAGAAAAAGGTGTTGTGTCTGCGTCACAAACGCTTGAGCGCTATAGTCTTTTTGGTTCTTTAAAATATTCCCTTAACGATAAAGATGGCGGTGTGGTTCTAACTAATACAGCCAAATCTTTTACTGCTTACTCCGCAACAGGGACGCCGCTAGCAACGGAGCGGGCAAAACGTGACGCGCAAGATAGACTAATGGTAATTCTTGCAGAGCAAGTTTTAACCCGCATTTCGATTTTGAGCCAATTATGAAACTCTCGTCTCGTGATGCGTTAATTGCTTTTTCAAAACCTGATCCAAAAAAAATGGCAATTTTAATTTATGGGGCTAATGCCATGCGCGTGGCGTTAAAGCGGCAAGAATTGATCAGGGGCCTAATTGGTCCTGATGGAGAAGAGGAGATGCGGCTAACCCGATTGCAAGGTGGTGAACTGCGTCGTGATATCGCGGCTCTTAATGACGCCATTAAGGCAGTAGGCTTTTTCCCTGGGCCTCGTGTTGTCTTGGTTGAGGATGCAAATGAGAATTGTGCCGACACAATCTTGGCTGCCCTGAGTGATTGGCAGCGCGGTGACGCTCAAATGGTAATAATTGGTGGGGCGATGAAGCCGACCTCTAAAATTCGTAAGGCTTTGGAGACGCACCCAAATACTTGGGCTTTAGCTGTTTATGATGAACCGCCATCTGCGGGTGAAGTTAAGGCTGCAATAGAAAAGGCGGGGCTGGATGATCTTAGCCCAGAGGCGGATATTTCACTTTCTGAACTTTCAAAAACTCTGGACCCTGGTGATTTTCAGCAATATCTTGAAAAGCTTTCCTTGTATTGCATGTCTCAAGTTGGCCCAGTAACGGCCACGGATGTTGAGCAGTGTGCTCCGCAATCTACTGAGGCGGTGGTGGACGATTTAATTGGTTTGGTAGCAGACCTGAAAGATAATCAACTACCTCTTATTCTGCAAAAGATTAGTGCCCAAGGAGTTACGGCAACTGGGCTTTGTATTTCAGCGCTGCGGCATTTTCGGATGCTGCACACTGCAGCCTGTGACCCCTCAGGTATTGCGCAGGGTTTGAGCCGTTTGCGCCCCCCAGTTTTCGGTCCACGGCGTGACCGCCTCCAGCGACAGATAAATTTGTGGAGTAGGGAGCAGCTTGAAAAAGTAATTAGTTTGCTGTTGGACACTGATTTGAAATTACGCTCTGCAGGACAAACAGCGCCACAAATGGCGCAAGTTGAACGCTGTTTCATTAGGATATCGATGATGGGAAAAAGATAAATGTATACCATCTTAGGGTCTACAAGGAACCGAACGCTGCGCGTAATTTGGACCCTGGAAGAACTTGGCTTGCCGTATAATCAGATCGCTGAAATGCCTGGATCGCGAGATGCTAAAGTTTACAGTAAAACAGGAAAAGTCCCGGCTTTAATTCTGGATGGTGAAGTTTTTACTGACAGTATTGCAATTATATATTTTTTGTCAGATCTACATAACGGACTTACCTTTCCGACAGGGTCGTTAGATCGTCTGAGAATGGATGGACACATTAATTTCTTGTTGGAAGAATTTGACAGTCTGCTGTGGGTGGCGGCGAAAAATTCTTTTATAAACCCGCCAGCCCATCGCGTTGAGGCTGTGAAACCAGTTCTAAAATGGGAATTTGAGCGGAGTTTAAAACGGTTAGAAGACCGCCTGCAGGGAGATTATCTGATGGGAGATACCTTTACGATTGCTGATATTTTGGCGACACATTGCTTGAACTGGGCTATCAACGCTAAGTTTCCAGAAGCTAATACCACACTAAAAAATTATGCTAAAAGATGTCGGGGGCGCCAGGCCTACAAGCGAGCATTAGCGGACACATAGTTTGCTGAAGCTCGTCCAGCCCACCAACCGGTAGCCATGCAGGCTGTGATTAAATAGCCACCGGTTGGCGCATCCCAGTCAATCATTTCTCCAGCACAAAATACTCCTGGGCACGCAGTTAGCATTAGGTCGGACGTAAGATTATCCCACGATACGCCTCCACCTGTGGAGATGGCCTGGTCTATAGGTTGGGCACCCAAAAGTGGCATCGTGGCTGCTTTCACTGCCTTTGCTAAATCTTGGGGGTTTTGCTTGATTGGTTGATTAAGCTCGAATACCAAGGCGCGCTTGGCAGCGCCTAATTTTACATATTTTCTTAAGAAATTACTGAGGCTATCTTTTGGGTTCCGGTTTTCAAAGAGTGCCTGTAGCTGGGCAGTTTCAATCTGTGGGGCCAGATCAATCTGAGCGGTTTGGCTCTCATACATGGCTTTTCCAAGTTCATAAACGGCGCCACCCTCAATTCCTGTACTGGTAATGATAAATTCACCCCGACTTTTAATTCCGGCAGCGCTCAGTATGCTGTTCTTTAACGGGCTACCAAAATGTGGCTTCATATAATTAGACCATTCAACCTGTACGCCTGCGTTTGAGGGTGTAAATGGCGTTAGGTTAATTTTTGCCTCTTTAAACTGCCCAACCCAAGTCCCATCTGAACCAAGCTTTGCCCAACTTGCCCCCCCAACTGCTAAAATAAGAGCCTTTGTAGAAATACTAATTTGCTTTCCAAACGCTTCAAAAAGATGACAATTAGAACTCTCAACAGGTCCAACCCACTTATGGTTTTTCAATAAGGTTACCCCCATTGAGTCAAGTCGTTTCAACCATGATCGAAGTAGTGGTGAGGCCTTCATTGAGGTTGGGAATACACGGCCTGTGCTTCCAGTAAAAACCTCTTGTTTTAGCTTATGGGCAAAACCTATTACATCTGTGGACCCAAACTCTGAAAGGATAGGCTTTAATTTTTCTTTCCCATAAAAACGACTTAAAAAAACTGCTTGGGGCTCTTTTTTTGTAATATTTAGTCCTGATTTCCCTGCCATCAGGAATTTACGTGCGGGTGATGGCATCTTTTCAGCTATAGCTACACGTAACCCTGTTTGCGCGGCCTGTTCGGCAGCCATTAAGCCGGCAGGTCCAGCACCAACTACAACAATGTCATAAGCGGGGTCTTTGCTGTCTGTCAGTGATATGCCAGGCAAGGGTGTCATTAGTTTTACTGATCTCTTATTCAGGCTACTTCAACCTAAAAATAGAAGCTTAAATACAAACCTCGATAGTTGAAAATGCTTGTGTTAGCGTTATCTACATCGTTATAGCCTTGCAACCGGTAATGGGTTGAGTGTCAGGATGCTCTGCCTTTTTGTGAGAATGGCCATTGTATTTTTTTATTATGTTTGATGAACACAGAGCTTATATACAGAAATGAATACTTAGACTTGCAGGACAGTATCTCGCAGATTAGCTAAGTAAAAAAGGATAACTCATGACACAATCTTTGGATGACCTAGGTCAGCAGCTGTTGGATGCTGCCAAATCTGCCGGTGCATCCGCTGCGGATGCATTAGCCGTGGACGGTATCTCACATTCAATAGAAGTTCGTGATGGCCAATTAGAACATGCCGAACGGTCTGAAGGCATCGAGATTGGCTTGCGCGTTTTTTTAGGCGCACGTCAGGCCTGTGTCTCTGCCTCAGATGTATCGTCTTCAACTATCAAGGAAATGGCGATGAGGGCCGTTCAGATGGCTCAACACGCGCCTGATGACGTTCATATAAGACAAGCAACAGAAGTCGAATTATGCACTAATTGGAACGCTGAAAGGCTTCAATTATCAGATCCCTCTATGGAACCTTTAGCAGAAGAACTAAAGCAGGTAGCGCTTGAGTCTGAAGCTAGCGCACTTGAAGTGGTTGGAGTTTCAAAATGCCAATCAGCAGGCGCGGGATATAGCAGACATCGAATTAATCTATGTATGTCGAACGGATTCAGTGGTGGCTATACACGCACTAACCATGGCTTGTCGTGCGTTGCGATATCTGGCTCAGGCACTGACATGGAGCGTGATTATGATGGAGACTCTCGAGTTTTTCGTGAAGATTTGCGAAATGCAAATGAAATTGGTCATTTAGCTGGCGTACGAGCGATTGCATTGAGAGGGGCTCGAAAGCCACCAACTGGTATCTTCCCCGTTATATATGATGAACGAATTTCAAGCGGATTAATTGGACACTTACTGGCGGCTACAAATGGAACCGCAGTATCGCGTGGCGCATCTTGGCTGCAGACTGCGATGAATAGCTCTGTCTTGCCAGATGGCATTTCCTTGATAGAAAACCCAGACCGCCCTCGTGTTGGTGGGTCTCGGCCATTTGATGCTGAGGGGCTAAGTGTGGCGGAACGTCAAATAGTATCTGATGGATTTTTAAAAGAGTGGACACTAGATTTATCTACGGCCGCAAAGCTGGGACTTTCTAGCACAGGATCAGCCATGCGGGGGCCTTCTAGCCCACCAACACCTGGAGTTGGCAACGTTGAATTAACGCAAGGCGAACTTTCACAAGAGGAGTTAATCAGAAATATGGGGAATGGTCTTTTGATCACCTCTTTGATTGGATCATCTATTAACGAGACCACAGGCGACTACTCTCGTGGGGCCTCTGGGTTTTGGGTAGAAAATGGTGAGATTAGTTATCCAGTAAATGAGTGCACAATTGCTGGAAACTTGCGAGAAATGCTCCTACGCATCGTACCTGGTAATGATGCCCGCCGGCATCTCTCACGCGTTGTTCCCTCACTTTTAGTCCCCGGGATGGCTATCGCTGGTGAATGATTTAACCCTTATTGAGAATGCTGCCCGCGAGGCAGGTGAGATTGCCAAAAGCCATTTTAAGAACGACCCACAGATTTGGGACAAGGCCAATAATGCTGGCCCCGTCACACAAGCAGACCTAGACGTGGATTTTTTGCTGCGTGATCAGCTGCTAGCGGCACGGCCAACATATGGTTGGTTGTCTGAAGAAACAGAAGACACCACTGACCGACTATCAACTGATAATGTATTTATTGTCGATCCCATTGATGGCACGCGTGCCTTTATTGAGGGCGCGCCGCACTGGGCACATTCCCTGGCGATTGTAAAGAAAGGGCGGGTTCAGTCCGCAGTGGTTTTTCTACCAATATTAGATTTGATGTTTACTGCTTCATTAAACGGTGGTGCATTTTTGAATGGTCGTGCAATTTCAGTGGGTGATAGGCAATATACAAACGGCGCTGATATTTTATCATCAAAATCCAATTTTAATGATGAATTTTGGCCTGGTGGCTTTCCTAATCTTAAGCGCAGTTTTCGCTCGTCGCTTGCATACAGACTGTGTCTTGTGGCGAACGGTGATTTTGCTGGTATGTTAACTTTGCGCCCAACCTGGGAATGGGATGTGGCTGCCGGTTGCTTGATAATAAACGAGGCTGGTGGGCTCGCGACAAATCAAATTGGTCAAGAGATAATTTTTAATTCACCTGTCGGTCAAATAAATGGAATAGTGGCAAGTAATTCCAAAATTCATGCCGGACTAATGACGGGGTTGAGATAAACTTCAACCAAGATATTCTTGGTGGTACGACAAATGGAAGAGGTCTAAATATGGTTTATAGATCTTTTAGATAGGTAAATGCTCATTTGACAGACGACGTGCATTCAAAAAGCCCCACTATCTGGGCTCACGCGGCCTCCCTCTCTGGCGTTGACGCATTGCGAGAAGTACTAATGCGAGCCCAAATCATTGAGCCATCCTTGGCATACAAAATTTCAGTGCCTGCGTCTGCCAACATTTATGAGAGCAACGTGACTATTTTACAAAATACAGGGTCAAGTTTGGGATCCAATTTTCTTAAGGAAACCATGCCAGATTTATGTCTCTGGACCGAAGACAGTATTAATACACCACTCTTTCAGTCAAATCGTCATTTTTCTCATCCTGTAGTTTTGATTAATCTAAAAATAAGAGATCTGCTTGAACGTCCCTGGATTTGGCGAAAAACAGTTGTGCGACAGGTTCTGCGACCAGTCTGCCATGCCTTTACTGAGAGTATTGAAGAGGCAAAAGACTTAAGGTCTCTCGGTCTGCACGCTAATAAAATTGAAGTTCTTGGGCCTCTACTAAGTGGTGTGGTTGCTCCAACATGCGACGAAGCTGAGCGGGATCGCATTGGAGAGCTACTTGCGGCGAGACCAGTATGGTTTGCTGATCAGGTTCCGCCGCAGGAAATTGGTTTGGTTCTGGAGGCCTTTATTAAGGCCCAACGCAATGCCCATCGCTTGCTTTTAATCTTAGATCTTGAGGACCAATCAAGTGTCTCTGCCTTCAATGCCATGTCGCTTGAAATGAATTTAACTACTCATTCACGTTCTGTCGAAGGCGAACCAGAGCACTCAACACAAGTCTTCCTAACTGATGGAAGCAGCGATACTGGCCTATGGTATAGATTGGCGACACTCTCTTACATGGGCGGTAGCTTTACAGATGGAAAGGTTCCAAACCCACTTATCGCAGCCGCGCTAGGAAGTGCTGTAATACATGGACCAAAGGTTAATTTTTTTAAAGATTTTTATATCAGGATGGCGAAGGGAAATGCTATTATAGGGATCGAGAGAGAGCAGGATCTGAGTTCTCAGGTCGTGGTTCTTATGGCTCCAGATAAATGTGCAAATATGGCTGCTAAGGGTTGGCAAGTTGTTTCAGATGGTGCAGTCGCAATTGATCGCCTTGTAGAATTCACCCTACAAAAAATGAAACTGGAGAAATAAATAAATGATGCGGACGCCCAGCTTTTGGTATAGTGGCCCAGGTTTTTTGGCATGGTTTCTGTCACCATTAGGCTGGCTTTATAGTAGGGCTACTGCACAACGATTAAATAAAACTACTAATGTTATAAGGGCGCAGTCTCCTGTTATATGTATTGGTAATGTTAACGCTGGTGGAACTGGAAAAACCCCAACAATCATAGCTATGGTTGAACATTTACAAAAGTTAGGACGGACGGCTGTAGTGGTATCACGGGGCTACGGTAAAAATTTAAAAGTACCCACATTGGTTAATCCACTGGTCCATAGTGCTGAGCAAGTTGGCGACGAGCCATTGTTGATAGCGGCTTTTTGCCAAATAATAGTAACTAACAATCGTGTGGCGGGTATCGAGCTTGCCTCGAAGGGCAAGCCAGACGTAATTTTAATGGATGATGGATTTCAAGACCCTACTGTACATAAAGATTTCTCAATTATAACTGTGGACGCGTCCTTAGGGTTTGGAAATGGGTTTTGTATTCCAGCGGGACCTTTGCGTGAGCCCACTTTTACAGGCTTAAAGAGAGCTGATATGTGCCTTTCGATTGGTTCAAAAGAAAACCAAAAGAATTTTTTGGCAAAACTGGCCTTCCCTTTGGGTGTGACGCAAGTCGTCGCTGAGGTTAAACCCTTGCTCACAGGGATGCGATGGAAAGGTCTTAACGCATTTGCTTTTGCTGGCATTGCTCACCCAGAAAAGTTCTTCCTAACTTTGGAAGGCTTAGGAGTAAATATTCTAGGGCGTGAGGCTCTCTCGGATCACCAACCACTTTCGCTCAGCTTGATGCGGCGCATGTCTGCTAAGGCAAAGTTATTGAATGCGCAGCTTGTTTGTACCGAAAAAGATTTTGTCCGAGTCCCAGTAAATTATAGGGCGGAGGTTTTGGTGTTGCCAGTCCGGCTAGAGATTGAAGATTGGTCCAAGATCGACCTAAAGTTAGCTGACCTTGGACTTACTTAATTACTGTGCATCTAAAATTTGTTTAAATTCAAGATATGGCATATTAGCATATTTTTTTCCATTTATTAGAAAAGATGGGGTAGACGTGATCTCGTCACTTTTTGAATTTTCTTCAAACCAGGCAACTAGATTCTGTGCCTTTTGTCCGTCAGTGAAGCAAGCTTGCACATCGTCTTGGGATAGCCCAGCTGTTATTCCAATTCGTCGTAGATTCGCAGCAATTTCAGCTGGGGTGCCTTGGGTCCATTCTTTCTGTTTGCTATAAAGAAGATCTGAAATAGCAAAAAATTTATCCTGTCCGCCACAGCGGGCGATGATTGAAGCCCAAAGACCATATCGGTCAAAATATATTTCCCGGTAGGTAAAGTGCACTTTGTTAGTATCAATATAATCTACTTTTAAATTTTTAAAACTATCTTGATGAAACGAACGACAGTGGGGACAGGTATAGCTGGCATATTCAACAATCTTTATTGGAGCGTCTTTTGCACCTAGTACCATATCCTTTATTTTTGACGTATCAATCTCACTGATAACTTGTGCGTTGGCGGCTCCAAAAACGGGTCCCAACTGCTCTGCTGTTTTTGGTGTAGCCACAAAGTAGATCCCAAAACCCAAGCTTATCACAAGGACTAATCCAATTAAAAATTTGTTATTCATTTTCATGGCCTCTTTTCATTTTTCAAAATATTTTTACCAAAATCTGACAGTGCTGCTCTCAGTTCATCATCTTTAATTGTTTCTGCGATAGCAGCTACCTTGATGGCCGTTTCTGGACAAGGGGCTGGCTCTGCGTCCTTTACTTTTCTGGTTTTAAACTGCAACTGACCTTCCGAAAAACCAATCGGTGCGGTTTGGGTGATGCGTATTCGGGCAATGGCATTATAGCCATAGCAGGCGTTTACTTTCTCTCGTATTACTGGCAGCTGCATCTCAAGCATTTGAGCTTGGGCCCCTGTGGTTAAAATAACTAAAGTAGCGCCAAAGCCCTTTTGAGCGTAACTTACTTTTATTGGTATTGAGACATTTGAAACCTGTGCACCTACTATGTCGCTCCAATGTGTTAGCAGGCGAGTTATTGCAAAGCCCCGAGATTCGCCAACTGCTCGTAGTTTTTGTTCGACTAAAGCAGACGTGCGTTGAAAGCCAGACTGGCGTTTTACATATGGACTTGGAGTTTTTTGCATCGATTTAGCTGTCTCTTCCTGATTTAATGTATTTTAACTGAAGCGCCGCCCAGCGCCACCTCTTTTACTGAAAGTAAACTATAAGTTGCCAAATCAACCAAACCCTAATGTTTTATTGAAGTGGTATGATAATCACGCACGTATTTTGCCTTGGCGGGTTTCGCCTGCCGACCGAAGCTTGGGCGAGGTGCCTGATCCTTACCGGATATGGCTTTCAGAAATTATGCTGCAACAAACAACAGTGGCTGTGGTTAAGGCTTACTTTCAAAAATTCATTAAACGATGGCCAAACGTTTTTGAATTAGCTGCCGCCAATGATTCTGAAGTAATGGCAGCCTGGGCGGGACTTGGATATTATGCGAGGGCTCGTAATCTTTTGAAATGTGCGCGCAAAGTAGTATCCAATTTTAACGGCGAATTTCCTTTAGATCGTGGCCAACTACAAAGCTTGCCAGGGATTGGCTCTTATACCAGCGCCGCTTTAGCTTCGATTGCATTTGATCAGTCCGAAACTGTAATTGACGGCAACGTGGAGAGGGTCATGTCTCGGTTGTTTGACTTGCATGTCCCGCTGCCAAAATCGAAGGCGCAGCTTACAGTTTTGGCAGAAACACTAACACCCAAGCACCGTCCTGGAGATTATGCGCAGGCTGTGATGGATTTGGGTGCCACTATTTGTACTCCCAAATCACCATCCTGTGATTTGTGTCCTTGGAATAATTCCTGTCTTGCCCGGCTACATGGCAGCGCGGCGGAATTGCCGAAGAAAATTGCTAAGGCAAAGAAACCTACTCGGAACGGATTTGCATACGTGGCGGCTCGAGACGATGGGGCAGTGTTTTTGGAACAACGACCAGATTCGGGTTTATTGGGTGGCATGTTATGTTGGCCAAGTAGCAATTGGGTCGAAGGTGAGCCTAAATTTGCTCCACCATTTGAGGCTGATTGGGCAGAAGTTGCCGATGAGGTCCGTCATACGTTCACGCATTTCCATTTAAAACTGAAAGTCATGGTTGCAAGTTCAAGTTTTAAAAATATAAATCAGGAGTTTGTTGAAAAAAACAAATTCTATGTGGCAGATCTACCAACTGTTATGCGCAAAGTTTGGAATGTAGCTATTAGCTCTAATAAATTACCAGATGTCGAAAAAAAGCCCCACCACAGGGGCGGGGCATAAGTTTGCGTTTTGCAAGATTCTGCAAGCGCAGGCGGCAACATAATTTTATTATTAATTAGTTTGGGCGCTGGCGCATTTCCGAACGAATTTGCTGTCGCAAGAGATCGATAGAAACCACTTTGCCTTCTCGGCGGAAGTTCCAATAGGACCAGCCATT
>ENA-OQVM01004077-OQVM01004077.1-marine-metagenome-genome-assembly--contig:-NODE-4077-length-15175-cov-5.233740_pt1 | contig 15175 bp, 5 predicted proteins | sample MGYA00237776_ERZ505498 | MGnify/ENA primary metagenome ERZ505498 (study PRJEB26159, sample SAMN06265151) | marine metagenome | isolation source: Helgoland LTER site | place: Germany:Helgoland, sampling... | reverse complement strand
GTGGATGTCTAGCAATAGCCCGAGTGGTTCCTTCGACTCCACCTGCCAGAAGTTGACCAGCTCTTTTTGGTGCGCGCCGTATTTGACGTCCTTAAAAGTCGGGGTGATATTGTTAGGGTCTTTGGCGGAGGTAACGTTGGGATAGAGTAGTGCGCAGGCGATAAGCCCAAATAAGAATCTTTGTTTCATGGGGGGGGAGTGAGTGTTGAGTGCGCCTAGGGTAAGCTAGGCTAAGGTAAGAGCTGCTTCCTTTTCTCCAGCACGGACTGGAGTTGGATTTCTCCACCTCGCTCGACCATCGTCGGATACATGTCATTCCACCATTTTTCATAGGCGGCAGCCATGGCCTTGACTCGCTCGGGATGCTCAGCAGAAAGGTCCTTGAGGCAGCCAGGATCTTTCTTGGTTTCAAAGAGCACCCACTTGTCTGCAGGGCTAACTCCCCAGTGGAACTGGCCGTTTTTCTTGGTGTAGTTGGCTGACTTACCGCCTCGCTCGATCGAGCGCAGAGTATTGCACTGCATGCCGAAGACTTCCGTGGTGCACTCCGGATCATGGCATGGGTGACTGCGTGCCAGCAGATAGTTACCCTGGCGAATGCCGGCCATCTTGTGCTTGTGCTGGACGGCCATACCACTGGGCCAGCGGGCAACGTGCTGATAGAGTAGACGATCATCGTGCCAGGAGGCGGGTTTGTCCGAGGTGAGCAAGGGGGTCAGGCTGAAGCCCTCCAGCTGAGGTTTTAGGTCGGCTGGGATTTCCGCACCTGCGAGTTCGCAGAGGGTTGGTAGAACGTCCAGGTGAGCGGTGAGATTATCCACCTTTTTTGGCTTCCAAGTGCCGGGCCAGCGCCAGAAGGACATCGCACGGCTGCCACCTTCCCAGATGGTGCATTTGCTGCCACGCATGTTGGCGTTGTAGACATCCAGGCCGACGGTTACACCGTTGTCATTCATGAAGATGATGATGGTGTCTTGGTCGAGTTTTTCCTCTTCGAGAAAGCCTAGTAGGCGGCCGACATTGTAGTCCACATTCTCGATCATACCGAGGTAGGTCGCTTGTTCATCGGTGACTTTGCCACGGTAGGGGGCGATGTATTTCTCCGGGGCAAGCAGAGGAGTATGCGGTGAGTAGGTGCAGAGATAGAGGAAGAAAGGCTGGTCACCAGCCTGCTTGATGAATGACATAGCGTGGTCAAAGTAGAGGTCCTCGCGGAAGCCCTTGTTTTTGACGTGCTTTGGCTTGTTGTCATCCTTGTAGACGACGAATTTTGGGTCGAAGTGGTCGGCCCCTTGAAGGGTCCAGTCAAAGCCTCGCTTGTGTGGGTGATATTCATCATTCCAGCCGAGGTGCCACTTGCCAATGTGGCCGGTTTTATAGCCCGCAGTTTTGAGTAGTTGTGGCAGTAGTGTAGCGTCTTTCCATAGATGCTCGCGCGGGTCACGCGTGTGGGTGACCCCATTGCGGAACTCGTGCATGCCAGTCATTAGGGCCGCGCGGGTAGGAGCACAGGAGGGACTGACGTAGAAATTATCAAAGCGCACGCTCTCGTCATGGAGGCGGTCGGTGTGCGGTGTTCTTAACAGCGGGTGGCCATGGCGTGCCAAATCCCCGTAACCCTGGTCGTCGGTGAGGATGAAAATGATATTCGGCTTGGTAGCGCTTGCACTTCCGTCGGCCGCCCGCTGCTCATTTGCCTGAGCAAAGGAAGAGTGAATGGTGACGAGTGAAAAGAGAAAGAAGGTGATGAGTTTCATAATAAATGGCTTTGTTTGCGGCTTGGATAGTGAGGTTTCTTGGGGATTGCTTATCATTGCCTTAGAGCTTCAGCCGTCAAGTCGATAGATAGAAGAAGCTTCACTCGCAGAGTGAAGGGGTATCGAGGTGATCACCATCTGCTTCGCTTGCCAGGCTAAGCAATGATATCTTTGACCACGTGGCCGTGGACGTCGGTGAGACGATAGTCGCGGCCTTGGAATTGCAAGGGAGGACAAAGCCCCTTAGCTGCGCTTGCGGCGCAGTGCCAGAGCGAGGCCGCCTAGACCGAGGAGTGCTGTGGAGCTGGGCTCGGGAACTGCGGAGGCTCCCAGAACGAGATCGTTGCCACTAAGTGAAATGGCCCAATTCCAGCCATAATAAGTTTCTATGCGGTTGCTAAAGCCGCTTGAGTCGAGCACGAAGTCCGCGGCATCGAAGCCGGTGATTCCTGCGGAGGCGGAGGCAATGGTAAAAGAGTAGTCTGCGATGTCACCATCCCGGATGTAAGTGTCAAAGCCGACCGCGTCTCCTGCCACGTTGCTTGATGTGAGTGAGTCGATGTCGATGGTGAAGCCACCTGCTGTGAGGCTGCTCAGGTCAAGTGTTCCATCTATATCGAGCCAGTCCCAGCCGGGATCAGCTCCCTTGGTTCCGTCACTGTCGTTGATTTCCCATAGGAAGGAACCCCCGTCGTTCCAGGTCTGGTCACCTATTTGGGTCAGCGTGCCAGGTGAATTTCCTGGGCTGATGGTGCCAAGTACATCGATGTCACCGGTAATGCTGCCACTGCCAGCCAAGGTGCCATTGATATTGATGGTCATGGTTCCGCCACCGCTGTTGGTACCGTTGACCACCAGGGTGCCATCATTGATCTCGGTAGTGCCAGTGTAGGCGTTGGTACCAGTCAAGATCTGGGTGCCGGTGCCTGTCTTGGTCAGAGATTTCGCGCTGCCGTAGCTTGAGTTCTCGATGTTGCCGGAAAACGTGCCATCGCCGTTATCAGTGCCCACAGTAATGCCACCACCGGTTTTCAGAGTGCCCGCGCCGTTGAGTGAGTCGACCACGATCACAGTGGCAGCACCACTGAAGGTGGCTCCGGAGTCGATCTGCAGGTCGGAGAGGTTGCTGCTCCAAGTTCCGGCCGTTACTCCTCCGAAACGGTAAGTGCCTGACTCGACGTGGAACAGTGCCCCGGAACCAAGGGCCACTGTTGAGTCAGCCGAGGTATGAAAGAGCTCCTCGCTTCCAGACTTCTTGAATGTGCCCTCACCACTCAGGTCGATTTTGCCGATGGCTGAAGTTCCGCCAGTTCTATTGAATTCAAGTGTGGCACCGCTGGCAATACTGTAGCTTATCGCACTTGCTGTGTTCGTATTGATTCCGTCGCCTGAGGCACTGTTGACCATGCGTAATGTGCCGGCATTAAGCGTAGTAGCACCGCTGTGAGAGTTCGTACCGGTCATGATGAGCGTTCCTGTTCCGGACTTCTCCAGAGAACCTGTTCCAGTCATCGCACCGCTGTATGTCCCTTCAGTGGACTGCTCAAAGCGGATGCTGCCGTTATTAGTGATAGCTCCCTGCAGGCTGTCGGTCGTTCCTATCAGCGTGCCGGCACTGAGGATTGTGCCACCGCTGTAGGTGTTCGTGCCACTGAGGGTAACTGTTCCTGTTCCGGACTTCTCCAGGGATCCAGTGCCGCTCATGGCGTCGCTGTAGGTGCCATCGGTAGACTGGTTAAAGCGAACATTGCCGTCGTTGGTAATGGCAGCACCTTGCAGGTTGTCGGTGGTCCCTTCCAGTGTGCCGGCCGCATTGACGACAAAGGCTCCACCCCCGCTGTGGGTGTGGTCACTGCCCAGGGACAGGGTGCCTCCGTTCACGGTGGTCGTTCCCGTGTGGGTGGTAGTGCCGCTGAGGGTAAGAGTTCCCGTTCCGGACTTCTCCAGGGAGCCGCTGCCACTCATGGCACCGCTGTAAGTACCATTGCTGGACTGATCAAAGCGGATAGTGCCGTCGTTGGTAATGGCACCCTGCAGGCTGTCGGTCGTTCCTATCAGCGCACCGGCATTGAGGATTGTGCCGCCGCTGTAGGTGTTCGTGCCACTGAGGGTAACTGTTCCCGTTCCGGACTTCTCCATGGAGCCGGTGCCACTCATGGCGTCGCTGTAGGTTCCATCCGTAGACTGGTTCAAGCGGACATTACCGTCGTTGGTAATGGTAGCACCTTGCAGGTTGTCGGTCGTCCCTTCCAGCGTGCCGGCCGCATTGACGACAAAGGCTCCACCCCCGCTGTGGTTGTATCCACTGCCCAGGGACAGAGTACCACCGTTTACGGTGGTCGTGCCTGTGTGGGTGGTTGTGCCGTTCAAGATCTGGGTGCCTGTGCCTGCCTTGGTCAGAGATTTCGCGCTGCCGTAGCTTGAGTTCTCGATGTTGCCGGAAAACGTGCCGTCGCCGTTGTCAGCACCGAAGGTGATGCCGCCACCGGTTTTCAGAGTGCCCGCGCCGTTGAGTGAGTCGACCACGGTTGGTGTGCCGGCCCCGTCAAACGTGGCTCCGGAGTCGATCTGCAGGTCGGAGAGGTTGCTGCTCCAGCTTCCGAGGCCGTTTGCCCCAAAGCGGTAAATACCTGACTCGACATGGAATAGTGCTCCGGAACCAAGAGCCACCGTAGATCCTGCAGACGTCTGAACGAGTTCCCCGGTTCCAGTTGATTTGAAAGTGCCATCACCGCTGAGATTGATGGTTCCGGGGTTGCTTCCGCCGGTTTTATTGAATTCGAGTGTGCCGCCGCTGTTAACGGTGTAATTTGCGTTTGGATTGATACCGTCGCCCGACGCGCTGTTGATCATGCGTAATGTGCCGCCGTTGACGGTTGTGCTACCGCTGTAATCAAGCGCATAGGTCAATTCGACGGTGCCGGTTCCAGCCTTCTCCAGGGAGCCGCTGCCACTCATCGCGCCACTGTAAATACCGTATGTGGACTGGTCAAATCGGACGTTACCGTTGTTGGTGATTGCCATCTGGAGGTTGTCGGTCGTTCCTGCGAGGGTGCCGGCAATCACAGTTGTGCCACCGCTGTAGGTATTCATGCCTCCCAGGGTAAGTGTTCCTGATCCGGCTTTCTCAAGGGAGCCGCTTCCGCTCATCACACTGCTGTATGTCCCATCAGTGGATTGGTCAAAGCGGACGGTGCCGTCATTGCTAATGTTGCCCTGCAAGCTGTCGGTCGTTCCTACCAGCGTACCGGCATTAACGGTTGTGCCACCGCTGTAGGTATTCGTGCCACTCAGGGTGAGTGTTCCCGTTTCGGACTTTTCCAGATAGCCGCTACCACTCATGCTACCGCTGTAAGTTCCGAGGTCAAAGCTGACAGAGCCGTTGTTGGTAATATTCTCGGCAATGGAGAGATAGCTACCGATGCGTAGCTCGGCACCATTGCCGACAATGGTCTCTCCATCGGTGGTGCCAAGGTGATTATTTCTGCTCACAACCAATGCGCCGTCATTGATGGTAATCACTCCCGTTGTACCCGCAGAAGAACCTGTAACACTGTAGTAGTTCAATGCTAGGGTGCCTGATCCATCCTTGGTGACATTTATACTACCCAGAAATGCACTATTTAATTCTGTATCGACTGACTGATTGATGGTCAGTGTGCCGCCCGAGTAACCTGATAGTCTACCAGTGCCTGCGATGTAAGAGACCGTCTGGTCAGTGTCAGTCACATCAAGCCAACCACCACCAGACAAGTCAACGCCTGTATCAGACACAAGGACGTTGTCGGCGCCACAAAACAGTCTTGCGCCCGATTCAATCTGCAATGCGCCCCAGTCATTGCCGCCAACATTGAGAGTTGTAGCGCTTGAGATCTTGAGGATGCCCGCGCCACCACTGTTATCGCTGTCGAGGTCGATAGCCACAGTGTCAATGGTATTACTAGTGCCGGAAATCGTAAGGTTCTTATCGAGAGAGGTAAAGCCTCCACTGAGGGTCGAGTTTTTAAGATTTAAACCTAAATCCCAGTGATCGACCAAGGTGAACTGGCCGCTGAGTGTGGCTTGGTTTGCATTAACCGTGCCACTTCCACCAACAGTATTCGAGAAGTTCTCAGCGGAGGACATGTTACTGTAACTGAACGACAGTATGCCATCTCCGATAATGGTCTCTCCAGCCGTGCTGCCGAGGGCATCATTTGTGTAGATTTGCAATTGTCCGTCATTGATCCTGATGACTCCCGTGTTGGTGCTGTTCGTTCCGCTCTGGTTGTTCAGTTTGATTGTGCCCGATCCTTCCTTGGTGAGACCCACATCACCCTCAAACCTGCCATAATAATTCATGCTGATGCCTGAGTAATCAACAGTCAGGGTAGCGCCATTGCCTGAGGTGTCGGTAATCTTTTGGTCATCTCCCGAGAAGTTTGAGACTATATGATCTACGGTTTGGTCATAGCCATTGAGGTCGAAGGTGCCACTGCCATTGGCGCCCGTGGAGGACCAGCCTGAAAACTGGCCGAACTGAAGGGCTGCACCAGAGTCCATGACGTTCTCAGCACCCGCCAACAGATATCCCCCCCTTGTGATATGCACCTTTCCCCAGTCATTACCCGCTACATTAAGCTGGGTGGCGTTTGCTTTGTCGTTGTCGGCACCCCAGAAGAGCATCGTACCGCCATTGAGATTGATCGCATTGGTATCAATGGTGTAATTTTTACCATCAATAGCCAAAGATTCATTAGCAGCGCTGACAATGCCGCCGGACAAAGTCATGTTGTCGCCTGCAAAATACGCTGGGCTCGTTGTGGCCGAGTAGGTTTCTAACGTTATCTGACCCGTGAGCGTGCCACCGGTCGTTGTGCCGCTGCCTTCGATCGATGAAGAGCCAGTGCCTTTGACCGTGATAGACTCGTCCAGAGTCACGCCATCACCGACAAGCAAGCGACCTCTGCCTTTACCCCCACTGGAGGCTTGTCTATCGATTAAAATGGAGCTTGCATTGAGATCTGCGGTTCCACTTATGTGGTAATCGGAAGTTAATGTATAGGAGTTTGAATAGGTTGATGTATCACCGATGCGCAAGGTTCCGGTGGTTAATGTTCCTGCGGTGTGATTGATCGTGCCTCCACTTTGTTCGCCTCCCACACTCAGCTGTCCGGTGTTGGTATCGGTGGCTGAAGTGGAGAGATCATGGCCGATGTTCAGGGTGGCGCCACGAGATACATCCAGGTTGTAGTCATAGAGCAGGGTGCTTGGGTTGGAGCTGGCGGTATAGTCGCCGTTCGTAGTGACGGAATTTTTGGTGCGATACTGATAATCGGTGCTGGTGAATGCTCTCTCGCCCAGTCGCGAATAGGTGCCGAGCAGGTTGCCGTCACCATCATAGTCTTTCCAGGTGGTAGCACCGTCCCAATCGGTGCCGTAGCTGTTGGAGTTGAATTCATTTTGTCCTCTTGCCGATGGTGCTGCCAAAGCCAGCAGGCAGAAGATCGCGGTGATGCTCGCAAATGAAAGGGGTTGAGCGCAGAGCGCGTGGATCCTGTAGATGGATTTGCTAAACATAAGGTTGAGGGGTGTTGATTGTGGGTGAATGTAAAAACTCGAGACGTTTTAGTGGAAAAGCACCTTAGAGGCAATAGTTTTTATAAAAAAACATCTAAAAAACATTTAAATATTAAATATAATGCAAATATTACTTTTAGTAATTACTTGGTAATATGATGCTTGGCTACGTAGGTTTTTTTGGCTGGGCAGGCCTTCAATGACCATATTGTGTTTGCCATGGCTATGGTGCGACAGTCGTGGTTGAGGTCGACATGGTAGTCTTAATGCAATAACTTCCTGTGGCTGGGGGAATCTTATGGGTGAAAATTTGGAATTTGGAATGAGGACCAGCACGAAGCATTCACCAGGCCTGATATGGGGAGCACGCCAAGGCGCGAAGGCGCTAAGATTACGCTGAAAATAAAAACCCCCGCCGTGGATCACAGCAGGGGTTTTTGAAGTTCTTGGTTCTTTGTTGAAGCCGCTGCGCGGCAGTTCCTGGTTCTTTGTTGCCTGTTGGCTTCGCACCGAACTTGGCGACCTTGGCGGCTTGGCGTGCAAAAAATGAACTCAAAAACAGCAGCGGGGGCGGCCCCACTTCAACTTAAACTTGCCACTTCAACTGTCGCATCGCAGCTATCCTTCATCAGGAATCCGCAATCAGACATCGCCGCGTAGCGGCCACTCCACTCAACACTTAAAACTAAAAACTTAACATCCCTAGCTCCGCCCGCGGAGCTAGGTAATCAGGTCCTTGACCACGTGGCCGTGGACGTCGGTGAGACGATAGTCGCGGCCTTGGAAGCGATGGGTGAGCTTCTCGTGATCGAAGCCCAAGAGATGCATCCAGGTGGCCTGGAGGTCGTGGACGTGCACCGGGTTTTCGGTGACGTTGAAGCCTAGCTCGTCGGTCTGGCCGTAGCTGAAGCCGCTTTTCACTCCACCACCCGCCATGATCATGGTGAAGGCATCGGGGTAGTGGTCACGGCCGAGAACCTGTCCTTTAGAAGTGCGGCCCTCACGGAAAGGTGTGCGGCCGAATTCGCCACCGATGATGATCAGGGTGTCATCAAACATGCCGCGTTGCTTGAGGTCTTTGATGAGGGCAGCGATGGGTTGGTCCATGGTGGAGCACTTCTTGACGAGTCCGTTGCCAATACCGCTGGCTGGGCTTGTGCCGTGGAAGTCCCAACCCCAGTCGAAGAGCTGAACGAAGCGCACGCCCTGCTCACAGAGGCGGCGGGCGAGCAGGCAGTTGTTGGCAAAGCTGCCTTCGCCAGGTTTGGCGCCGTAGGACTGGAGGGTTGCTTCAGACTCATCTTTGATGTCCATGACCCCAGGCACAGAGGTCTGCATGCGGTAGGCGAGTTCATATTGGGCGATGCGCGTCAGGGTCTCAGGGTGAGCGAACTCCTGGTAGGCGTGATCGTTGAGGTCACGGATGGCATCGAGGGTTTTACGGCGCATGGAGCGGTCCATGCCGGAGGGATCGGAGACATAGAGCACGGGGTCCCCTTTGGATCGGCACTGAACCCCTTGGTAGACGGAAGGGATGAAGCCGGAGCTGAAGGAGTTGGTGCCGCCGTTGGGCTGGGTGCCACTTGAAATGAGTACCACATAGCCAGGCAGGTTCTGGTTTTCTGAGCCGAGGCCATAGGTTGCCCAGGCGCCGAAGGAGGGGCGGCCAGGTTGGGGGAATCCGGTGTGGAGAAAAAGCTCGGCAGGGGCATGGTTGAACTGATCCGTGTGCATGGACTTGATGAAGCAAAGGTCATCAGCCACCTCGTGCAGGTGAGGGATGGCGTCGGACATCCAGACGCCATTTTTACCATGCTGGGCGAATTTGTGCGGTGAGCCCATCAGCTTGGGCGTGCCACTGGTAAAAGCAAAAGTTTTGCCCTCGAGGAAGGCGTCCGGGCACTCCTGGCCGTCGCGTTTGACCAGCTCAGGCTTGTGGTCGAACATATCGAGGTTAGGCGGCGAGCCAGTGAGGTGCAGGTAGATGACGCGTTTTGCCTTAGGCGCAAAGTGGGCAGCCTTAGCTAGCAGTGGGCTCTCCGGCGTCTTGAGCTCACTGGCAGAAGAACCTTGGTTGAGCAGGTTCCAGAAAGCGGCAGAGCCCAGTCCGACACCACAATTCTTAAGAAAGTGGCGGCGGGTATTGAGGCGGATTTTTTCGAAGTTAGGATCCATTTTAGAATTTGGAATTTAGAATTTGGAATTAGGAAAGAGCAGAATTGCTTGTGTTGGCCTTGGTGTTTCTCAGGATGGCAGTGAGGATTGAAACAACCTCGTTGGCTTCTTTGATGAGCGGGGTGAGGTCTTGTGAGCTTGAGATTTCAGCAGCTGATAGAATTCTGAGCCAGTAGTGGGCCTCTCTTGCCTCTTTGCTGGCTATCGATAATTTATGGATGAAATCTGATCTGCTTTGGCCGGCATGGGCTTCTTCCAAATTAGCCCCGATTGAGGTTCCTGCTTTTGTAAGTTGGTATGAAATATTTCTGGAGCTGACGCACTTGGGGTCCAGTGAGCGACATAGTTTTACGATTTCGACGGCAAAACTAAAACTTCGCTCTTTGATGTCCTGAGGTGTCTTTTCTGTCTTCATTCCAAATTCTTAATTCCAAATTCCAAATTCTTATCATCTTTCGCTCACGCCGTGTCTTGTCTTCATTCCAAATTCTTAATTCCAAATTCCAAATTCTAACCTCATCGTTTCATGAGAAGCTCGTCGAGGTTGAGGATAACGTTACACACCACAGTCATCGCGGCGAGCTCGGGTAGCTCGACGCCTTGGGGCGCTGGACCAATCGGCTTGGTGGCTATTTCTTTGGCCTGGCTGGGGTCGGCCTGATAGTCGCTGAGGGATTCGTTGTAGAGCTGTTTCAGGAGTTGTAGCTCTTTGTCTGCAGGTGTGCGTGAGAGGGCGAGCTCGAAACCGTGGCTGAGTTGTTGCTCAAGTTCGCCGCTGTGTTTGACAAGGCGGCGTGCGAGGGCTTGAGCGGCCTCTATGAAGACGGGGTCATTGAGTGTGACCAGGGCTTGTAGGGGGGTGTTGCTTTTACTCCGGCGCACCACACAAACCTCACGGTTGGGAGCGTCGAAGGTGGCCATCGATGGGTAGGGGTTTGAGCGACGCCAAGTGGTGTAGATACCACGGCGGTATTTGTCTTCACCCTTGCTGGTTTTCCAGTCGATACCACCACCGAATGCGGCCCTGAGTCCCATGTCTGGCTGCGGTGGATGTACCGGATTGCCATACATCTTCGGGCTGAGTAGGCCGGCAACGGCGAGGGCCTGGTCACGTACCATTTCGGCACTGAGGCGGACACGCGGGCCACGCGCAAGCAGTCTGTTGGCCGGGTCGATGGCCTGAAGCTCGGAGGTAACGTGTGAGTTCTGTTGGTAGGTGGCGGAGGTGACAATGAGCTTGAGGAATTTCTTAGTATCCCAGCCAGATTCACGGTATTCCACCGCGAGCCAGTCGAGTAAGTCGGGGTGTGAGGGCACTTCCCCCTGAGAGCCAAATTCCTCACTGGTAGCGACAATGCCGATGCCAAATATTTTTTCCCAAAAACGGTTGGTAGCTACGCGAGCCGTCAGCGGGTTGTTCTCGTGCAGAATCCAGTTGGCGAGGTCAAGACGGTTCGGCGTTTCATTGGCTGGGGTGAAGCCCTCTGGTGAGAAGTCTTTGGGAAATCCAGCCGTGACCTTGGGGCCGTGGCTGAGGTAAGAGCCGCGCAGGTGGATGTGGGTTTCGCGACGGTTGCCTGGGTCGAGCTCGCGCATGACGGGAACCGTGGTGGCAGGTTTTATGTTAGTGAGTTGACGCCTAAGCTGGGCGATTTTTTGCTCCTGTAGTTTCGCCTCAGGGCTATGTTTGGCGTAGTAGCTGAGTAGTTTGGCTGCGGCTACGCGGTCACGCTGGCCTTGAGGCGTGGCGATGATGCGGGCAATGTCTTCGGGCAAGGCCGGTGCTGGTTTGGCAGCATCAGTCACAAGGATACGGAAGCGGCCGATAGCATGGTTCGGATAGGTTTGCTGGAGCCTCAAGTTAAGCTGGCCACCGGATAGTGGCGAGCTAAGTTCAAAGACGGCGTTGTGATTACGACCATGGCCGCCGGCGATCGCCCAGCCGGACTCCCGACCAGCATCTCCGTCAATGGCCTCGGAGGCCTCAAAATTCTTCTGTTGGTAGCTGGCACTGGCGTGGGAGAAGCGGGCGATCTGGGCTCCCTCAAGCGTGGCGACGAGCTCGCGCTGCGGGGCTTTTTGGTAGACGTTTTCCCAGACGGGCTGGCGGTCTGCATCCAGAACCTGAAGGCGGAAGTTATCGAGGCGTGGCTGCAGGCCGCTGTCGGTGCGGTTCCAGAGAACAATACGGGAAAGATCATGCACCGCACCGAGGTCAACTTCCCACCATGGGGAGGCGTCGCCATTGCTGTTGTTGTGGGTGACGCTCTTGGACTTAAAGAAGTCTCCGTCGGTATTGCCGTCGATAGCGAGCCCTGCATGAGCATCGTATCCTGTGGTGCTCTGAGTAGCACTGCCAGCGAGTGCCACGTTTTTATTGTTGGCATCAAAGGCCTGGACCTCGGCAATGTGGAGAATGCGGTCTTTACCGGGAAGCTCAATACGAACGAAGCGGCCTCGCTTGTTGCTGCTGCCGTTGCCCTCTGAGCCCAGCGTGATTTCATTGAGCACGAGGTTGTGCCCACGTGCCGGGCCATTGTTGGACAGGCGCTTGTCAGCGAGTAACTCGACCTTGATGGCGGTAATGTTGGCAATAGGTGACTGGGCGCTGAAGCTATAGTCATCGGTCTCCGCTGTTTTGCCGGTGGCAAGTAAAGAGCCGTCTTCCTGCACACTCAGAGTGGCACCGGAGGCTGCTTTGGGACCGACGGGCTGGAGTAATTGCCAGTTGGTAATGAGGCTTTTTTCCCACTCGGCTACGGCGGCGATGAGGCGTGCATCCTCACCAGGTGCGGCGAGGCTTTTCTCGAGCTGGGTGATCTGGCTGGTGAGTTGTGATTTTTGGCCCTTCTGGGCTTCGGACATCAGCGGTAGGGTGGGGAATTCGTTTCTTTTGTCCGTGTCCTGGGTTTGATTGAAGATGTCAAAGATCTGGAAGTATTCCTCGTGGGTGATCGGATCATACTTGTGGGTATGGCACTGGGCACAGGCCATGGTGGTGCCCATCCAGGTGGCAAAGGTAGTATTGGTCCGGTCGACGACGGCAACATTACGGAACTCCTCGTCGTTGGTGCCACCCTCGTTGTTGGTTTGAGTGTTGCGGTGGAAGGCGGTGGCGATGAGTTGGGATTCACTGGGCTGAGGTAGTAGGTCGCCGGCGAGCTGTTCGATGGTGAATTGATCAAAGGGTTTGTTTTCGTTAAAGGAGCTGATGACGTAGTCCCGGTAGGCCCAGATGGTGCGGGGGATGTCATCGGCGTAGCCGGCGGAATCCGCATAGCGGGCGAGGTCGAGCCACATGCGGGTCCAGTGTTCTCCATAAGTAGGCTTGGCGAGCATCTGGTCTACATATTTTTCATAGGCATCGGGTGATTCGTCACTCACAAACCCAGCAACTTCTTCCGCTGTGGGTGAGACACCAGTGAGGTCAAGGGCGACTCGGCGGGCAAGGGTGCGGCGGTCAGACTCGGGTGAGGGTTTGAGTTTGTTCTTGCTGAGCTCTCTGTAAACAAAAGCGTCGATGGGGTTTTTCTGCCAGTGTTCCGGGCTGTCATCGGTCTTGGGTAATGCCGGGCGTTTTGGTTTTTGGTAGGCCCAGTGGGTTTCATACTCGGCACCCTGCTCGATCCACTTTCTAACAATCTCAGCTTGCTCCGCAGTGAAGGGGTCCCCGTGCTTGGGTGGTGGCATGACTGCCTCGGGATCAGTGCTAATGATGCGCAGGAAGGCCTCGCTCGCTCCCGGATCCCCAGGGACAATCGCTTGGACACCATCCTTGTTGACCGCGGTAGCTCCCTCAAAGGTATCAAGCCGCAGATCGGCTTGCCGCTCTTCACCATCGGGGCCGTGGCATAGAAAACAGGAATTGGAGAAGATGGTGCGGATGTCCTTGTTGAAACTAATCTTATCCTCCGCGGCTAGCAGGGCCGGGGAGATTAAGAGCATGATGAGAAAATGACGCATGTGATTTAAAAAGGGACCTTATTTTAATGTCTTATCTATTAAAGTATTAGATATACTATGTGTATTACTCCCAAAATAGCCTAAGTCTTACATGCAAACATTCAAGCTGAGAGTTTTATCCAGATGTCCTTGTCATTCTTAATGGTCGCAAAAAGTTTCCCGAGCTGGGTATCCATGCCTTCCAGCACTCCCAGATACTTGTCCCGCTTGCTGCCATCGCCCCATTTTTCCACCAGCGGCCAGAACGGGGAATGGACATCGTCGGGCCAGACGTTGATGTAGAAGGGTTTGTTCTCCTGCTGCGCTTTTTTGATAAACTTGATCGAAGCGTCGACAAAGCCACCCGTGATCTCTGAACGCTGCATCCAGGTTACCGGGCCGCCAAGCCGCTCTGCATCCTGCCAGATTTTCCCGACCTTGCCATCCGGGCTCTTTGTGAGCGGAAGCAGTTTAGCCCCCAACCCTTCGAAATTGGTGAGGGATTCATCGAATCCATACTCCGTGATCGCCGGTGCATCGGTCACATCGCGCTGGCCACCCATGTGCCACTTGCCAAAGTGTCCCGTCGCATAGCCAGCTTGCTTCAGACTGCGGGAGAGCATCGGAGCTTTTGGATCCAGCCAATCCGGCATCCCGAAATGCTTGTTCTTACCCCGAGATGCTAGATAACTCTTTATCTGAAAACGTTGCGGATACATTCCCGTGGAAATCGCGACGCGCGAGGGAGAGCACACGGGTGAGTTCACGTAAAACTGCTCAAAGGCGATGCCCTCCGCAGCCATGCTATCGATATTCGGTGTTTGCGCATCTTTGTTGCCGAAGCAGGAAAAATCCGCCCAGCCCATGTCATCGATAAAGACGAGGATGATGTTGGGGGCTGCCTTCTCCTTGGCAGAAGCCACGGAAATGCAGCTGAGCAGCAGGCAGAGAGCAAGGGTAGTACCCCGAATTAGTGGAATGTATTGAATGCAACGCGTCATCATCACAGTGGGGCAGCCTGCTATTTGAGGCTGGCGGATATCCTGGCCAGCTTGGGGGAGTGCGCGGCTTGTTTGCCGTCGATGAACAGGGTGAGGCCTTTGCCCTTGCCGTATTTTTCCTAATCATTACCCCTGGCCCAGGAGTATTATCTGTGGCAGGCGTTGGAGCAGCCTTTGGTTACAAAAGTGGTGTGCGTTATATCTTGGGTCTTTGTTTAGGTACTAATTTGGTGGCCTTGGCTGTCGTGACAGGTTTGGCCGCAATTGTTTTGTCAAATTCGTTTTTAAGGGTAGCTCTTATGCTATGTTCCAGCTCTTACTTGCTATTTTTAGCTTACAGGATAGCGACGCAGGGTGCCGACATTTCTTTTTCTAAATCTGATCGAAAACCAGGAATTTTAGCTGGGATCTTACTGCAACTCGTTAACCCAAAGGCGTATGCTGTTAACACAGCAATGTATACGGCTTTTTTAATTTACCCAAATAGTATAATTTTGGAAATTGGGATAAAGTTTGTCATTATGAATTTGATATGGTTTCCAATCCATCTGTTTTGGTTATTTCTTGGTGTTTATTTAAAAAGCCTAAATTTATCCTCAAGGCACCAGTCGAACGTAAATTTATTGATGGCTTGTGCGTTGGCTTTTGTAGTTATTCTTGCAGTTTTTTCCAGTTTTTAAGGGTTCGTCCCTTTAAAAACGTAAATATTGTATATGTAAAAAAGATTTTTGTTGAATATTT
>ENA-OQVM01004073-OQVM01004073.1-marine-metagenome-genome-assembly--contig:-NODE-4073-length-15189-cov-20.385786_pt1 | contig 15189 bp, 10 predicted proteins | sample MGYA00237776_ERZ505498 | MGnify/ENA primary metagenome ERZ505498 (study PRJEB26159, sample SAMN06265151) | marine metagenome | isolation source: Helgoland LTER site | place: Germany:Helgoland, sampling... | reverse complement strand
TAAGTTTCTGCAAGGAGTGACTTGATGTCGTTTTATACCGCACTTACCGGCCTCAAAGGCGCACAGACCGATATTTCTACAACCTCGAACAATATCGCTAACGTTGGCTCAAATGGCTTTAAAAAAAGCCGGGCAGAATTTGGTGATATTTATGGGTCTACTCCCCTGCAGGCTAAGTCAGTTGGTGTCGGTACGCTAACAAAGTCGATTACCCAACAATTTTCGCAAGGTAATATAGCTACGTCCTCGAATTCGCTGGATATGGCAATTTCTGGTCAAGGCTTCTTCGCATTGCAAGCTGGCGGCAACGCGCAGCAAACTGTGTACACAAGAAATGGTGCGTTCAACGTAGATGATACGGGTTTTATCGTCGATAGTAATGGTCAGTTCTTGTTGGGTTATCCAGTTGACGATGATGGTGCGGTTTCAGATAAGACACTTGCTGGGGCAAACAAACTGCAACTTAAATCTGAATATGGTGCTCCAAAGCAGACTGGTAATATTATGATGGGTGTTAATCTGGCCTCAGATACGCCCGCGCTACCAGCTGACAATATTTTTGATGCAAATGATCCAGATACTTACACTTCTAATTCGTCAGTCACCATCTTTGATAGTGCTGGCAACCCGCAGTCTGCAACTGTCTTTTATCTAAAAACACAAAATTCAACAGATGCAGATCCAACATTTAAATATGATACAAAGCTAATAGTAGATGGTTTGGAGATTACTCCGCAGCTTACGCGCGCGGTTGATCCTCAAGAAGCCCCTTTGTACATAGATAAGTTCGGTCAGCAGACAACCGTTCCTCAAGATCCAGCCTACATACTTGAAGGTAAGGGGTTTCCCCTCTACAAAGCTGATGACCTTGGGGCCGCTGTGGAGTCTACACCTGCGAAGCTTGTTTCAAGGGGGATCGAAACTATTTTGGGAGAAGGTCGATCTGTTACAATTGTAACCGATCCACTATTGTTTAAATCGACCAATGAGTATGCTGCGTTAACTGGAGCTGACCAAACAGGGACAACGTTTTGGGGGAAAGACTTCCTGTTAATTGATATCGATGCGAGTGGCCCTGTATCAATCGACATTCCTCCTGGCACTTACAATGGCACACAATTGGCTGCCGCTGTGGAAATTGCCACTAAAAATGCGTTTGGTGATGACAAAAAAATCCTACTTACAGACAATGTCGATAATAAATTCAGCATTGATTTGAAGATTACTTCTGGTGACGGTTTGTCTACCGGTCTACCCACTGCAATTGAAGTGGATCTGCATGCAGACTCTATGGTAAGCACAGCCGCCGATGCGAGACTTGGCATGACAAGGGACACGTTCTTAAGTCATGCGCAAGTGCGGACGAACGACGCAATGAATGGATATATTCAAGCGGCTGGTACAGCCACGACCGGTGCTACTGGCGCTGGTGCGGGTGTGAATGCTACTAGGGTGGCTGATTTAAACGCTGATGGGAAACTTTTTAAGAAATTAGCTGGCAGCGAAATTTCTAAAACAGACATTCCTAAATTAGGTATTCCCACTGCCGCTGCCGGCACTCCTGGCACTTTGCGAATGACGGGTAATGATATTTTTACCGTCACTCAAAAAATAGGTGCTGGAACTGGAGGCGCTGGCGTCGAATCTTTCACTAGATACGTAGCATATTCTAATGATACGACCGGTGCTTTAGCTGATACGCCTCAAGTAAAAGCATATGACATCAACGTAGCCGCCAACATAACTGCTGGCACGGGCGTCCATCCAGCGGGCCATGCTCTGGCAGGGAAGCCATATTTCAATGTGCCAATAACTGGGTTCTCTACTACAACACCAGAGACAGTACGATTTATGCAATTCCCAACAACAGCGGAGGTTAACGCTGGGGCTGTAAATGGTACTAGTAAGAATGATTGGACGACTGCGTTTGGCGATAAAGATATCGCGGTTGCGAGTGTGAGTACGAGCGGACAAGTTGATGCTAACCATTACGTCGTAACGCTTGATCTTGACTATACTGGTCAAGCATTTCCAACCATAACAGGCGATGAACGTGCCGTACAAGTATTGGCTAAACCATCGGATCATATTGTCGCCTATTTCGAAAATACTGAAGGTCTAGTGGAAGGTGTTAACGAAGCTTTCTACTCCAATAAGATTGTCGTACAAGAAATTGGCGCTTCAGCGCTTAGAACGGCTGCGCAGGATACTACAAATGACACTGTAACGGCACTAGAGTTTGGGACAACTCTAGCATCCCATCAGGATGTATCCACATTGGGCTTAACTGCAGCAAACTCTGTTCTGACGACAAATTGGGTTGATGACCGGGATCCAGCGATTAAAATTGGCTACGACGAGACGGAGCAACGCCTGACTTTTGACGGTGATAATTCTCAACTAGGTTTGGGTACCGGCATCGGCATGAATAATTTTACAGTTTATAGCCAAGTTCTTGATGCTGGCACCAATGGAATAGGTATCCAAGCTTACGGCGACAATGTCGATGTGAGTTTGTCAACCAATGATAAGTTTATTGGTAACTCGTTCATTAACGATGGCGCTGATTTGCAACCTCAAAACAAGCGTTTTGGAATGGATGTTTATTTCGATACGGTCAACAGCGCGTTCGAATTCAAGAGTGGATCCACAGGCGAGACACTTGCTGCAAACAGCGCCCAGGGTGTCTCTGCAGCTCAATCTATGTCTGATATTGCAATTGGGCGATATAAACTAACAGTTTCAGGCGCTCGTGATGGCACGGATAATGCCGATTATGCCGCTCACAAGATCGGATTAGGAACAAACCAAGTTATGGGTTTCCCGCGTGAGGGTGAAGTTGGTTACACGGCTGCCACGGGTATTATATCCACCCCAGCAGTAGCCACGGGGGCCGAAGCACTCGTTGATATGCAAAACGCTTTTACACTCACCACAGCGGGGAACGAGAATAGGTTCAATGTTGTTGTAAATGGAGTTAGCGCTTTCATTGAGCTACCAGAGCGAAATTACACCGGCATAACTATGGCAACGGCTTTGGAGGCACGTATTAATCAAATGCAGCACCCCGCTACTGGGCAGCCAGTTGGTGGTGTTCGTGTTACCTACAATGGTGAAACTAATAATCTCGTTTTTACAACTGGTACGACTGGCGATACGTCCACGTTTAAAATCGAGGGAGCGTTGAGGTTTGGTCTACAGGATGTTCCCTTAGGTATTGGCAATACAACCGAAATCAAAACTCCCGTACAAGCTACAGATGATTTAGGCCGTCCACTATTTGTTTCACCGACGGGAGAAATAACCACTCGGACTGATGATTTTGCTGATAACATAGTAGAAAATTTCTATCCACTTTACCTAGATGATGGTGAACTTACGTTTAACAAGGCTGGTACATTGATCAGCCCAATCACTCAGGTTTCTTATGATGGACTGCCTAACGCTAATATAACTGTTGACTATTCTGAGGCCACTCAATTTGCCCAACCATTTTCAGCGCAGAATGTTTCTCAGGACGGTGCTGCGTCTGGTCGGTTGACCAATCTAGAAATTGATAACTATGGCAATGTTCTAGCTGGGTATTCTAATGGCGAAAATGTGAGCTTGGGTAAAATCATTATTGCGAACTTTAATAACAATAGTGGGCTCAAGCAAATTGGTAATTCCACGTTTACGTCGACGGCTGCGAGTGGTGATCCAGAACTAGGTGAAGCTGCTGAGGATGGGTTTGGAAATATTCTTTCGGGTTCTCTGGAGCGTTCCAATGTAGATATTACGGAAGAACTGGTAAACTTAATAACGGCTCAACGTAATTACCAAGCTGCGGCAAAGGCAATGGAAACTACAACTAGCATGACGCAGACCATTATTAACATTAGACTATAATTAAAGGTTCTGCGCTATGGATAGAATGGTTCAAACGGCATTAAGCTCAATTACGGGTCTAAAGGATCTTAAATTTGATTTGGCCAATAATTTGGCAAATGCTAATGTCCCGGGCTTTCGTCGAGATTTACCGAACGAGGGTAACGCGGGATTTTTGTCATCACTGAACCAAGCTACAGCGAGAATATTTCCGCTGGAAACGGGAGATAGAATTTTCTCTAGTGAGGTAGGACAACTTCAAAATACTGGTGTAGAAACTGATGTTGCCTTGTTGAATGGTGCTTATTTATTCATCCAACCACCGGATGGCGAAGTTGCACTATCTCGACGTGGTGACTTTGGTGTTGATACTGAAAACCGTCTAGTCGATGGTGTTGGCAACCTTGTATTGTCTGATGGCCTCCAGCCCATAGTTTTACCTCCGTTTACTGCTATGAAGTTTAGCGATAATGGCGAGATATTAGTACATCAGCCTGGAGCTTTGCCGGGTGACTTCACCAGTATTGGATTTTTGGGCTCTGCATCCCCACCGTCCAACAGCCTGACTAAGAGTTTAGATGGCAAAATTCGTAACTTGGATGGTTCTGTGCCTGACGTAGATCAGTCTGGGTTATTTGCCCAGGGTGTTTTGGAGGGTTCCAATGTTAATGCAATTGAAGAGATGGTATTCAACATGGATATGCAGCGACAATTTGAAATAAATGTCAAATTGATCAAGCAGGCTGAAGAGATTGATAAATCAGGTACAAAATTAATGGGATTACCAGCATAATATTTTTGGCACGATCCTTGCTCCTCTACTGCGTAAGTCAGTCGAAAGGTCAAAGAAATGTCAACAGCCGCAATGCACGTAGCAAAAACTGGGCTAAACGCGCAACAATTTAAAATGCAGGTAATTGCGAACAATTTGGCCAACGTTAATACTACTGGCTTCAAACGTGACCGGGCAAATTTTGAAACTCTTTTTTACCAAGTAATTAAGGAAGCTGGAGCACAGACTGCTGATGATACGTCACTGACGTCTCCACTGGCCGTGGGTACTGGTGTGAAGGTGGTGAGTACCCAAAAACTTTTCACTCAGGGTGGCCTAGTGGCCACAGATAATTCGCTTGATCTTGCAATTGATGGTGAGGGCTTTTTTCAAGCGTTATTGCCAGACGGTAGTGTCGGTTATACGCGCGATGGTGCGTTTTCGCGTAATGCCGAGGGTTTGCTGACTACAGCTAGCGGTTATGTCGTTCAGCCACAGGTTGCAATCCCCGATGGTGCTACAAATATTAATATTGCTGCAAATGGAGCTGTTAATGTTACCGTGGCTGGAAATGCTTTCGCGCAAGAGGTGGGTCAGATTTCTCTGGTAAATTTTGGAAATCCGCGTGGTCTGCTTCCAATTGGACAGAACTTTTTAGTTGAATCATCTGAGAGCGGTCAGCCACAGGAGGGGGCACCCTTAGATGGTGGTTTTGGCTCGGTCGTTCAGGGTTTTGTGGAGGGCTCAAATGTAAATGTGGTGCAGCAGTTGGTTGACATGATTGAAACACAACGTGCCTACGAAGTCAGTTCTAAATCCATAACTGCTGTAGATGAAATGATGCGTTACATTTCAAATAATCTGTAGGTGAAACCATGAAAAAATTAGCCACAGTATTTTTATGTATGCTTGCCGGATGCGCTCAAAATAATGCAGATCGCATTAGTATAGATTTTGAACCATTATATCCGCAAGAAATGCCGCTTGTTGAAACGAATAATGGGTCTGGAACGATCTTTAACGCGGCCCAGGGCAATTTATTTTCGATGGAATCTAAGGCCCAGCAGGTTGGCGATATCATAACTGTCTCATTTGCAGAAAGCTTTCAGGCTACTAAATCGCAAAATGCTGCGACTTCTAGATCGTTAGATAACACCGTTAATCTGCCTGGTGTTGCGAACCTTATATTGCCAGACAGAACGAATGCCACAGATCTGTCGACAAAGTTGGCAGCTGGTAGTGAGAATTCCTTTTCAGGAAGTGGCTCTTCTGCACAGTCTAATTCATTAACGGGGCAGGTTTCAGTACATGTTGTTCGCGTTTTCCGGAATGGCAATCTTGAAATTTTAGGTCAAAAAAAGCTTACTTTGAACAACGGTGATGAATACATTCGCGTACATGGTATTGTGAGGCCTAAAGATATCGATGCAGAAAATGTGGTTTCTTCCGACCGGATCGCTAACGCAAACATTCAGTATATCGGTGCAGGAGACATTGCAGAGTCAAGTAAAAAGGGCTGGTACAGCAAGATTCTTGATAACGTGAACCCCTTATAAGAGATTTGAAAATGCAATTAATCCTCCGATCACTTTTAATGTCCTGCGTATTGTCGTGGTTAGTTTCTGCTGCAAATGCGGACAGAATTAAAGACATCACTTCCCTCGCTGGGATCCGCTCAAACCAACTTGTTGGTTATGGAATTGTAGTTGGTCTTGCTGGATCGGGAGACGGGAATACCGGGATTACGTTACAATCTATGCAGTCGCTTGTGGCTCGCTTTGGTATTACTAGTGAATTAAGTGGGTTTAATGGTGATAACGCAGCAGCAGTTATGTTGACTGCCGAATTGCCACCTTTCTCCAAGCCTGGACAAACTATTGATGTCACAGTTTCTACCATTGGTGGATCTGAATCGCTAAAAGGTGGTACGCTTTTAATGTCGCCTCTATTGGGCTCTGATGGTGAAACCTACGCTATTGCTCAGGGAAATGTGGTGGTTGGCGGATTGGGAGTTGAAGGTGCGGATAATTCGTCTTTAACAGTTAATATACCAACAGTTGGACGCATACCTGGGGGTGCATCCGTTGAGCGAATGGTGGAAACAGCCTTTCTTGATACTGATTTCGTAATTTTAAATTTGCACCAAGGTGACTTCTCAACTGCATTGAATATTTCGCAAGCTATTAATGAAACGTTTGGTGATGGAATGGCTATGCCGTTGGATAAAAATAGTATTCGTGTTCGGGCACCAAATGATCCAAGTCAAAAGGTCGGCTTTGTTTCGATGTTAGAAAATTTAGAAGTTGAGAAAGCTTCACCGCCTGCAAAAATAATTATCAACTCCAGAACTGGTACTATAGTTATAAGTGGTGATGTTAAAGTTATGTCGGCGGCTGTTGCGCACGGATCACTAAAGGTTACGGTAAATGAAGATGTAAATGTTGATCAAGCAGATGCTTTGGCCGTTGGCGCAGGCGCCAATGCAAATGCAGGCCCTGCAGTGCAAAATCCGGATACTGAGATAGAAGTTGAAGAAGCAGTAGCCAAAGCGTTTCTATTCGGTGAGGGAGTTTCATTAAGCGACATCGTTGATTCAATCAACGCAGTTGGCGCAACATCATCAGATTTGGTCGCAATACTTGAAGCATTGAGAGAGGCTGGCGCTCTCAATGCTGAATTGATTGTGATATAGGAGTGTAGTTGAATGACTAATATTCCCAGCCAAGCCGCAATGTTGACCAATTTAACAATGTCAAAATTAAATATGAGTCCCGCAAGTGGAACCAAGCCACACGATTTAGCAGAACTAGAGGAGGCTGCCAGCCAGTTTGAAGCAATATTTCTTAAAATGTTTCTAGATCAGGCCCGTCAAAGCAAATTGAGTGACGATCTTCTTGGTTCTACCGCAAGTGATAACTTTCAAGAGATGTTTGATAGTGAATTGTCTCAGGCTGGAAGCACATCTTTTAATTTAGGCCTAAGAGATGTGATTGTTCGTCAGTTGCGAACTGATTTGGTTAAATAGGGCGCTAAAATGGGAGACTTATTTGATATTGGTAAGGCCGGCATTAGCGCATACAAAAATAGCTTAGCAGCTACAGGCCAAAATATTGCAAACGTTGGCACGGAGGGCTACGCGCGGCGAGACGCTTCAATCGAGGAAATTACTGTAGCTAATGCTGATATTTTATCGATATCAAACACTAGTGGCTTAGGCGTTCGAATGGGTGGCATAACGAGAGCTTTTGATCAGTTCTTGGATTTGCAATTGCAAAATTCATCATCTTCTTTTGCGTTCGCCAAATCAAAAGCTGAAATTCTTGATCGCCTTGAGACTGTTCTCATCCCTCAAAACGCAACAGTTGGCACGCGTATCAGTGAATTTTTTGATGGTTTAAGTAATCTTGCGCAAGATCCATCAGATCTTAATTTGAGAACTCTAGCTTTAACGGGTGCAGAGGGGGTATCCAGAGCATTTGTCAACTTAAGTGGTGGGCTAAATGACCTGCGAAGCTTGACACAAGACACGCTAAACCTGGCCGTGGGTGAATTTAACGGCACGCTAAAAGATTTATCAATCGTTCAGAACCAAATTTTGGGCAATGCAAATAAGAAAGGGGCTCCCAATATACTTTTGGATCAGAGAGATACCTTGCTTTCAAAATTAAGTGAGTTTGCTGACATATCTGTTGAATATCATCATAATGGCGGAGTAACTGTTTCTCTTGGCCAACTTGGAGCGGTTGGTACGCTTTTGGAAGGTAATTTCTCTAATGAAATTGAATTTGATTTAAGTGCTCAGGGTACAAAGGCACACTTAATTGGTGTAAATGGAAATCGTTCAAGTGTTCACTTTACTTCTGGTCAACTAGCGGGATTGATATCAGCTGATAGTTTGGTAGGAACAACTGCATCGGACGTTAATGCCTTAGCGCAAAAATTCTGTAGCGAATTAAATACTATTCATAAATCTGGGTTAGACTTGAACGGAGATCGTGGTGGAGATCTCTTTAGTTTGAAAAATGTTGAGATTATCCAGGCTTCAGGCAATACCGGTCAAAGCTCGTTAAGCGTGATAGGATATTCTGAAGATTTTGCAGGCTCAGAGATTAAAATGACCTTCAATGCTGATCGTTCAGCTTGGGCAGTGATGAGCTCGAATGGTAAGCCTGTCGACGACTTCAATTCATATTTAGATTTAGATGGCTTAACTGTTAACGTGCAAGGAACCCCCAAAGACGGTGACCAATTTTATTTGAAAATTAATGAAAATAATTCTTTAAATATGAAGGTTTTAATTTCTGATGGCAATAAATTTGCAGCTGCAGGCCTTCATACGTCAGAAGCCAGTGAGAACAACTCTGGAAATTCAGATTTAAAAATTGGCTATTTTAATGAAACTTTTAGTACTGATAATTCAAATCTGGAAAATTTATTCTCAGAAAGTCGCAATGCCGCCAATCCAATACGATTTAATTCCACTGGTGCCTTAGGCGTCATCAAAAACGTTGATAGCGTTGATGAAATGACAATCTTGAGATCACAAGCAAGCTTGCGAATATTCACCGATATTACAAAACTCAGCGCATCGGATCAGCTAACTTTAGAGCTTGGAAACAATAGTTATCAATTTAATATCGGTTCTGTATTTTCAAGCTTGGGATCTACTAATGACCTCGCTGAAATTTTAAACGAAGGGGCAATACTTTCGAACGGTTCATCAAAATCTTTTAGTGATCTTGGTCTCCATGCTGTGGCTTCGGGTACAAGTTTTTTAATTTCTTCAGCATCGCAGTTAAATAATTCAGATTTTGATGAGTTGAAGTCCGGTTCTTTAGGTGCGACCGCAGGTATGCTTGTTCCGCAAGATGTTGGGAAATCAAGTATGGGTGTTTTTACCAGAGAGGGAATACAAATCTCTGGTGAAATTTTGAGTCAAGATGAAGTTATAGAGCTTATCACAACTGAAAACGGATTTTCTCGTGAAGCGGTTTACCGTGCCAACTATATTCCAACTGTGTCTAATGTTGGGTTTTCTGGGGTTAATGTTGATAGAAAAACTACAAGTGGGTTGGATGTTGTATCATTATCTGGCGCAGGATTTGATGATGGCGTTAATAACAATGTCTCTGTCTATGCGGCTAATTCTTTTCCATCAACCAGAACCCAATTAACTGCGCCTATTTCAGTTTCAACGGGAAATGGTCACAACACTAATGTGGTGTTTGAAAGCGGTATGATGGCTGGGCATATTGCAGCACATTTATCCACTGAGCTGGCGGATTTGGGAATTGGAGCTGCTGCATCAAACTTGCTCGAGCTTTCTGGCATTGCAGATGGTCTCTTAGAATTTGAATTATTTGGAAATAATACAGACGGAAAACAAATTAGTGTGAATATAGCCAACTCTTCAAACGTTGGATTGGTTAACCAGATAAATTCATTTTCAGAGGCGACTGGGATTAGAGCTTATTTGAGTGGTGACACTGGTATCGTGCTTGAGCACCTAGATGCGGGGGACATTACCCTTAAAAATGTAAATTTAGCGAATGGCAATCCGATAGCAGTAAATCAATTAGACCAATTTGGCGAAAGAATGCTGACAACATCAAAGTCCTTGGCTGATGGCGAGCATCTGGTGATTGGTGGGAATGTACATTTGAAAAGCACGTCGGACTTTACTGTTGGATACAATGGTAACAATTTGAGTAGCACTAATTCAGCGTTTGAAATGGGCTTCTCTAATAAAGTATTTGACCTTAAAAATGATCACACTGATATCGATTTTTATGCAAATTATAATTTAGACGGTGACTATGCCGACGCTAAAAATATCAATGCTGTGTCTTCGGCATCGAAATATAGCGTAACTTTATCTGATCCTGTGTCTGGAAATCTGGTTAGTAGCTTTCGCCCTCGGACGGCTGAAGATTTTTCAAAAAATGTTATTTCAAAACAGATCGCTACGGATTTGCGCAATCAAGCCACTTCAACTATTTTTTATGGTGATATATTCGGCCTCAGTGATGGGTTCCCGAGTGATGGATCAAAAATAGAGTTTTCTCTTGGTGAGCAAAAATATACAGCGACTTTAAATATAGACGAAAAAATTCAAGTTCAGGGACTAAACGTTAAGGTTGGAACAAAAACATTGTCTGGTTCTGAGGCCGTATCAGCACTTGTAGCTGGTTCGAGTTTCTCATTAACTGGCCCAGAAGAAGACAGACTAGAAATTAATTTTGAGGCGACTGGTGATGGACTTCGCTTAACTGCCATAGCGAATAATGGTGTGGTAAGTGGCCATGGCCTTTCGTTTGCTACCACTAATGCAAGCCAAGTGGCCGGTGATTTTCATATCTCGAATGCATCTAAAACTGAAATGTATTCTAAATACTTCTCTCGAGCTAATGCCAGCAATAGTGAAGTATTTGCCGTAATGGTCGGAACCACTGAGTATAAAATTTCTTTTGATACGACTGATAATTCAATATCAGTAAAATCCCCTGGGACGTTACCTTCATGGATGTCATTGTCGACTGAAGCTGATGATAGTGATGAGACACAAATACGCATGAAAATAGCCGTTGATTATGACGTGGCTAGAGATTCTAACATTCGTTTGAAATCAAACTCGATCTCGTCAAACTATGGCATCTCAACCGTATCGGCGCAGTTATCTGTGATTAACGGCGGATTGAGAATTTCCAATGTTGCAGATCAGCGAGTGAAATCTAGCGTGGCAGTTAACTCGCTAGCTACTGAAGTTTTGTCGATAGATGGTATGCGTGGAGAGGATCTTATTTTTATATCACAAGGGGATCGCAACCCGACTGCTGTCGGTAGAATTTTCACGACTTCGGAAAAGGCGCTGCGTGAATATTCAATGACAGTCAACACTGCAGATCCAAGTAGGTTGGATATTTACGACTTGCCATCAGGACACATCGTCGGCACAAGATCTATTGTTAATGATAATAGTACTTTCTTTCAGGGGCTCTCGCTTGAACTTGAGGGCGCTCCCGCCGCTGGTGACACATTTAAAATTTTAGTCTCAGGCAAAAATGCAGATGATGCCAATAATTTAAACAATATGTTAGATACGTCGTTATTAAATAGAGAAAATGGCGTGGGTGGTTACTCGGATGCGTTTGGTAAAATTATCTCGAACACAGGAGCGGAAATTCAGGCTAATCAACAAACTCTGGAAACTACGGATGCCGCCTACCAGATGGCTTTAGATAACAAGAATGAATTGACTGGTGTGGATTTAGACACTGAAGCGGCGCGCTTGATGGAGCAGCAGCAGGCATATCAAGCACTCGCCCGAGTGCTTACTACTGCTCGTGAATTACTAGACACCTTATTGCGATCAATGTAGCGGGAGTTAGCTAATATGACGATATCTACTTCTGGATTTTATCAAAAAAACATAGATCTTTTTTCTCGGCTAAACAATGACGTTGGTGATATTCAAGTTCAAGTAAGCACTGGAAAAAAGTCTTTATCATTAAAGCATGACGTTCAGGGTATATCTCTATTAAATGCTTCGGAAGAGCATAAAGTGGAGATCACTCAGTTCAACAGTAATGCAGAACGGATAGTTTCTGATCTTGAACGAATTGATATTAGTTTTGAACAGTTGCAAAATGCTTCTGTTCGTTTGAAAGAGTTGCATATTGAGAGCTCAAACGGTTTTCTAACCGCCGAGGAACGGAAATTGTTTCAAATTGAAATTGAGGGGATTAAACGAGAAATTTTGAGTATTGCAAATGGGCGTGATGCTCTTGGAAATGGGTATTTTTCTGGTACCTCCACGGATATTGAGCCCTTTAAAATAAATAACTCTGGCCAAGTTAATTACCATGGATCTGCAGTTGAAAAAACTTTAAAAATTTCACGTGATCATGATTTGAGACAAAATTTTTCTGGTACCGAAGTTTTCCTATCGGCAGGAACAGCTAATGATAAATTTTCTATTTTTGAAGCTATTGATGAGTTTTCTCAAAGTTTAGATCATGAAATTGCATCGGGAATTTCTTCCAATTTGTTTTCAAAAGGTGCTTCTGTAGACATTGTTTTTCCCAATTCGGGACAAGTGAATTCATACAAGTTTGATCTTTTAGCTGATGGGATCGTTTATAATATTGATGCAAAGGTTTACGGAAACGATTTTAATGGGCTGGTGACAGCAATAAATAGTCAAATACCTTCTTCAAAGGTATCTGCGTCATTATCTTCTGATAGTAAAATTACACTTTCAGGAACTGTTTCTGATCTACAAATTAGAAACTTTTCAACTGATTTGCCCAGATCAATGGATCAATCAGTAGGGATTCAAAAGGTAGTAGGGTCAAACATCAACGACGAAATACTTTTGCCAAGCTCGTTATCAAACCAGGCCATTCAAAATAGGTTACATAATGTGTTTGAGCATTTTATTTCAATGCGTACAGAGCTGGGAGTGGCTTCAAGCACAGCCCAAAAATTTGTTGATAGTACACAAAATACTTTAGTTGATTTGAATGAAGACATTTCGAAAATTGAAGACGCAGATATGGCAGAGTTACTTACTAGGCTACAAGAATTATTGACAAACAAAGAAGCGGCGCAGGCTACTTTTTCTCGCTTGAGTAGTAAGAATTTGTTCGATTTTTTGGGTTAGATCTCCCAAAAGGGTCATCATTAAAAGAGAGTTACGTTGGCAATAAAGACTTTGGCACAAAAATTGCTCCTAATCACTAACAAGCATAGGAGACTCAGAGATGTTTTCGATTATCAAGTCCGGAATGGATACTGCGTTACATGAACTGTCGATGATTTCGAATAATATTTCTAATGCAAATTCCACAGGTTTTAAAAAAAGTTCTGTCGCGTTTTCGGAATTTTATAATGGCAGGACGGCAGAAGGGGTGGATAGTGCTCTTGTAGGTCTGGGAGCAAATTCCGAAGACGCAAGACGCAGTGATGCACAGGGTGCATTGGTAGAAATGGGCGGTGCTTTAGACACCGCTATTGTGGGTAATGGTTATTTTATGACCCAGCATCCTGATCAAGTTGGTTTTTCGGTGACACGAAATGGTGCGTTTTCGCTCGATTCCGATGGTTTCTTGGTTTCACAGGACGGGGACTTCGTTCTTGGCATGACGGCTGTGGAAGGTGAGTTCGTAGGTGTCGGCCCAGATCCTACGGTATTGCAGCGAATTCAGATCCCAATTAATGAATCTGTGGATCCACTTTCTCGCATTAGCATCGAAAATAACGGTAATATTTTGGCTGCTTTTGGGAAAGGTGAAGATGTTCCGGTGGCAACTATTCCACTTTCAATTTTTTCCAATCCGAATGGTTTGAAACAATTAGGCAGTGGTAAGTACGCGCCTACAGATCTCTCAGGTAAATTGTTTGTTGGCAATCCGAACTCAGCAGGTTTTGGCAATTTAGAGACCGGCTATGTTGAGGGGTCGAATGTAGACATTACAACTGAGATGACGAACATGATCCGTGCGCAACAACAATTTAATGGAGCAGCAAGGATTATGCAGACTAACTCTGATATGATAGAAAAAATGACCCGATAGGAGCATCCTGTTTTTAGGGGTTGATACCTTCGTTAAACATACGAATATTAGCTCTTGAAGGCTGTATTATTGAACGTTCGCTAGAGGATAAAGAATTTGGCAAAATGTCGTGAATGTTCCATTTCAATGGGTTATGCTGAAAGTCAGGCTGCTCTGCAGTATAATGGCTTATGTATTACTTGCCATGTGAAGGATCGCGTTCAAACAAAAATAATAACGGCAAAAGATCCGGCACTATCCTCAACGCAAAGATCTACTGAAAATATGTTTAATAAATTTCAGGATATGTTGGTTACAACGGAAAGTACCACAAACCTCAGGATAAAAGCACGGTGTGGAATAGTAACAACTGATTTTCACTACGAATTTAAAAAAATTCCAGTCATGAAGCGTGCTTGGGATTTTTTGAGAAAAAAACCGGAGAAAAAATCTGATTTTCTCCAACAAGCAATTGAAATGGCTATGCTAGAGCTGAAAGCTAAGGCAATTAGATTAGATGCTAATGCTATAATTGGTCTCAGTGTGGACTACATAGTTCTTGGAGACCTCAAAAGAAATGGGTTAATTGTTTCGCTAGTAGGTACAGGTATTAAGATTTGATACATGCTTATTTTAGAGAAGCTGTTCTATGGTGGTTATTACAAGATACTGAACAACTGAAGTAATCAATACACATCAAGGCCTTTTGCAGCCCCATATGTGCAACCTAACCCCAAGCTCAGCCTGTATGGCGCCTTAAGCGCGCCGCAGTGGCCTCAGCAGCATAACTGCATGCCAAACCAAACATGTTTGCAGCGACGCGCAGGCGTGCGGACTCGTGGCGGAAATGGACTCACAACTCGAGTACTGAATAAAGGAATTCTACGTGGTTACACGCCACTTTGCCTCGCTGAGAAACACAAAAGGCTTAGGCCGCTAAGCCTAAGCCTTTGTATGAGTGGTGAGCCCTGATGGGTTCGAACCATCGACCTACTG
>ENA-OQVM01004070-OQVM01004070.1-marine-metagenome-genome-assembly--contig:-NODE-4070-length-15198-cov-24.335295_pt1 | contig 15198 bp, 8 predicted proteins | sample MGYA00237776_ERZ505498 | MGnify/ENA primary metagenome ERZ505498 (study PRJEB26159, sample SAMN06265151) | marine metagenome | isolation source: Helgoland LTER site | place: Germany:Helgoland, sampling... | reverse complement strand
CATATGCAGTACTGTTGGATTATTTATGGGGCCCAGAGACTAACGGACATGAATATTTTTACAGTCTTATGGATTGTGTTGAAGGCAGTCCAGAGGATAGAGAGTTAGTTAGAAATATTGTTGGGTACCTAAACCTTCCGCTAGATGCTGATCTGTTGAAAGTCGTCATTGACGAGAGAAAGTGAAATTGATGTCGATAATTTTATTTTGGTAATGGGAATAACGTATACTGCTTGGTAATAGATAAAGTACAGCTAGTCGTTTTTTATGGCTAGCTTTTTGAGTAAAGACTTGGATTTATTTGTGGTTGCTCCTAGCCTAACTATTCACTAAAAAGCATTAATAAAACATGTTAAAAATAGTCAATATCTCAAAATCATTTGAAGACGGTACGGCACAACAAAAAATATTAGATCAACTCTCGTTTGTGATTGAAGCGGGTAAAAGTGTCAGTATTCGAGGGGCATCTGGATCGGGAAAATCGACTCTGTTGCATCTGATGGCTGCCCTAGATAAACCAGATGAGGGTCAAATACTGCTGGGCGGCGTACTAAGGTCAGACACAACCAACAATATAACTAACGATATAACTAACGATATAACTGCATTGTCGGAGTCACAAGCCGATAATTACAGGATGTCGACAATTGGCATAGTGTTTCAACGATATAATTTGATAGACGTGGTATCGGTGCTCGACAACATTTATTTGCCAGCCAGACTCAATGCTATTAACGGCCGCCCAGTCGATGTAGGCTACATCGACACTATAATCGAGGCTCTGGGCGTCTCAAAGCATATCAACAAACTACCCAATCAGCTCTCGGGAGGCGAACAGCAGCGAGTTGCGATTGCCAGAGCGTTAGCGCATAAGCCTAAATTGCTGTTAGCTGACGAACCTACCGGTAACCTAGATAACAAAAACTCAGATATTGTTAGCCGCCTATTGATAGATACCTGCGCACAACTTAAAACAACACTGGTATTAGTTACCCATAGCGAAAAAGTCGCCAAACTCACCGATCAACAAGTCTTTTTGAGTGAGGGTCGTTTAGTGAGCGAGGCGAGTTAAACCCATTTTGATAAAAATCACACTCTTTTTTAAACTACTGTTGAGTAGCTACAAATCCACAAAATTTAGTGTGCTGATGCTTATTGCATCGCTTTTAATTGCTGCTTGTGGCTTATCTACCGTATTAATCGTTAATGCTAGCGCCAAACAAAGCTATGCCAGTAACAGTACTTTTTTGATCAGCAATGTTAAATATCAAGTTATCCCTAAAAATACCCAAGCCATACTTACCAAAAGCGATTACGCATATTTGCGCAGGCTCGGCTTTAGCCAACTTATCGCTGTCGCACAAACGTCAACTCATATCTATGCCGAGCAACAAACGCAGACACAGCTAAAGCAACAAAAAGTCTCTATGCGTCGAATAGACATTACGGGCATTGATGCCATCGCGCTATTGCCTTTAATAAGCAGTGGCGTCAAGAGCGCAGGTCTTTCATCACGCCAAAGTGATCAAACTGCAATACTCACTGCTATTCCTTTTTCCATGCCTACCGGTATTGTCCACCCCTCCCTGCTAGCGCAACTGATCGCCAATAGTGATGCATCCATTTTTGACAAGACATTAAATAATTTTTCAATTCCTTTTAATGACGGCAATGATGCTGTTAACGGCAGTAATAACAATGCCGATGTGGAGACGCCAGCGTCAATAAAAACAATCACTTTACCCAAACTCGTTGCACTTAAAGACCCCAGTTTAGGCAATGACATGGTGACCGACATTGGCGAATTCTATCGCTTGTTTCCTGGTAGTAATTTAACGAGTTTACTGTTGGTCAGCGCAAAGGCGGGTCCAGAACTCGATGGACTCGTCAAGGATCTTAGTGCCGTTTTACCTACACATTTGCAGCTAGTTTCGTTGAGTGATGGTGCACCTCAAGGCGAACTCACCAATAGTTTTCACATGAACTTATTGGCCATGGCTTTATTGATGTTTGTCGTGTGCTTATTCATTGTCATCAATGCTGTCAATTTACTCATCAACGCACGCATGCCTTGGTTTAAGATTTGTCGTCAATTAGGCTTCCCCCGCTACGTTATTTTTGTCAGCCAAATTATAGAAATTGTGTTAATTACTTTTGTGTCCGTCTGCGCAGGTATTTATTTAAGTATTCATTTATCTAATATCGTTGCACCAACGGTGCAGGCCACGCTCGAGGGTTTATATGGCGTAGAAATTGGGTTTGGCAACACCTCGCTTTTAAGTCTGTTTTTACAGGTATTTGGCATCAGCGTGTGCGGCAGTATTGCTGCGACTGTGGCGCCCTTTAGCTCAAGCAACCAAGCTTTACATTCAACGCAGGCGCACGATAACTTGGCGGCTAATCAAGCAAAATGGCAACGCAACTTTTGGGTGTTATGTATTCTGTTTGCGCTGCTAGCGTGCGCTATATTGTATGCTGCAACAGCGCTATGGCTATTACTCGTCGCTACTGCAACACTTATATTATCGGGCTGTAGTTTATTACTGGCTAATTATCCGCGGGTGATTGATGCAGTTTATCGGCTGATTCCGCATCGCTTTATTATGCTACGTATTAGCACCAAACAAAGTAGCGCTTTATCAGGTAAAACTAAGGTTGCCTGCTGTGCATTTTTTATTGCTGCCACCAGCAATATAGGCATGAACTTAATGGTAGACAGCTTCAGAGGTGCAACCGTGTCGTGGCTAGAATCGCGGCTAGCGACAGATTATTATCTGTATTACGAAGGCAATGTAGATATAGTGGCAATCGGGCACGAGGCCAAAGTAGAGGTGTTTCAGCGCTTTGAAAATAATACTACCTACGAGGGCACCTTACTGCAGCAACATAGCTACCCATCCACCAAGCAGTTTAAAGACGCGATGGTATTTGATAAAGTAGACAATAAAGTTGCCGCCTGGAAAGCATTTCAACAGACGAATGGAGTCTTCGTTAATCAGCAATTTGCGTTCGAGTATAAACTTGACATTAATGACATCATCAATGTTCCGCATCCATCGACGCAACGCTTAACGGCCTATGTCATTAAGGGTATTATTTATGATTTTGGTAACCCTTATCGGCAAATTCTGCTACCACTATCTCAATTTGATGCTGCAATCTCCAAAAGTACAATTTATGCCATCAATACAGATGTAGCGGGACTCGAACGGTTTAAAGTTGCACTAGACATACAAGGCATAGACTCGGAAAAATCTTTATTGGATGCCGCAAAACTATTAGCTATATCTAAACAAACTTTTGATCGTACTTTTATTATTACTGATGGGTTAAATATAGTGACGCTGCTAGTGGCTGGGTTATCTCTCGCCTGTGCAATAGTGGTATTAATGAATGATGCTCGACCACAAAACATGCTATTGCGTAGTTTTGGTGTGTCGGCAATTAAAACCCAGCTACTTGCTCTCTTTCAGTATTTTTTACTATGCTTCATCGCTCTTATCTTTGCCACACCCTTTGGTATTTTATTGAGCTGGGTACTTATTTATGAAATTAACCTACAGGCATTTCAATGGACTTATCCACTTCAAATTAACGCCATAAAAATTCTTCAAATTTATGTAGTTAGTTTAAGCATTGTACTGTTAATCATCGCTATACCCATTATAAAAGCCGGTAAGCGCCCTTTGATGGAGGATATTCGATGGCTAAATTAAATAAAAAAATCATCAGTCTCAGCCTAGCAGGTGTGTTTTTATTGGGTACTTACTTCGTTGTGACTTCGCAGATAACCCTTAAGACTCAAACTAACATGTCGGTTTTTGGTCGGAACGTGTACGAGCAAAATGATGATTCTAATAATGCCTTAGCGAGTAATATGGGTAAAAAAGCTGATCCAGATTACCACATGAGTTTTCCGCAGGATCATGGCACACACGATCAATTTGATATCGAATGGTGGTATTTAACCGCTAACTTGCAAGACGAGGCTGGCGATCCCTACGGCTTGCAGTGGACATTATTTCGATTTAAAAACTCACGCCCAAGAAGCTCTCAAGCTGAAGGGGATAACTCGTCTTCGTCATTAAAGAATGCTCCTGTTATGTTAAATGAGTCGACTGTATCTTTAGATAAAAAGTGGCATAACGATCAAATATACATGGCACATGCATCCATTCACTCATTAGATACCCATTGGTTTTCCGAAAAATTTGCTCGTGGCGGGGTCGGTAATGCGGGGCTTACAGCGTTGCCACTGAACTTGTTTATTGATGATTGGCAATGGCTAAATAGTGATGGCGATACAGGACTGTTTCCGTCGACACTAACCTTTAACGCAACCGATACCTCAAAACCAAACGCAGAGGCGAGTGCTACATTTACCCTGGATCAGACGGGGCCCTTGGTGCAACATGGTGACAATGGCTTTAGTGTAAAATCGAACAGCGGCCATGCGTCTCACTATTATAGTGCGCCTTTTATCAGTATTGAAGGCGAGCTAACGCAAGCCATCGATACCGTAACGACCGCGCCTATAAAACTCAAAGGTCAGGCGTGGTTTGACCAAGAGTGGACCTCTCAATTACTCGATACTGGTACTCAAGGTTGGGATTGGTTATCACTTCATTTAGATGACGGCAACAAAATAATGGCTTTTAGAATGCGCTTAAAAAATCAAGATGATTATGTGACGGGATCATACATCACCAGCACCGGCGAACAAATCACACTGCAACCAGGCGATATAACGCTACAGCCAGTATCTGTTAAAAAGGTGGATGGTAGGCAATTACCTTTAATCTGGAAACTGATAATCCCCAGTAAAAAAATAGACCTAACCATATCGACAATAAAAGATAAGCAGTGGAATAACGCCGCTGTTCCCTACTATGAGGGAATGGTCAAGATTGAAGGCTCTCATGGTGGCGTCGGCTTTTTAGAATTGACGGGTTACTGAATATAAATACATCACAACTGCATCAATAGTTTTTTGATCTATACGTGCTTACCTCTTACCCCTTAATTTTTACGGACTAGTTTTACGTACTAGCTTTTAAACATTACTTTTAACTAAACGACAAACAGTCTTATCAGACCAACCTGATATGTCTTGAGATAACGCGTGTGTTGCCACCAATGATGCGCACAATAAACAAACAACCCTGATGTAGAAATTCAATTTAACTACCCCCTACAACGTAAGCTTTATATCAGATACTACTGGTATAAGTTTGTTTTATCTATAAGAAGAATACCGATTTAAACCTTACAGCATTTCCTAAACAGAGCTAGCGAACGTCGGTAGCTTTATAGTGCTTGATGAGCGAACGCAGCTTAGAGTATGGCTGTAAGGTACTTAAGCGATGTTAGAGCGGGTGCGAAGTGGGTAAGGGTGGCATCAAAAGTTGCAGGCAGAAACTAGGCTGGTTATGCATGCGAATAACCAAATGTGACAAAATACAGCTGATAGATTTATCAAAGGTATATCAAAATAGCATCACATGACGGCATGAGAGAAGGTTCTGGTAGGCCAGTGGGGCCAGTTATAAGGCTACCTCAGAGCTTGAGTTGAACCTGTCAAAGTTAGCTCGTGAGTACACCAATGATGCCTTAGATACGCTGGTAGAAGTCATACAATCAAGCCAGAGTGATTCAGCTAGGATTGCTGCTATTGCGATACTTGATCGAGGTTATGGCAGGCCAACAAAAACGACGTCACTTGAGGTTAACGCACCGTTTGTTGCTACGAAAATACAGTTGGTGGCATACACAGGTTCTTGATTTATCTAACGACGACTTTGCTAGATTAGGGTTTGAAGTTTCCCCTATGTTCCTCAGAAGCGATTTTGTATAAAAAAGCCCAGCATCTAACTGGGCTTTTTGATCCCCAATACATTGAATGTAATGGGTTTATGTGTGGTGGGCCTGGTCAGATTTGAACTGACGACCAAAGGATTATGAGTCCTTTAATCATACGTCTAATTAGCCTGTATAGCCCTAATAGTCATGTATATAGGCAGCACATGTTATATAATAAAGGAAACTTCTGTAGTCTAGGTGTAGTCTAGTGAGTGAATGGCAAAAAGACAAGCAATTATCTGGCCTCTATAAGCGTAAGCGAATAGGTGGAGATGTGTGGACAGTTAAGGCTCGCCAGTTTGGGGCTAATAAACTTCGCAGTGTAGTCATTGGACGCTGTGATGTTATGTCCTCAAAGGTTGCAAGAAAGAAAGCTCAGCCCATCCTGATGATGCTTGGTGAGGGTGTGAACCCTAATGATGTTAAGAAGGCTAACATTGCCAATAATATTGATGCTGAAAATAATCGCAAGGCTAGAAGTATTACGCTTCAGGACGCAACCGAACAGTACAGTCAGTTAAATACATTCAAGAGTAATACTGTAAGAGATCGAACAAATGTTTTGAATAGAAATTTCGCCGATTGGATGAAGCTTCCTCTTACTCAAATAACAAGAGACATGGTGCTTTTGCGCTTTAAAACTATCAAAAATCGGGTTAGTGAAAGAAGGTTGGAGATTAAAAAACGCTGGGAAAACGAGGGTAGGAAACCAAAGTCTTACATTAACGAAAGTGGCCGTGGAGAGGCGCAAAAAGCCTTTAGATATTTGAATGCTGTTATTAATTCTTTTATGAACGATGAGGTGGGAGGGCAACCTCTATTAAGTAATAACCCTTGTATGGTTTTAAAGGACAAAAAGTTGCGAAAAGTTCTTCAGCCTAGAGATCGATATTTAGATAGCGAAGAAGTGAGTCAGTTGGTTGAATTACTTGGGATGGTGCATCACCTTCAATATGAAGGGAAGGTCGGTCATTCAGAAGCAGACTTTATTACTCTACTGTTGATGACTGGTTTTAGGTCTGATGAGGCAAGAACAATTCAGTGGAGTCATGTTGACCATATTAGTAAATCGTTCGAAGTAAGGGACACAAAAAATAATACAGCTCATCGATTGCCAATGACGAGTGCGACAGAGAGGTTGTTTGCCAGGGCACTAACCAGAAGGATAGATGACCATCCATTTGTATTCCCATCCCCACGCGGTAGTTTGAAGCCAGCGTCAATGTCTAGAGTGTTTGAGAGAATTACAGCGGAAGTTGGCTTCAACTTTTCTGCCCATGATTTACGAAGAACTGCCGCAACTACTGCATCTGACATGGGTTTTGATATCGCTAAAATTGGAGCACTGCTTAACCATAAAAAACAAAATGTAACGATGAGCTATGTTCAGTCTACTATCGATGCTCAGCGAGCAATTCTTCAGGCTATTGAGGATGCAATGCTGCATTTTGATGCCCCATCTGACACATTGACTGAAAGCAATTCCTTTTTAAAACCAATGTATGACCCTTTAAATAGCAAAATTAGAAATTAATTTTTATTAATAATTAAATTACCATGGCATTGCAACTGCATTATTTTGGGGTAATAAGTTGCATGTAGGAAAATTAGCTGGATGGTCTTCAAAAGTTTCTTTAACGCAGCTATTTTGAGGAACATCAAAATCACTATTAGGCATAAAAGATCTTTTTCCACTGCTTGAGCAAGAGTCAAGCATTTCTGTTCTTCCAGTCCATCTATATATTTCTGATTGAATCCATTTTTTTTGTGTCTGTATTAATTGAAGAAATTCGTACATATGACCATCATAATCCATACCATTTCCATGAAGGCCATGAAGGGCATATTTCCCACATTCTTTGAAAATTACTGGGCTGCCCGATGTATCAAAAAGCATTGGAGGGTTAAGATTGCCATCATGTTTTATTGTTTGTCTTGAACAAGCATTAGTTTTACCACCCCAAATCCTACCATTAAGTAAATGATTATCAAAGAATCTACCTTTATTCATTTGACTATCTCCAGGAACAGCAATATGAAGAGCTTTTGTATTTATCATAGGAAAATTATTCGCAATTGGAATTGGATTGATTTCAATATCTTTATTACATCTATTACAATTTCGATCAACGTGAGCAACTAAAATATCATAACCAGGAGGCTCACCAGTTGACCTTGCAGATATATCAAGTACCTTAGCAATAATAATTTTTTTATTAGGATAGTTTGCTCCATCAACAACGTACATATTTCCCTTATGCTGGCTCCAGTCTGTGTTCCTTATTTTTGCCGCCTCTTGTCCACATGATAAAGTCTCTCTTCTATTAGGTTCAAATCCTAATATATGTGCTGAACTAATAATAATGTCATCTTCTATAAATGTTACATTGGCGCCCCACATATCTTCACCCTGAGCCATTCTTGCTTGAAAGCTATAGGAATTTTGTGAGTCATAGGTGCCACAATTTTGCTTGCATTGCAAAACATTAGGATCTGCATGAGAAGCGGAAATTAGACTTAATACTAGTATTATAAAAAGAAGTATTTGTTTCATATATATCAAAAAGATTTTCTTAATTAGTAAACATTAATTATATTAGGCTTGTATTCACCATTTGGTATTTTGGTAGGAAATATAAAATCATAATTATTCAATAATTCATATGCTAAGATATCCATTTTCTTAAGATCAAATCTATTGCAGATATTCCATTCATCATTTGGCGAACATTTGTCAGTGTAGGATAAATTAAGAGCATTAATATTGGCCATCAAAATCCAGTAAAAATATTCATGTGCTTGACATTCATAACTGCAACCCTTGTCATTATAGGTGTACCACGCACTTTTTGGGTATTTTGACGGAACTTCTACAAACTTACCACCCCGAGCTTTATCCATTGCTTCATGAAGCATAGATTCCTTATTGCCAAAATATTTTGGATAAACTTCATACCATCCTGCAGAAACAACGTGCCATACCTCTTCTAGATTTGTATCCCATTGACCAGTTTTTTGAATACCACCTATGGCCCACTGGTCTTCATCATAATACATACTTGCAGCCATCCCAATATTATCTTCACAATAGCTACCTCTTGCATTTTCCCAAAAATTTTCTCTATCACTAACACTCCAAACTGGCACAATATAGTTGTTATTTGAAAGATAAGATGCAACTCTAGGATCATCTGGCAGACCGTTCTCATCATTATCTAAATATTGTGCTAATACTCCAGCAGTATGCATGACTTTATTCATTGGTGCTCCAGGTGAGCCCACAACATAAACTCCATATACTTCGACAAATTTATCAAAGCTTCCTCTCATACATTCCCAGCTACTTAAGTCTTTTGATTTTTTACTCTTAAATATATTATTAGTTGGTTTAGCCTCATCATTCGTTGCACTCCAACTTGGAGTCGACAGAAGTGAGATGACGAGGATGGTGAGGAGTGTTTTAATAGTATTCATCACTTTAGCAATCCGTATAGTTACTTTCTAGACAACGGCTAGACATATCCTGTGCTTTGTTAATACTAAGTTAATCATCTACCATTAGACAACATTAATATCCGTGACTATCTCTGTGATATTTCAAATTAGATATATCAACCTCATGTTCAGGATTAATATTAATAACGTCAGGTAGGTCAGATGCCCCTCCAATGAGACTGATCTTCAAGCAATAGAAGACGCAATTTTACACTTCGACGATCCATCTGACACATTAGCTGAGGCCAATTCTTCACTTGGTTTTAATTCTGTGGATCCCCTTTAATAAGGGCTGGCAAAAAGATGTGAGCAAGAACTATGGCAGCCCATCAGACTTGAAGATTAAGCATAGGTATTTAGTAGAGTCTTTAGCTTGGGAAAGGCAGGGTGTTAGTCTTTGAATTGAATTGTAGTTTTCCATCTGTAAACCATCGTTCTGTTGTAAAAGCTTTGGAGAAAGAGCCGCTAAAGCCACTGCGAAAAGATTAGTTTTGGGTTTATGCGGCAGAGATTAAAGACTATTGTCTATTTGGGCAAAGTAGAACTGCTCTCGCGAATTTTCCAAATAAACCCAATTTCTTCTAATCGTTTTACTTTCTCTGGTTCAAGGTCACCCTCTTTATAACATTTACGGTGACGTAAAACCCATCCTCCAAGAGCAAAACTATCGTCTGTTCTATACCTCGCTGGTACAGCCAAACCCCCAAATTCTTTTTTATAAGCTAATAGGTGATGAAATGCTTTTTCCCATCGAGAGTCCATCAAAATATTTATAGCAGTCCAAGCAAAACCTAATTCATTAAGACGGTTAACTCTCTCTAGACTTAATCCTTTTTTGTAATATCGTTGCCTGTTTACCCACGCTGATAGATCATAATCAAGATGCTCATAGCTTCTAGGCACCAAACAATCCCCAAACTCTTCTTTATAAGCTAATAGGTATTGAAATCCTTTTTCCCATTTAGATGTTTTGACGTCCCAAATAAATCCTAACCCATCAAGACGGTTAAATTGCCCTGAGGTTAATTTACTCGCTCGCTGTCGCTGTTTTGATACCCATGTGCCCAAACTGAAACTATTATATTGAGATTTATCTGGCACTAAGCAATTGTTAAATTCTTGTCTATATGTGCAAAGAAATTTAAATCCTGTTTCCCATGCTAATTCACGTACATTCCAAACAAACCCTAATTCATTAAGTCGTTTGATTCTGTCAGGTGTCAATTTATGCTTATTTTTGTTTGATCGCTGCTCTGTTACCCACCCTGCTAAATTATAGTCAAGATGCTGATAGCTTTTAGTCACCAAACAATCCCCAAATTCTTTTTTATAAGCCAATAGGTATCTAAACCCCGTTTCCCAAATGTATTTATTTGCATCCCATACAAATCCTAAATGGTTAAGGTCTTCTATTCGCTCAGGTGCTAATCTCGCTTGAGCAACTCGCTGAGTTCCTATCCAATTTCCTAAATTATGGCCATGATATTGAGATTTATCTTTCACTAAACAATCACCAAATTCCTTTTTATACTTTTTTAACAAACCAAGCCAAAATTCCCATGATGCAGTAGATGATTCGATGAGTTTTACATTTAACGCTTCTTGGAACTGTTGGGTGATTGTGGTGGGAAGATCAAAGATAATTTTATCAGCCTGCCCTACGGTGCCTCGCTTACCTAACGCTTGGCGTAGTTGATCTAGTTGTTGGCCTAGACCTTCATCATGAGAGCGCAGCGCATTGACCACCGCCCATACCTTTTTGAAAGGTGAAGAATTAAGCACTTCATCAGGATTATCATGGTCTTCAATAAAGACAGGGATAACAATAGACCCTATGGCTTTACCCTTTGATAACCTTATGGCTCTACCTACAGCTTGAACAATATCTATTTCAGAGTTTCTAGGATCAATGAACGCAACACCATCCAGAGCAGGAACATCCACACCTTCTGATAAGCAACGAGCATTAGATAGAACATACCGCTGGTTAGTTTCAATTTCTCCTAAGGCATGAAGGTTTCTGCTTCTTTCATTGGTAGGCATAACGCCTGACACATGGCCAGTTAATAATTCTCCACTAGGTCTAGATTTCTCTGGCATCCAATCAATGACTTCAGGTAGTTTATTAGCAAAGTCGCTGGCGGCATTGACTCGTGAATGGAAGCTAATCACTCGCTTTAGATCATAAGTCTTCATCGCCTTAGCTAAACCAATATGACTTGCAAAGGACTGTGCATCTGACTGAATGTCACTCTCTGTTTGAACTAGTCTGCGTTCAGTAATCATTTCAGAGTAGCGTGGGTTATCAATACCAACAATCACTACCTGATAATCAGTCAGTAAGTCCTGTTCAATGGCTTCACCAAAGGATAACTTATGCAGCACTGGGCCAAAGACCTCATGATCATCCATTGACACAACACCTACACCTGAGTCAGCAGCTTTCTTTAAAAAGTGAGCTTGGAAGATTCTTGGGGTTGCTGTCATGAACAATCGTTTTGCAGCAGGTATTTGATCGTTATCAAGAACTGTTGAGTAGGCTGAGTCAACCTTACCTGCGCAGCGATGTGCTTCATCTGCGATGATTAGGTCCAATGGCTTTAGGTGCATAGCTTTGAAGGCTTCAGCAATCTTTGGTGAAGACTGGTAAGTAGAGAATATAACTTTTCTACCAGGGGCTTGAAGAAACTTCGCTATTGAATCTGTGTCTGTTGTCGATGGAAAACTTAGTTCAGATGTTGATAAGGCAATCCTATCTTCAGACTTTGCCACTGTATCGTCAGAACAAACAGGTAGATAGTTAAACTGATCTTTGCTGTGTGTTAACCACTCAGCTAGTGTCTTAGATAGAAGCAGGAGAGAGGGCAGTAAAACAAGAACTGTCTCTGATTTGAGTGCTTCAGCAATCCAAAGGGCTGTTAGTGTCTTACCTGTGCCACAGGCCATAATCAACTGACCACGATCATCTAGATTTTGTGTGACTTTATCTATGGCTATCTGTTGGTATGGTTTAGGTATGAATGCTTTCTTTATACCACCTGTTGATAGTTCATCAAGACTCTTTGGCCAGTCTATAGGGGCGTCTAGCAGCTCACTAAGCATCAACTGATTAATGGGTATTGTTTCGTGTTGCCGCTTGATCACACCCACCGCATTGGAGCCTAAGCCATCTGTTGTGGCAATTAATAGGCGACGTTGAATCTTTGGATTCGTGGATTCACTGAGAAACGAATCAATGTCTTGTTTGGTGACACTGTATTTAGGGTCATAGCACTTAGCTTGAATAGCCCAGTTGTTTCCATCAACGTCTTCAGCTACGAGATCAATACCACAATCTCTGCCCCAACAATCAGGCCAGTCATTCCATAGCCATACTTGTTTGAGCTTCGATTTATACATGGGATGGTTTTCTAGTATCCACTTGCATAGCTTCTCAAACTGATCACCACGAGTGTGGTTGTCAGGGGAGAAGGTGGCTATCAGTTTTAAAAAAGGATCCATGATTAAGTTATAAACTCTTTGATAGAAATATTAACGATATATGTTTCATTATTGATTCATTTAAAAATTTCTTAGACTGCCCCTCCAAAAGCTAGTTGCTACACTCTTCAATTGGCTGGTTTTTAGACTCTATTAATGTAGTTTCAATAAGTCCTTCATCTGTAGTGAATTCAGAATACAATGCGAAGCCTCCATTTGTCATGAGAACTCTCCCTTTTAGGTTGGCTACCCATTTTCCACCAGACATCGTTAGTGATTCTATATTAACAAGATATATTTCCGAACTTTTAACTATCCCTTTTAAGTTTTTAACAATCCCTTTTAATAAAGTTTTTTCATACAACTCTTTTGTGTAACCGCTTTCTGAATCTAGATCTACAACCTTAACCTCCATGCTTTGCTTAGTGTTATCCTTCAGGAAGTTTAAAGTGCTAACCACTTCTTCAAGCGAACTAATCACGTTCGCATCAATAGGTACTTCCTTCTGATTAGTTTTATCCCAAACCAAAACAGATGAATTTGATTGCTTTAACACAGCATATGATGAGATCTCTTTTTTCAACATGAAATCTTCATTCATATAGTCCGCTGAGGAAGACAAAATATAGATTGCGTCCATATGATGCTCACTAAAATCCTCATGGGATAATTCTCTTTGATTCAGTACCATACGAAAATTATCATCCTTAATTCCCTTGGTGGGATTAGCCAGTTTGATATTAAATAAAGAATCATAATCCCAATAACAACCAAGCTTTAGGCTTACCAAAGCATCGCCTTTGTTACCATAGAGGTTTACAGCGTACTTGTTCACAAATGGTCTGATTGGGAGGACATCATGGGCTAAAGTAACCTCATCTTTTAGTATTCTATGATTGTTAAGTGATTTTAAAGTAAAGATAAAATCATAGGTAAATCTGTCCCCAAACTCTCTTGTTAATATATCCTCGCCTGTCTCACCAAAAACGTAAATGATTCCAGTGTCAATTTTATTATCAACCCACGCTACTGCCGAATCTATTTTATATTCAATCCATACGACAGATCTCTGGATGGGTTTCTTGTCATGCTTAATGACCCCCCTTAATGCGGGTAATACAACAAGAATTAAAACTACCCACAGTAACCATTTATCTTTTTTAGTCATAAAGAAGTCCTTTAATTAGCTTTGTAGAAAGCCAAATATACCCTCACTAAACACTACACCAGCATACTCACAAAGTCTCTAGTCCAGATTCCTAATATACCCCCCCCCACAAACCCCTATCTACCTACCTAACGTGATGAACCTAAAACGCCAACACCTTCAGTACCCACAACTCATACCAAACACTATGAACCACCTGACAGATCCTAAGGTGCCCAACGATCTGTGCAACACAGCCATGAGCTTTGAAGGGTTAAGTGACTGCGAGTATGGTATTCAAATTGCCAACACGATAAGTGCCAGCGTTTAACTGCCTATTGATAAGCTTTAAAGCCATTAAAGGACAAGCACTTAGATGAGTATCAATAATCTATGAACCATTACAGTGTAAGAAGTTATCTACCTCTCTACTGAAGGTATTATTCAGTTAAGTAACTAACACTTTAATGCTATTACTTAGTATGTCTTCTATTAGTAGTGATATGTAGTTATATGGTACTAAGTTACAACATACCCACTTCAGATATTGCACAGGTTAATAGGGTACTTGTAACACTTAGCAACCTCCTAACACCTAACCTGTTTACCTTCAGTGCCAGCGTGTATTCCCACACAACCAACACCTCAAATGCAGCCATATGCGATACCAAGGTACATACACTTATCACAACTGGTATACACTTTTAAATAGCCCGTGTGCAGCAGAGGCTATAAACAATACCCCCACGTAGGGTAGTGTCCCATGCCCCGTGTATGCATCTGCAGTGCTACGTTTGACTTCCTTTTATGCCGTGATATAGATCATTCATAGTGACTCCACAGGGCGATCTAAGCGGCTTACGTTGGATGCTGCAAAGGGTATTTTAGTGTGTGTTAAACGTGAACTGTGTGAATGGTTGGGGTAGATATGGCAGTCTCAGAAACTGCACTCAGGACTTACATACATTTAATGCCTTGTTGACCAGCTGAAATGCCTATTGTATGGTTGAAAACGCCTACACTCAGGGGTTTTGGTGCTGATGCTAGGAAGTGACCTAATAAAGTCACACTCCGTCCGCACCATTTATTGTCTTTAAGCACACTCGCTCGGGCTTCGCCCTCGCTTTAAATGTGCACTTATCCCCCTGAATTGTAAGCACTTTTATTAATTAGTCGTGTGTAACTGTTTGTGTTCCACGGCTGCTGAATAGCTGGGG
>ENA-OQVM01004065-OQVM01004065.1-marine-metagenome-genome-assembly--contig:-NODE-4065-length-15213-cov-28.083774_pt1 | contig 15213 bp, 9 predicted proteins | sample MGYA00237776_ERZ505498 | MGnify/ENA primary metagenome ERZ505498 (study PRJEB26159, sample SAMN06265151) | marine metagenome | isolation source: Helgoland LTER site | place: Germany:Helgoland, sampling... | reverse complement strand
GGCCTCAAGATATTGGTGGTAAGCCAAGTTTTAGCTACATCGAAAACATGCCTGCTTTTGTACCAATTATGTTTGAGTTGACTGTCTTTTTTGCAGCCCATTTAATGGTAATTACTTTTTATATGAGAAGTAAACTATGGCCATTCAAAAAAGCAGAAAATCCTGATGTAAGAACAACCGATGACCATTTTTTAATGGCTGTTGATGCTTCGCACCATGATATAGACAAAATGTCTAAGTTCTTGCAAGATACAGGAGCTGTTGAAATTAGTATAGTAGAATCTGATGATGATCATTAATATGAAAAAGATACTCCATATAAGTATTGCTTTAATAGCATTGATAGTATTGGTTTCTTGTGGAGGCGACACCAAGCCTAGCTACCAATATATGCCAAACATGTATGAGCCTGTAGGATATGAAACCTATGGTGAGTACGAAGTTTTTCCTGGGGGGCAAGAAGCAATGTTACCAGTTTTGGGAACCGTACCAAGAGGATACGCTCCCTATGATTATCCAGACACAACAAAAGGCTCAGATGCTGCCAAGAAAGATTTGAAAAACCCATTAGAGGTTACTCAAAAAAACTTGGACGCTGGTAAGAATTTGTACACGATTTTCTGTGCTGTTTGTCACGGAGATAAAGGAGATGGAAATGGGATTTTAATGCAGCGTGAAAAGATATTAGGAATTCCTAGTTATGCTGCACCTGGAAGATTAATTACCCCAGGTGGTGTGTATCATGTACAGATGTATGGCTTAAACTCTATGGGATCTTATGCATCTCAGACCAATGAGTTAGAACGTTGGCAAATTACCCAGCATGTGATGAACTTAAAAGCAACATTAGAAGGAACTGCGCTTTTAGTACCTGAGGTTGTAGATGAGTCTGAGGCTGAACAAAACCACAACGAACAAACACACTAACAAAAGAACAATAGAATAGCTTAGATATGAATTATACGCTACCTAATAAACTTAAATTATTTGCTATCATATTGATGGTGCTTGGTGCTGTTGGTATTGGTGCAGGATTTTTGTCTGCTCCAGGGTCTACTGCAGAGGTAAAACAAATGATGGCGGCACATGGTGATGATCACGGTGAGGCCGCAAACGAGAGTCACGACACAATCAAAGACAGCCATGATGATGCTGCTCATGGAGCCTCTCATGACGCTGCGCACGAGCAGAAACACCTAGAGCATACCTTACATCAACTACAAAACAGACCTTGGTCTGCCTTGTATGTTGCTTGTTTCTTTTTCTTTATGATTGCACTTGGAGCCTTGGCTTTTTATGCAGTAAATTTTGCTGCTCAGGCCGGTTGGTCTCCAGTACTTTTTAGAGTAATGGAAGCCATTACGGCATATTTAGTGCCTGGTGGAATCATTATGTTTGTTTTGTTAGGTTTATCAGGATTCCATATCAACCATCTATTTGTATGGGCAGATCCAGAGGTTGTTGCACATGATGTACTTCTTCAAGGTAAAGCTGGTTGGCTTAACGGAACATGGATGCTAATAAGAGCTGCTATATTTTTAGGGGGTTGGATTACTTACCGTCACTTTGCAGTTAAGTTTTCTCGTGCAGGTGATACCGCAAAAGAAAATGACTACAGTAACTTTAAAAAGACCTTCAGAATTTCAGCTGGGTTCTTAGTATTCTTTTTATACACAGAGTCTATGATGTCTTGGGATTGGATTATGAGCTTTGACCCACACTGGTTCTCAACTTTGTTTGGTTGGTACGTTCTTGCTGGAATGATGGTGTGTGCTATAACAACAATTGCATTAATTACAATATTTTTAAAATCTCAAGGATATCTTGAAATAGTAAATGACAGTCACATCCATGATTTGGCAAAGTTTATGTTTGGCTTTAGTATTTTCTGGACCTACTTATGGTTCTCTCAATTTATGTTGATTTGGTACGCAAACATACCTGAAGAGGTTACCTATTTCATGACGCGTATAGAAGATTTTAACCTGCCATTCTTTGGTATGTTGGCAATGAACTTTTTATTCCCGCTATTGCTGTTAATGAACAGTGATTACAAACGTGTTAATTGGTTTGTAGTACTAACAGGTATTGTAATACTTGTAGGACATTATATAGATATTTTTGTGATGGTTATGCCTGGAACAGTTGGAAAAAGCTGGTTTATAGGAATACCAGAAATAGGGTCTATTTTATTTTTCTTAGGTCTTTTTATTCTTGTTGTTTTTACAGCATTAACAAAAGCGCCTTTAGTGTTGAAAAACAACCCTTTCATGAAAGAAAGTAAAAATTATCATTATTAATTATTTAGAAGACCAATAACGATGACCGCATTTTTAATTGTATTAGTAATTATTCTCTTCGGAATCACTGTATTACAGATGGGTAAGATTTTTGGAATGTCAAAAACCCCGGAACAGTTAGGTGAATCTTCAGAGATTGCTTCAGACAAAGACAACAATATCAACGGATGGTTGATGCTAATGTTTGTGTTTGTTACCTATGCTATATTAATTGTTTCATTCTGGAAATGGGGAGAGGTTTTATTGCCTAAAGCCGCTTCAGAGCATGGACAAGGAATTGACGATTTATGGTTAATTTCTATGGTACTTATTTTCTTTGTAGGGTTTATTACACTTTGGTTGTTAAGCTATTTTGCTTTCAAATACAGAGGAAATAAAAACAGGCGTGCTTTATATTTTGCAGATAATGATAAGTTAGAGTTTATCTGGACCGTAATTCCTGTAATTGTTTTAGCAGGACTTATTATCTATGGTCTATTTACCTGGACAGACATCATGAATGTTAGTGAAGATGATGATCCAATGATTGTTGAGTTGTATGCCTATCAGTTTGATTGGAGAGCTCGTTACAGTGGTGAAGATAACACACTGGGTGAGGCCAATGTGCGTTTAATTGAAGGAGCAAACCAATTGGGTGTAGACACCTCAGATCCTAACGCACAGGATGATGTTGTTGTTAATGAACTTCACTTACCCCTGGGTAGAAAAATATTATTTAAAATGCGTTCTCAGGATGTACTTCACTCAGCGTACATGCCGCACTTTAGAGCGCAAATGAATTGTGTTCCTGGTATGATTACACAATTTGCCTTTACGCCCTCTGTAACCACAGAGCAAATGAGATTGGATGAAGAGGTTATGGGTAAAGTAAGTAGAATTAATACTATTAGAAGAAAGAATTCTTTAGAACTAATGGCTAAAGGCGAAGAAGCATTGGAGCCTTACGAGTTTGATTACCTATTGCTTTGCAACAAGATTTGTGGTACCAATCACTACAACATGCAAATGAAAATTATTGTTGAAACTCAAGAAGAGTATGACGCTTGGATTGCACAACAAGCAACCATAGCTACATCCCTAAATAAATAAAAAAACGAGCTAAGATATGTCAGCACACGCAGAAGAACACGCAGTAGATGATCACGGGCATCACCACAAAGAGACATTTGTAACTAAATATATTTTTAGTACAGACCATAAAATGATTTCTAAGCAATACCTTATAACAGGTTTGTTTATGGGTATTATTGGTATTGCGATGTCAATTTTGATGAGAATGCAGCTTGCTTGGCCAGAAGAGCCATTTGTAATATTCGAAATGTTACTGGGTAAATGGGCAGAAGGTGGCGTTATGGACCCTAGTGTATATCTTGCACTGGTTACCATTCACGGAACTATCATGGTTTTCTTTGTATTAACCGCCGGTCTTAGTGGTACTTTTAGTAACCTACTTATTCCATTGCAAATTGGGGCAAGAGATATGGCATCAGGATTCCTAAACATGGTTTCTTATTGGTTGTTTTTCTTATCAAGTTTAATCATGGTTATGTCATTATTTGTTGAAGCAGGACCTGCTTCTGCAGGTTGGACTATATACCCACCTCTTAGTGCGTTGCCTCAGGCAATTCCAGGTTCTGGTGCGGGTATGACGCTGTGGCTTGTTTCTATGGCAATATTCATTGCATCTTCTTTGTTGGGGTCTTTAAATTATGTGGTAACGGTTATAAACTTAAGAACAAAAGGAATGCGTATGACGCGTCTTCCTCTTACTATATGGGCTTTCTTTGTAACAGCTATTATTGGTATTGTATCTTTCCCTGTACTTTTATCTGCAGCGCTTATGCTTATTATGGATAGAAGTTTTGGTACTTCTTTCTTCTTGTCAGACATTTTTATTGCCGGAGAAGTATTGCATAACCAAGGAGGTTCACCAGTATTATTTGAACACTTATTTTGGTTCTTAGGTCACCCTGAGGTGTATATTGTTATACTACCTGCCATGGGTATGGTTTCAGAAATATTAGCTACAAATTCTCGTAAGCCAGTGTTTGGTTACAGAGCCATGGTTGCATCAATTCTAGCCATTGCATTTCTGTCAACCATCGTATGGGGGCACCATATGTTTATCTCTGGTATGAATCCATTTTTAGGATCTGTATTTACTTTTACAACTCTATTAATTGCCATTCCATCTGCGGTAAAATCTTTTAACTGGATTACAACTCTTTGGAGGGGGAACTTGCAGATGAATCCTGCCATGTTATTTTCTATTGGTTTTGTATCAACATTTATCACTGGAGGATTAACAGGTATAATCTTAGGAGATAGTGCACTAGATATTAATGTTCATGATACGTATTTTGTAGTGGCTCACTTTCATTTAGTGATGGGTATATCTGCATTGTATGGCTTATTTGCTGGGGTATACCACTGGTTCCCAAAAATGTTTGAGGGACGCATGCTCAATAAAAACTTAGGCTTTGTTCATTTCTGGATTACTGTTATTGGCGCATATGGAGTATTCTTCCCAATGCACTTTATAGGTATGGCAGGACTACCTAGACGTTACTATACAAACACTGCTTTTCCTTATTTTGATGATCTAGCAGATGTAAATGTTGTGATAACCATTTTTGCTATTATAACTGCAGGAGCACAAATAGTGTTTTTATACAACTTCATTCACTCTATGTATTATGGAAAGAAAGGGCCTAAAAACCCATGGAATTCTACAACACTAGAATGGACCGCTGAGGTAAAACACATTCATGGTAACTGGGATGGTCCTCTTCCAGAGGTACATCGTTGGCCTTATGATTATAGTAAGCCAAATAGCGATGATACAGATTACATGATTCCTGGTCAAGATTTTATACCACAAGATGTACCAATGATGGAAAACGAAGAAGAGTTACATCATTAAATATTAGACTATAAAAAAAGCCCTTTCTGTTTAGAAAGGGTTTTTTTTTGGACTATAAAGAGGTTAAAATCTTTACGGGCCTTATGCAGAATTTCTACTTGCATTAATATTTCCGAATAAAGAGCGCATCACCAACTTCTGGTAAATAGCAATTTTAGCGACATCTTTAACAGGTTCTTTCTCTAGCTCCTGAATTTTCTTTAATGCAAATTGCTGTATGGTTAACAGCGGCAACACAATAGACTCCCTAACGGCAATAGAGGCTTTTCCTGCAGGCTCTTCTTCCATAAGTTGCGAGTATCCAGTGAGTTTTAAAAGAAGGCGTTTTGAGGTCTTGTATTCTGAGTAAATAACATTCCAAAACTCCCCGTACTGATCATCTTCGCTCATGTATTTTGTGAGCCCTAAGAATGATTTAGTCAAAGACATCATACTGTTTTCTATAAGTGTTTTAAAGAACTCAGAGGTGTTAAACAAATGCTGTACTTTTTCAAATTCATTACTATCTTCATAATGTTTCAAAGCAGTTCCAACACCAAAAAACCCAGGAACATTTTGCTTTAATTGACTCCACGATCCTACAAATGGAATAGCCCTTAAATCTTCAAAGACTAGACCTTCTGCTTTTCCGCGTTTAGAAGGGCGGCTTCCTATATTTGTTTTAGCATAATACTTTAAGGTACTCATGTGCTCTAAATAGGGTATAAATTTAGGATGCGATTTAAAACTTGAATATGCTTTATAGCTTCGTTGGGCCAAATCTGTCATGACCTCTGTATTTGCTTTGGTCATGTTCAACTCTTTATCAAGCAAGCTATTGCTAATACCAGAGGTGATTAATTGTTCTAAGTTGTATTGTGATGATTCTAAGGTTCCGAAATTTGAAGAAATGGTTTGCCCTTGAATGGTTAATTGCACTTCCTTATCTTCAATTGTTGGTCCTAAAGAGGCGTAAAAATTATGGGTTTTTCCACCACCACGCGCTGGGGGTCCTCCACGACCATCAAAGAAAATAACGGTAATACCGTATTGTCTTGATATTCTAGTTAGGTTTTCTTTTGCTTTATAGATGGCCCAATTTGCCATTAAATACCCTCCATCTTTTGTGCCATCGCTAAACCCTAACATGATGGTTTGTTTGTTTGCTCTAGTTTTTAAATGTGCAGCATAGTAAGGGTTTGTGTACAACTCCTCCATGACCTTTGGCGCATTTTCTAAATCTGTAATGGTTTCAAATAATGGCCCAATATCAACAGTTAGAGCGTCATCAAATGCAACGATTTTTAACATTGCAAAGAGTTGCATGACATGCAGGGTGCTTTGATTATTACTTATGATATATCTGTTTGCAGCGGCCTGCCCATTTGTTGATTGAATGGTTTTTATTGCCTTCATTGTATGTAAAGCCTTTAGCGTTTCTTCATCTTTAATTAAAGATAAGTCAACCTTTCCCTGCACCTTAGAGAGTACTTGTATTTGTTGGTCTTCTTGTAAATCAAAATAGTTCTCTGGAAATATAGTACTACCACTTTCTATTAGGGCGGTAACTAATGTATTGAAAAACTGAGCATGTTTACGGCTATCTTGCCTAATATCAAGATTTGCAAAATGAAAACCAAAAAGATGAACTTTATTTAACAAACTGTTTATTTGAGAGACATACAGCGATTGATGCTGGTCAATAATAAGCTGTTTTATTTCTTTTAGTTCTTGGGTAAAAGAATCTAGGGTAAGAGAAGATTTTTGATGTGTGATACTATTATAAAGTTCTGTTTCTAGTTTAATGATACGCTGCTCTACACCACTAAAGGTTAATTTTCTTCTTAATTCTCTAATATCTCTGTGGTAGTTTTTAATGATTGTTTCACGCAATCTAGCGGCAACTTTTAAGGTAATTTCTGGAGTGACAAATGGATTCCCGTCTCTGTCTCCGCCGGGCCAAAACCCTATATTAATGATGTCATTTTCTATGTGTTTTCCATCAAAGATGTTTTGCTGTATGTAGTCATAGATTGTTCCGAAGGATTTATAAAATACATTCTCTAAATACCAAATTAAACTTACAGCTTCATCGTAGGGAGTAGGTTTTTTATGTTTGAAAAAAGGCGTTTTACCTAATTGTGCTAATAGTTCATTAATGCGAAGCAAATCATTTTCACGGATGGCCTGAGTTAAATCTGTGATAATTCCTAATACTGCACCGGGGTAAAACTGAGTTGGGTGGGCTGTAAGAACAATACGCACTTTAAATTCTTCAAGATATTTTTTTAGGGTTTCTAGTTTCTTTTCAGCAGTTGCACTTTCCTTTAAAGAACGCAATGTGCCAATTCCATCCATATTATTTACAATAGGAAAACTTGCATCTTCAATGGCGTCAAACAAAACCACTTGCCGTTCTATGTATTGTATAAATCTGAACAGTAAATTAATCTGGCTCTCTTTGGAGCGTCTATCTTGATATTTTTTAAAAAATGTCTCAACAATAGTAGTTGGGTCTTGCTCTTTTTCAAAACCTTTCTGGCAGGTTTCATGAAAAAGTGGCAAAAGCGCTCCGGTTTTGGTAATGGTGTCAAAGGGCAGGGTCATAAATATACTGTTGTATATTTGATATTTTGACAATACATTTTGATTAAATCGGGTAAGTTTTGGTTGTGTAGGCATTATGGTTTTATTGAAAATCTTAAAAGAATGATTTGTAAAAATATGCATTATAAAACGAATACTGATAGCCTTTAATTACTTGTTGTAGTTTCTTTAAATCATTTTGTTTATATCTTAGTTTTATAGGCTTCTCTTTGTAATGAATCCCTTTGTATATTTGTTATATGAACGAACATCTGGATCCATCTCAAGAGCACTTAACACCAAAAGATACAGAAATCGAAAAGAGGTTAAGACCCCTAAGTTTTGATGACTTTACAGGGCAAGACAAAGCCTTAGAAAACTTGCAGGTATTTGTTCAAGCTGCCAATCAAAGAGACGAAGCCCTAGATCATACACTTTTTCATGGGCCACCAGGATTGGGTAAAACCACCTTAGCACACATTTTAGCCAATGAGCTAGAAGTGGGTATTAAAGTTACCTCTGGTCCTGTTTTAGACAAGCCTGGGGATTTAGCAGGACTGCTCACAAATCTTGAGGAGCGTGATGTGTTGTTTATTGATGAGATTCATAGATTAAGCCCCATAGTTGAGGAGTATTTATACTCTGCTATGGAAGATTACAAGATTGACATCATGATAGAATCTGGGCCTAATGCTCGTTCTGTTCAAATACACTTAGCCCCATTTACACTAGTGGGTGCTACAACACGTTCTGGACTTTTAACAGCTCCTATGAGAGCTCGTTTTGGGATCACATCTAGATTACAATATTATACCACAGAACTTTTAACAACCATCGTGCAGCGAAGTGCAAGTATTTTGGATGTTCCTATTTCTATGGAAGCTGCTATAGAAATTGCAGGTAGAAGTAGGGGTACCCCTCGTATCGCAAATGCTCTTTTGCGTAGAGTGCGAGATTTTGCTCAAATTAAAGGGAATGGATCCATAGACATATCTATTGCTAAATTTTCATTAGAAGCTCTTAGTGTTGATGCCCATGGTCTGGATGAAATGGATAATAAAATACTAAACACTATTATCGATAAATTCAAAGGAGGTCCTGTTGGGATTACCACCATTGCAACTGCAGTTTCAGAAAGTCCAGAAACCATAGAAGAGGTATATGAGCCATTTTTGATTCAGCAAGGATTTATTATGCGTACTCCAAGAGGGCGTGAGGTTACTGAGGCAGCCTATAAACATCTAGGAAAAGTTAAGGAGCCCACCCAAGGAGGGTTGTTTTAATAGCGCTGTCTAGCAACAAGAATTTCCATACCTATCTTGCGTTTTTTTAAGTTCGAAAGCCTAAGATATAAAACACCACAGCTATACACTCAAAACACCAACATACTGCTTTTATTAAAGACCAGGCCAAACGCCTTGGGTTTATGTCTTGTGGTATAAGTAAAGCAGGTTTTTTGGAGCAAGAAGCTCCAAGACTTGAGGCTTGGCTCAACCAAAATAGGCATGGCCAGATGCAGTACATGGAAAACCATTTTGACAAGCGCCTTGATCCAACCAAGCTTGTGGAGGGTTCTAAAAGTGTTATTTCTTTATTGTTAAACTATTATCCACAACAGCTTCAGCGAGATGATAGTTATAAAATATCTAAATATGCCTACGGTACAGATTATCACTTTGTGATTAAAGACAAGTTAAAAGAGTTGCTGCACTGCATACAAGAGCAGGTGGGTGATGTTCATGGACGCGCTTTTGTTGATAGCGCTCCAGTGTTAGATAAAGCTTGGGCCGCAAAAAGTGGTCTAGGTTGGATTGGTAAGCATAGTAATTTACTATCCAAACAAGCAGGTTCTTTTTATTTTATAGCAGAACTCATTGTAGATCTAGATCTTGACTATGACACCCCCGTTACAGACCATTGTGGTAGTTGCACAGCATGTATAGATGCTTGCCCAACTCAGGCCATAGTTGAGCCTTATAAAGTAGATGGTAGTAAGTGCATTAGCTATTTCACCATAGAGCTTAAAAATGAAATACCCTCTAGTGTGAGTGGGCAGTTTGATGATTGGATGTTTGGATGTGATGTTTGCCAAGATGTGTGTCCTTGGAACAGGTTTAGCAAAGCCCATAAAGAGCCTTTGTTTGATCCTCATCCAGATGTATTGTCCAATTCAAAGAAAGATTGGGAAGAAATTACCAAAGAAGTATTTTCAGAAATTTTTAAAAAGAGTCCTTTAAAGCGTACTAAGTTTGAAGGATTGCGCAGAAACATAGAATTCTTAAAGCCGTGATACTATAATTAACTATCAAGCTATTATCTGGTGTTTAAAGCAAACAATTAATCTTTGATTTAGACACTGTTTTAACTTCACTCTGTTACATTTGTAGTGTACCATAAAAAAACAATCTGTTGTTATGAGTAAACAAAGTAAACGTAAAGAAGCCCTTTTATATCACTCCCAGCCAAGGCCAGGAAAGATACAAGTTGTGCCTACCACAAAATATGCAACTCAAAGAGATTTATCACTGGCATACTCTCCTGGTGTAGCTGAGCCTTGCCTTGAGATAGCCAAAGATGTTGAAAATGTATACAAGTATACTGCTAAAGGTAATTTGGTGGCGGTTATAACAAATGGTACGGCAGTTTTAGGGCTTGGAAATATAGGTCCTGAGGCATCTAAACCTGTTATGGAAGGAAAAGGGTTGTTGTTTAAAATATTTGCAGATATTGATGTTTTTGATATTGAGATTGGCACCCAAGATGTTGATGCTTTTGTTGAAACGGTAAAAAATATTGCACCCACTTTTGGTGGAATTAATCTAGAAGATATTAAAGCTCCAGAAGCTTTTGAGATTGAAAGAAGGTTGAAGGAAGAGTTGGACATACCTGTTATGCATGATGACCAGCATGGTACGGCAATTATTTCTGCTGCCGCACTTTTAAATGCACTTGAGTTAACACATAAAAAAATTGAGCAAGTAAGAATTGTAATAAGCGGAGCAGGTGCTGCTGCGGTGTCTTGTACAAGGCTCTACAAGGCCTTTGGCGCAGTAGGGACAAATATTGTGATGTTGGATAGTAAAGGAGTGATTAGGGATGATCGTTCTGAGCTATCACCTGAGAAGTCAGAATTTGCAACCCATAGAAAGATAGATACCTTAGATGAGGCTATGGTTGATGCAGATGTCTTTGTTGGGCTTTCTGTTGCAGATATTGTAACTCCTAGTATGCTTAAGTCAATGGCCGCAGATCCTATTGTTTTTGCTATGGCAAATCCAAATCCTGAGATTGAATATCAGCTAGCCTGTAAAACGCGAGATGATATTATTATGGCAACCGGTAGGAGTGATCATCCCAATCAGGTCAATAATGTGTTAGGGTTTCCATTTATTTTTAGAGGAGCGCTAGATGTTCGTGCCACCAAGATTAATGAGGCTATGAAGATGGCTGCTGTAAAAGCCTTGGCTGAACTAGCCAAAGAGCCGGTGCCAGAACAAGTAAATGTTGCCTATGGAGAAACCAAACTTATTTTCGGGAAAGACTATATCATCCCCAAACCTTTTGACCCAAGGTTAATTGATAAAATCCCTCCAGCTGTTGCAAAAGCAGCTATGGAAAGTGGTGTGGCAACTGCACCTATTAAAAATTGGAAGAAATATAGAGATGAACTAAACCAACGCATGGGGAGTGACAACAAGATTATACGCTTGCTGTATAGTCGTGCAAAACAAAACCCAAAGCGTATTGTTTTTGCAGAGGCAGATCATTTAAACGTATTGAAAGCGGCTCAGATTGTCTACGAAGAAGGAATAGGAACCCCTATATTGTTAGGTAGAAAAGCTGTGATTGAGGAGCTTATGGAGCAACTTGAATTTGATGCAGACATACAAATAATGGATCCTAAGGCTGATGATCAAGCTGAGAACTTGGCAAAATATGCTCAGAAATTATTTGAAAATAGACATAGAAATGGAGTAACACTTTTTGATGCAGAAAAATTAATGCGAGAGCGTAACTATTTTGCAGCTATGATGCTTAATCAGGGTGATGCAGATGCTATGATCTCTGGCTACTCAAGAGCCTATCCTTCTGTATTGCGTCCTGTTTTGGAAGTTATTGGACGTTTTGATGGTGTAAGTAAAGTAGCAACAACCAATATGATGCTCACTAAAAGAGGACCTATTTTTATTAGTGACACTTCCATAAATATTGATCCTACTGCCAAAGAACTGGCCAAAATTGCCCAGATGACAAATTATACCATGAAGCTATTTGGCCTCACGCCAGTAATTGCAATGATAAGCTATGCTAATTTTGGTTCTTCAAAAGACCCGCACGCCACAAAGGTGAGAGATGCTGTAGCTTATTTGCATAGAACCAATCCAGATATGCATATAGATGGGGAGTTGCAAACAGACTTTGCTTTAAACCCAGAAATGTTACAAAGTAAATTTCCGTTCTCTAAGCTTGCAGGGAAAAAAGTGAATGCACTCATATTTCCAAATTTAGATGCTGCCAACAGTAATTATAAATTATTAAAAGAAATCAATGGTGTTGATTCTGTAGGGCCTATTATGCTTGGAATGCGAAAGCCTGTTCATATTCTTCAACTGGGTGCTAGTGTAGAAGAAATTGTAAACATGGCAGCGGTGGCTGTGGTGGATGCTCAGCAAAAAGAAAAACGAGAGGAAACAGCCCAGAGGTAGTAATGTTTCAGCAATAAATTTAGGTTTTAACCCTTCAGATAAGCCAATAAAATATACTATATTTGGCAGCAATAACATAAGAAAAACGTATGATAACCCAATTACAGGGAAGACTTGTTGAAAAATCACCTACAGATGTAGTTATAGACTGTCATGGTGTAGGGTATTTTGTGAACATTTCATTGCATACTTTTGCACAATTGCCCACATCAGAAAATGTCAAATTATTCACGCATTTACAAGTTCGTGAAGACGCACATATTTTGTATGGTTTTTCTAGTATAGTAGAGCGAGAGATTTTTAGGTTATTAATTTCGGTTTCAGGAGTTGGAGCAAGTACAGCCAGAACCATGCTGTCTTCTTTATCTCCAACCCAAGTGACCGAGGCCATTGCGTCAAGTGACGTGGCAACCATTCAATCCGTGAAAGGGATTGGAGCCAAAACAGCCCAACGCGTGTTGTTGGATTTGAAAGATAAAATACTAAAGGTGTATGGCTTAGACGATGTTTCTATGGTTTCAAGCAATACCAACAAAAATGAAGCGTTATCTGCTCTGGATACTTTAGGTTTTACACGCAAACAAGCTGAAAAAGTTTGTGACGCTGTTATTAAAGAATATCCGCAGGCAACCATTGAGGAAATTATAAAACAGGCTTTAAAAAAATTATAAGTATTGGGTACAAATTTCACCAAGTTTAAAAATAGCTTTTTTAAACAATTCGTATTTTTAAGTATCATTTTGGGGAGTCTCTCTAGTGCAAATGCGCAGGATTCTACCGCAACAGGATCTTCTATGGGGCGTATTGAGCTGCCTCCATCCTCTAGCATAGAGAATTTATACACCTATGACCCTGTAACAGATAGCTATTATTACAGTGAAATGCTGGGTAATTTTAATGTTGGTCTTCCACTAGTGTTAAGCCCAAAGGAGTATCGTGATTTAATCTTAAAAGAGCAAATGCGCGATTATTTCAAAGAAAAAATTGATGCCGCAGATGGAAGAAAAGAAGGCTCTGATGATGCGCAAAAAAACTTACTGCCCAAATTTTATGTCAATTCTAGCTTTTTTGAATCTGTATTTGGAGGCAATACCATTGAGGTAATACCTCAAGGTACTGTAGAGATGGATCTTGGACTTTTGTACACCAAACAAGACAATCCGGCATTTTCTCCAAGAAACAGAAGTAACTTCTCTTTTGATTTTGACCAGCGCATAAGTTTAAGTTTACTTGGAAAGGTTGGAGAGCGTTTGCAAGTAACCGCAAATTATGACACCCAATCAACCTTTGATTTTCAAAATCAAGTAAAATTAGAATTCACCCCTACCGAAGATGATATCATTAGATCTATAGAAGTAGGTAATGTAAGTATGCCCCTTAACAGTACTTTAATACCTGGTGCACAAAGCTTATTTGGTGTAAAAACAGAATTGCAATTTGGGAAAACTACCATTACTGGCGTGTTCTCTGAGCAGCAATCTGAAACTAGAAACGTAACCACAGAAGGTGGTGGTACCATCACAGATTTTGACATATATGCCTTAGACTATGATGAAAATCGTCACTTTTTCTTAGCGCATTATTTTAGAGACACCTATGATAGAGCATTAAAGCAATATCCTTTTATTCGTTCCAACGTTCAGATTACTAGAGTAGAGGCCTGGATAACCAATAGAGGTAACCAAACTCAAGATGTGCGAAACATTGTAGCCCTGCAAGATGTTGGTGAGTCTGACATATCAAATATTGGCTTAAATAATATTCCAGGTGGATTTTTAAACAAACCACCTAATTCTTTTCCAGATAATGGCAACAATGATTTCAATCCATTTGGTATTGATGATGCTAGTGCCCAAGGAATCTTAAATGAACAAATAAGAGATATAGCTACCGTACAACAAGGATTTGGTGGTGTGCAAGTACAAGATGGTTCAGATTTTTTAACTCTAGAGAACGCAAGAAAACTAAGAGTTAATGAATTTACTATTAACTCTCAATTAGGATATATTTCTTTGAACCAACGCTTAAATAATGACGAGGTCATTGCCGTTTCATTTCAATATACCGTAAACGGAAAAGTATACCAAGTTGGTGAGTTTTCTACAGACGGTGTAGATGCCACCGGAGGTCTTGTAAGACCAGGTGAACCTGGCAATCCAGGAACGGATGATATAGAGGGTATTCCTCAAAACCTGATTGTTAAATTATTAAAAAGTAACATCACCAATGTAACAGAACCTATCTGGGATTTGATGATGAAAAACATATACAGTCTAGGAGCTTTTCAGTTAGAACAAGAAGACTTTAGGTTAGACATCCAATACAGAGACCCAGCACCTTTAAACTACATAATAGCTGCTGAAGGAACAATTACAAACCCTGCCATAGCATTACCTGAAGATGTTGATAACAAAACGCTATTAAAGGTTTTTAATCTAGACAGATTAAATTTCAATAATGACCCTCAACAAGGGGGTGATGGCTTCTTTGACTTTATACCAGGGCTCACCGTAGATCAGCAAAATGGACGCATTATATTTACCAGTGTAGAGCCTTTTGGAGAATACCTGTTCAATAAACTAGATGACCCCTCTGCTGGCGCTGCAGCCTATAACATGCCCGCTACCTATAATGCCAATCAGGACAAATACGTTTTTAGATCTTTGTATAGATCCACCAAAACACAAGCAGAACAAGAGGATAGTGATAAGAATAAATT
>ENA-OQVM01004060-OQVM01004060.1-marine-metagenome-genome-assembly--contig:-NODE-4060-length-15228-cov-11.811630_pt1 | contig 15228 bp, 7 predicted proteins | sample MGYA00237776_ERZ505498 | MGnify/ENA primary metagenome ERZ505498 (study PRJEB26159, sample SAMN06265151) | marine metagenome | isolation source: Helgoland LTER site | place: Germany:Helgoland, sampling... | reverse complement strand
GCTGCTCCACCTTTCATTCCAAAAGAGGGACCAAGGCTTGGTTCTCTTAAACAAACAATAGATTTTTTTCCAATTTTATTTAATCCATCATTTAAACCAACTGAAGTTGTTGTTTTTCCTTCACCAGCTGGAGTAGGAGTGATTGCTGTCACTAATACAAGTTTTCCATTTGGTTTATTTTTTAAAGTATCTAAATATTCTAAATTAATTTTTGCAATGTGCCTTCCCATTGGACTAAAAGCAGCACTTTCATCAGGTACATTTATCTTTGCTAAAATATCATTTATAGGTTGCATTTTAGCTTCTCTAGCTATTTGAATATCTGACTTAACTTCGCTCATTTAAACTCCTATAAAATTAATTTTTAATGCTCAATTGATATCCTATTATAATTTTTTGGAAACTTCTAAAAAATATATATAAAAAAAATAAGAACTATTTATATTCGTTTGTATAAAATTATTTAATGCAAAAATATTCTATATTTAATTTGATCAAAAATGCTTTTTCTGGTCATCAAAATTGGGATTTAGCCTGGAAAGATCCTACTCCTAAAAAAGAGTATGATGTTGTCATAATTGGTGGAGGTGGACACGGTCTAGCAACCGCTTATTATTTAGCAAAAGAGCACAATATTACCAATGTCGCCATTATTGAAAAAGGATGGATAGGAGGAGGAAATGTCGGAAGAAATACCACAATCATTAGATCAAACTACATGCATGATGATAACGCTTTATTTAGTGAATTTGGAATGGATTTGTGGAGAAAGATGAGCCAGGATTTAAATTACAATGTAATGTTTTCCCCAAGAGGAATTATTAACCTTGCTCACTCAGATGCCCAGATGAATGTTTTTGCAAGAAGAGGAAACTCAATGCGATTAAATGGTATCGACGCAGTTTTATTAAATAGAGAAGAAGTGAAAGAAATTATTCCAATGGCTGACTTTTCAGACAATGTAAGGTTTCCTATATTCGGTGGATTGATGCAACCAAGTGCAGGTACTGCTCGTCATGATGCGGTAGCTTGGGGATATGCACGACAAGCAGATTCTATGGGTGTAGATATAATTCAAAATTGTGAAGTAACAGGTTTTGATGTTGTGAGTGGAAAAATCCAGGGAGTTAGAACTTCACGTGGAGATATTAAAGTTAAAAAAATTGGACTTTGTGTTGCAGGCAGTACAAATATTTTAGCAGAGAAATTAAATATGACATTGCCAATTGAAACACATCTTTTACAAGCTTGTGTTTCAGAACCAGTTAAGCCTGTTTTAGATAGAGTTGTAACTTTTGGTGCGGGTCATTTTTACATAAGTCAGTCAGACAAAGGTGAGATGGTAATGGGAGGAGATTTAGATGGCTATAATAGTTATGCACAAAGAGGTAACCTTCCAACTCTACAACATGTTTTAACCGAAGGAATTGCAATGATGCCGTTTCTTAGCAAACTAAAAATGCTCAGAACTTGGGGTGGGATAATGGATATGTCTATGGATGGTTCACCTATAATAGATAAAACTCATATTGAAGGATTGTATTTAAATTGTGGATGGTGTTATGGTGGGTTTAAAGCAACACCTGCATCAGGATGGACATTCGCACATACAATTGCACAAGATAGAGTTCACAAATTAAATGCTGGGTATAGTTTGAATAGATTTAACACAGGTCACTTACTAGATGAAAAAGGACTTGGAACTAAAACATGGATTTCATAAATGCTCCATATTAAATGTCCTCACTGTGGGATGAGATCTCAAAATGAATTTTCATATGGTGGAGATGCAACTGTTAAAAGACCAGAGCTTAATAAGGAAGTTTCAGACCAAGATTGGAATAATTTTGTCTATAATAGAAAAAGCTTAAGAGGAAAACACAAAGAGTTATGGCAACATATATCAGGATGTAGACAGTGGATTAAAGTAGAAAGAGACACTGCAACTCATGAAATATTCAAAACAGTTAAAGCAAATGAAGAACTTTAGTATGAAGCAGGATTATAGATTAAATGATATTGGTTTAATAAATAGAGACAAAAAGATTTCTTTTAAATTTAATGGTAAAAAATACTTTGGTTATGAAGGGGATACACTGGCTTCGGCCCTATTAGCTAATGGAGTTCATTTAATAGGAAGAAGCTTTAAGTATCATAGACCCAGAGGCTTTTTTGGAGCGGGAGTGGATGAACCTTATGCAGTTGTCCAACTCTATAGAAATAATGAAACTGAACCTAATATAAAAGCTACAGAACAAGAGTTGTTTGAAGGCTTAGAAGCTAACAGTGTCAATTGCTGGCCAAGTGTTAATTTTGATATTGGAGCTATAAATAATTTTCTAAAAATATTTTTACCTGCAGGATTTTATTACAAAACTTTTATGTGGCCAAAAAGCTTTTGGTACAAAGTTTATGAACCTTTTATAAGAAAAGCGGCAGGACTTGGGGTAGCATCAATTAAACATGATAAAGAGAGATACGAACATAAATATGAGTACTGTGATTTACTAGTTGCAGGTTCAGGACCTTCTGGTTTAGCAAGTGCATATGCTGCAGCTAAAAATGGAGCCAGAGTTATATTAGCAGAGGATAAACCAAGGTTTGGTGGATCATTGTTAACTAGTGAAGTTAATATTGGTAATCAATCAGGAAAAGAGTGGGCAGATAATATAATTTCAGAACTTAAAGAAATGCCCAATGTTATTGTTAAAAATAGATCTCAAGTATTTGGTTATTATGACCACAATATGCTCGTGATGTCTGAAAAATTAAGTGATCATTTGCCTAAAACCAAAAAATATAATCCTAAACAAAGATTATGGTATATCAGAGCTAAAGAAGTTGTAATTTCATCTGGATCAATTGAAAGACCATTAGTATTTGGAAACAATGATACACCAGGTGTGATGTTGTCTTCAGCTGCAAAAGAATATTTAAAAGTCTACGGGGTTTTAGTAGGTAAAAAACCATTAATTTTTACTAATAATGATAGCGGATATGAAACAGCTATAGAATTTAAAAAAAATGGAGTTGATCCAGTTGTTTTAGACACGAGAAAAGAATTAAAATCTGAAATTATAGATGAAGCAAAAAAATTAAATATTCAAATTAAATTTTCTTACGTAGTTGTTGCAGCCAAAGGATATAAAAAAGTTAAATCTGCTGAGGTTGCTAAAATTTCAGATGATAAAAAAAAATTAGGAGCTTTAGAAAATATTAATTGTGATTGTATTTGTGTTTCAGGCTTTTGGACTCCAACAATACACTTAGCTTCCCAATCAGGAAATAAAACAACTTTTAATAAAGATATAGATGCATTCGTGCCAGGACTATCAAAACAAAATGAAACAACCTTGGGTGCTGCAAATGGAACTTTCACATTAGAAGAAACTTTAAAAAAATCATTTGAAAGTGGATATGAACTTTCAAAAAAAATTACTAAAAATGAAAACAAAACATCAACTCCAACAGTTATGGAGAAAAAATCAACTACACATGATAAATTTTGGTGTGTACCTTTGCCTAAAGACAAAACATATAAAAGATTTTTAGATTTTCAAAACGATGTAGCAGTGTCCGATGTAGAAATTGCACTGAAAGAAGGTTATCGATCAATAGAACATGTAAAGAGATACACGACACTAGGAATGGCTACAGACCAAGGAAAAACAAGTAACCTCAACGGTTTGCAACTAGTTTCAAACATCGAAAATAAAATAGTGCCAGAAGTAGGTCATACAACTTTTAGACCTCCATATACACCAGTTACTATTGGTGCAATTGTTGGAAGAGAAATTGGCAAACATTCTAAACCAACAAGAAAATCACCGATGCACACTTGGCATGAAAAAAATAATGCAGTGTTTGTAGATGCGGGTGTTTGGTTGAGACCAAGATATTACAAAATTGGAGAAGAAACTTTATTTGAAGGTTCAAAAAGAGAAGCTAAAAATGTTAGAACAAATGTAGGAGTTTGTGATGTAACTACTTTAGGTAAAATTGACATTAAAGGACCTGATGCAGCAGAGCTACTAAATAGAGTTTACACTAATGCTTGGTTAAAACTGCCAGTTGGTAAAGCAAGGTATGGTGTAATGTTAAGAGAAGATGGAATTGTTATGGATGATGGAACAACAACGAGAATTTCTGAAAACCATTATCATATGACAACAACAACAGCACAAGCAGCAAATGTTTTATCTCATCTTGAATATTATCTACAACTTGTATGGCCAGAACTAAATGTAAATGTAGTTTCAACTACAGAGCAATGGGCTGGAGCAGCAATCGCTGGACCAAAATCTAGAGATTTATTGCAAAAACTATTTCCAAATATTGATGCTTCAAATGAAGGGTTACCTTTTATGGGGTATTTAGAAGCTAATTTATTTGGAGTTCATGCACGAATTTTTAGAATTTCATTTTCAGGAGAGCTTGCTTATGAAGTTAATGTAGAATCTGATAATGGAAACTTTATGTGGGAGAAAATAATGGAAATAGGACAAGAATTTAAAATTCAACCCTATGGAACTGAAGCATTATCAACATTAAGAATTGAAATGGGACACATTGCAGGATCCGAACTTGATGGTAGAACTATTCCTTATGACAACTCTTTAGAAGGATTGGTCAGTAAAAAGAAAGACTTTATAGGAAAACGTTCTTTAGATAGAGAAGCATTTATAGCAGACGATAGACAAAAGGTAGTAGGAGTTGTTCCAATTGATAAGAAAACAAGTATCCCTGAAGGATCTCATTTAGTTAAAGACGCAACGGCTCCAATCCCAAATCCTAAATTAGGATATATTTCAGCATCTTGCTGGAGTGTTGAATACGATAATCCGTTTTCCTTAGCAATTCTCAAGGATGGAAAAAATATGATAGGGCAAAAACTATTTGCAATGTCACCTTTAAAAAATAAAACAATACCGGTTGAGATTGTTTCATCACATTATGTAGATCCAAAAGGTGAAAGGGTAAGGTCATGAGCTCAATCTCTGCTTTAAAAAATACTCATATCAAAGGTTTATTTGGTGATCATGAAGGAAAAAATGATAATGAGTTGTTAAAAGTAAGTGAATTAACTGATTTTCTAATTATTCAAATTTTTAAATATAGTAGTTCTACAATAGCTATTGAAAATATTAGGTTAGATAATCTGAACTTAAAAAACGAAGCTCTAAATATAAGCTGTAACACTAATACAAGAATTTTATGGAATGGCCCAAATAACTGGCTTTTAGTTTCTTCAAAAAAAGAAACTATAAAAGAAATTAATGAAAAATTACCAGTAACAGATTTTGCTATAACAGATATATCTCATAGCAGAGCAATAATTCAAATAGAGGGAAACAATACAAAAGAGATTTTAAAAAAGGGATGCCCTTTTAATTTCAATGAATTAAAAAAAGATACCTGTTTAAATTCAACTTATAACGGAATGTCGGTTACAATTGATATGTTGGATGACAATCCAGACAAAATTAGAATATTCACTCTAAGAAGTTTTGGAGAATCTTTTTATCACTCTATTACTGATGCTTGCTTAGAGTTTGGTTATAAAGGAATTTAATTTTTTAATTATTTCTTAACAGTAATAATTTTCTTTAAATCTGTAAGCGAGGGCTTAATTAACTTACCTTTAATGATATTACCTTTTTGCTCTGATACATTCATTATTTCTTGTTTACTAATTTTACCATTTATTATTTGTAGTTTAGCACTTACAATTATTTCAAGAGCAGATTTAACTCCGACGGAATCAGTTTTGGATATCATTGAAGAAAAATCTGGTGATACACCTTTAATTCCTGAAAATAATTAAAAATTAAAAAAAAAGTCTAAAATTAACATCTTTTTACCTAAAAAGCCCAAACTGACCACTCAACCTTTATTAGAATATTTCTAATGATTTATAAAAAGATCATGTACCAAAAAATTATAAAAATTGTATTAATTTTAAGCTTAAGCTTATTGGCTTCGTGTGCCAATAGAGGCCCATTGCCATTTTCTTTTGATTTTTTAAAGAAATCTGCTGACGAAGATATTGAAAAAATTTCAAAAATTAGAAAGCAAAATGAAATATTACAAAAAAATTTAGACATTGATTTATATACAGCGATCGCCCTTGCAATCGAAAATAACAAAGATTTAAAAGTAAAATTATTCGAAACCGCATTAGCGGATCGTCAATTGAAAGATGTAAAGTTTGACATGTTACCAACCATGTCAGCTAATGCAGGTTATTCTGGAAGTGACAATTATCAATCATCAACAAGTGCAACTGTTGGAAATAACGATGCAGCAGCAGCCAAAGGTTCTACATATTCTACATCACGAAATAGAGATGTCGTTGATCAAGATATAGGTTTTGCTTGGAACGCACTTGATTTTGGTTTGTCTTATATCAGAGCAGGACAAACAGGCGATCGATTTTTAATTGCAAAAGAGATAGAAAAAAAATCAGCCAACAATATTGCAAAAGAAGTTATTCGATCTTATTGGAATGCTCTTTCTGCAAATAAGTTAATTCAAAAATACGATCCTTTAATTAAAAAAGTAAAAATAGCTTTAAGCGACTCTGCAAAAATAGAAGAGATGTTGCTACAAAAACCAATGGATGCACTTTTGTATCAAAAAGAATTACTAGATATAAAGAGAGCTCTAATTACACAAAGACAAACTTTAATTAATTCTAAAATTGAATTAGGAACCTTAATGGGATTGTTACCCAATCAAAGCTATAAATTAGTAGCAACCAATCAGCCTATCAATATTTTAGACATGGATTTAAAAAACATGGAAAAACATGCTTTGGTTAGTAGAGCAGAGTTATTAGAAAACCGATATCAAGAAAGAATATCCGTTGCCGAAACTAAAGTTGGATTAAGATCATTGTTGCCTAATTTTAATATTAACGCAGCTTTCACAAGTTCTTCAAATGATTATCTACAAAATAAATCAAATTTTGAATTTGGTTCTTCAGTTGGAGCAAACTTATTAAATGTTTTTAGAGCACCATCGATTAAGAAAATGAATGAGGCAAATACAGAAATTATTAAAGAACAACGTCTTGCTTTATCTATGGCTATCTTATCACAAGTTCATTTAGCAAACATCGATTTTCAAATGAGCATGGAAGAATATGATACGGCTGATCGATATTTAAAAGTTTCAACAAAAATTGCTAACCAAGTTCGAAATGCACAAAAAATTGCAAGATTTGGTGAGCTAGAATTAATTAGAGAAGAAGCGGGCACTCTTGTTGCCGAACTAAGAAGAGATATTTCATTTGCTAAAATGCAACATTCAATTGCACAAGTTTATACCTCAGTTGGAATTGATATTACCACCAGAGACACCATAGTAGGGGGCACGGAATTATTTGCATATGAAATTAAGAATAAATTTAGTGGTTTAGGTAAAAAATACATTGCAAAAGTAACAGAACCTATTCAAAAACAAAATCCAGTTGCTAAACAATTTGATGAAAATTATAAAAAATTTGAATTTTCAGATAAAACATTCAAATTGGAGGGTCAAGGTTCTGTACAATATTCAGCAAGATTAGCAAATGATCAACCATTACCTAGTTGGATAGATTTTTTACCAACCCAAAGAGCCTTTTTAATAGATTCGGTACTAAAAGGCGATATTCATGAAATAGATCTTATTGTGAATGCAAAAAACATCAATTCTACCGTTGATGATCAATTTACTTTGATCGTCGATCCAATTTTAAAAAGCCGAAAAGATTTAGCAAAAATAATAGGCACCACATTAAAAGAAAAAGCTGAAATAGTTAAAGCTTCAGAAATCCAATAAATTAAGGAGATCTAATGAAGAAAATTACAAAGAATATTAAGGTTAAAGTTGCCTCCAATAAAAAAAAAATTTCAGGAAACATATTGAATGCACCTAAAACGCACAAATTACCTCGTGTGGTTAAAGCAAAAGCAGGGCAAACTATAACAGGTAAAATTGGGGGCATTAGAAAGACACCTAATAAATCAATTGCAAAACCAGGACAAACAATAACTGGTAAAATTAGACGAAGAACCAATTGACCCAAAAACCTAAAAAGAAACAGAAAATATTTATAGAAGCCCTTGAGCAGAGGATAATGCTCGACGGAGCAGGGGCCTCAACCTTTTTAGATTTAATTGATGAACGTAATCAAGAAGAGATAAAAAAAAACTCTAAAATAATCGATACCCCTAAAGAGAACAATGAAGTTCCTTTTGCAAACACTGCAAGAGACCAAAATAAAAAAAATGTAGTCTTTATTGATAGTGCTGTCTCTGATTATGAAACAATTATTAATTCATTTAAAGAAAACACTGAGTTTTATTTAATCAACTCCAATGAAGATGGATTTAAAAGAATTAGTGAAATTTTAAATGATCGAAAAGATATTGATGGTTTGCACATCATTGGTCACGGTAGTGCTGGAGAAATTCTATTTGGTAATGCTTTTTTAAATAACGATACCATTACTAATTACCAATCAACTTTAGCATCCATTGGTCAATCGTTAACCACAAGTGGGGATATTTTATTTTATGGTTGTAATATAGCTTCTACCGAGCAAGGTGAAATTTTAATTAAAAAAATATCAGAGATTACCAAAGCAGATATTGCAGCTTCAGATGACCTAACTGGTAAAGACGGCAACTGGGATTTAGAAAAAGAAGAAGGTTTCATTAATGTTAAAAAATTAAGAGTTGAAAATTATGACCATTCATTGGGGTCGCTGTCTGCAGTAAGCAGTCCTTCGGGTACAGGAATTACTCATAAAGACGCTAATGTTACTATAATCACTTCAGGAAATATTGGATTAGGAAGTAGTGGAGGTGCAGCATTAACTTCAAACACTTTCGGTATAGCGATTGAAGAACAAGGAGTTTCTGTTTCAACTGGTGATCATATCTCAGATGTGAATGTTGATACTAATGATATTTTAAATGATGGTGGAAGTGATGGTAATGCATATGTTGATGGAGGAATCGATGTATCTGCTTCAAGCAATATAACTGTAAACTCATATCTATTTTTTTTAGCAGATGGTATAAATAAAAGAACAGCTAGTAATGCTGGAGAAGTTGTTTTTGATGGTGAAATAGTAGGTGTTTTATTAGATCAACCTCATACAAGACATGATACGATAAGTGGAAATACATTTTATAGTTCTAATTTTCAATATGGATTCAGAGGTAGTGGTGGAAACAATGATAAAAATGATAATGACGGTGGAAGAGTTATAGAGGGTAACAGCACCACAAATTCACAATGGCAAAACTTTTATAATTCTTATAAAAGTTCTTTATCTAGCACTATAACAGATGCTAATGGTGTTGATTGGATTTCAGTTTCAGATTACGGAAGTGGAACAAATAATCGTATACAATTTGGTGCTAAAAACGGAAATAATACTACAGGGGATTACATTCGTATTTTAGTTAAAAATGCGGATCCAAGTGCTGTTGCAGATACTGGATATATTCAAGAAGGAAAAACCTTAACTGTTGCTAATAGTGGATCAGCAGTTGCTGGCACGACTACTGGAAGTAATACAGGTGATATAACTGATAATGACACAGATGCCAATAATGACAGTTTAACTGTCACACATATTCAACATAGTGGTGCAGGTTCTTCAACTTCTGTAACAAATGTTACTTATAATCATGGATCAGCAACTTCTGTTAGTGGTACTTATGGAACCTTAACCATTGGTTCAGATGGTTCTTATCAATACGTTGCAAGTTCAGATATCAATAATTTAGATGCAGGTGAAGCAAATGTAACCGATGTCTTTACTTACACTGTATCTGATGGAAATGGTGGAACCGATACTGAAACATTAACTATAAATGTTATTCCAAGCCAAGATCTTACCGCAAGAAATGATACAGGAACTGTAAATGAAGATGCAACGTTAACTGTTGCAGATGGTAATAATGTTAACAGTATTACAACTGCTGCAACCACATATAGTGCAGATGATGCTAAGAGTATTAGTGATCAAGAAAATAATGCTGCTGGACTTGCTTTTAGCAAAGATGGTTTAAAAATGTTTCATGCAGGAAATGATAATGATGATATTCATGAATACACTTTAACATCGGCATTTGATGTATCGTCAGCTTCCTATGTAGATTCTTTAGATGTTTCCGCAAGAGATGGTCAAATTTTTGGTATAACTTTTAACAATGACGGAACTAAGTTATATTTCACTGGTGCTAACTCAGCTGATGCAGTTTTCCAATATACTTTAAGTACAGCTTACGATATTTCATCAGGAACGTACGATAATGTTAGTTTATCTGCTGTAGACAGTAGACCTTGTGGAATTCGTTTTAATAATGATGGAACAAAATTATTTATATCTGGATTTGCAACTGCACGAATTGAAGAATATTCTCTATCAACAGCATTTAATTTAGCTACTGCTTCATATACAGGTAATAGTGAAAGATTAAATACATCAACTTATGAAACTAGTCCTAGAGACATTGAGTTTAATAGTGATGGAACAAGATTATTTATTACTGGAGGAAATGGTGATGATATTACTGAATATGAATTATCTACTGCTTTTGATGTTTCTACAGCAACATATCATGGAGAATACGATACGTCATCACAAGACGAAAACACTTTTAGTTTAAGGTTTAATAACGATGGATCTAAAATGTTTATGTTGGGTTATAGTTCAGATAAAGTTCATGAATATAATTTAGCTAGTCCTTATAATTTAATAGATATTTCAGGTGAACACTCAGGAGATGTCATTAACACAAGTTCAACTGCTAATTATGATACAGACCCTGATAGCGATACACTAACGGTTACAGCAATTAGAACAGGTTCAAGTGAAGGTTCAGGAACTGATGGTTCAATTGGTTCAGCTTTAACAGGAACATATGGTCAATTAACAATTGCAGCAAATGGATCATATACTTATGTTGCAAATCAAGATGCAGCGGATGCATTGGATCCAGGGGATGTGGTTACTGATACTTTTAATTATACAGTTTCAGATGGACAAGGTGAAACGGATATTGCAGTTTTAACTATTACTGTTAATGGAATTAATGATACTCCAGTTGCAGATGCTGAAACAGGTTCAGTTGATATAAGTCAAACTTTAACAGTCACTGATGGTACTTCAGATCTTTTACATGGAGATACGGATGCAGATGCTAGTGCTTCATTAAGTGTATCGAGTATTGTTGCAACTACAGCAAGTGGAAGTGCAACTGCTGTTAATCCAGGAACTGCTTATAATTCAGGTTACACATCAGTTACTGGTAGCAAGGGAACTTTGAGAGTTGGTGCAGATGGTACTTATCAATATATTGCAGGTTCAAGTACTGGAACGGATGTTTTCACTTACACATTATCTGATGGAACAGCAACACATACAGCGACCTTAACAATTACTGTTAGTGGTAATAATGCTCCAACAGCAGTTAACGATACAGATGCTGTAAATGAGGATGCTACTATAACTGAAAGCTCAGGATCAAAATTATTAGTTGCAGATGATACAGATGCAGACAGTGATACATTAACTGTTACACAAATTGCAGTAACAGGTGGATCTAATTCAAGTGTTACTTCAAGTACTACTCATTCTAATGGAACTTCAATTACTGGAACTTATGGAACTTTAGTTGTTGGTGCCAATGGATCTTATACTTATACAGCCGATCAATCAGCTGCTGATGATTTAGATGCAAGTGATACTGTTACAGATAGTTTTACTTATACAATATCGGATGGAACAGCAACAGACACGGCAACATTAATTATTACTGTAACAGGTATCAATGATGCTCCAGTTGCAGATAACGAAACAGGTGCAGTAAATGAAGATGCAACACTAACTGTTACTGATGGAACGTCTGATGTTTTACACGGAGATACAGATGCAGATGATAGTGCATCTTTAACAGCTACAACTTATTCACATACTTCAGCAACTAATGAAAGTGGTGGAAGTGCATCATCTGGAAATGGCAATAGTGGTACGGCTGGATCAAGTGCCGTTGTTGGTTATTATGGTACATTAACTCTAGCAGCAGATGGAACATATACTTATGCAGCTGACCAAAGTGCAACAGATCTTTTAGATGCAAGTGATACAGTTACTGATGTCTTTACATATACAGTTTCAGATGGAACAGCAACAGATACTGCAACAATTACAATAACAGTGACAGGTATCAATGATGCCCCAGTTGCAACAAATGATACGGGTTCAGTTAATGAAGATGCTACTTTATCAGTTAGCAATGGTTCAGGAGATATCATTGACAATAATGATACCGATGCTGATGATAGTGCAAGTTTAGTGGTGTCTGCTGTAAGAATTGGCGGAGTAGAAGATAGTGGAACTGCAGGAACTGTAGGTCAAGCTTTAACAGGAACGTATGGTCAGTTAACTTTAAATGCAGATGGATCTTATTCATATGTTGCAAACCAAGATGCAGCAGATGACCTTGATGCAAGTGATCAGGTAACTGATGTATTTAATTATACATTAAGTGATGGAACAGCAACAGACACTGCAACAATTACAATAACAGTTACAGGGATCAATGACGCACCAGTTGCAGATAATGAAACAGGGGCAGTAAATGAAGATGCAACACTAACAGTCACCGATGGAACTTCAGATGTTTTACATGGAGATACGGATGCTGATGACAGTGCATCTTTAACAGTTTCGGCAATTAGAACTGGAGCTGAAGGCGGAAGTGGAACTGCAGGTTCAATTGGTTCTGGTTTAACTGGTACTTATGGAACTTTAACTTTAGCAAGTGATGGAACATATACATATGTAGCCGATCAAAGTGCTGCTGATGATTTAGATGCCTCAGATACTGCAACAGATGTTTTTACATATACAGTATCAGACGGAACGGCAACTGATACCGGAACGATTACTATAACAGTGACAGGTATCAATGATGCTCCAGTTGCAGTTGATGATACTGATGCTGTTAACGAAGATGCGACAGTTACCAGAAGTTCAGGTGATAGTTTATTGATGGATGATGATAGTGATGCTGATGATGATGATGCATTTACAGTTACACAAATTGCTGTAACAGGTAGATCTAATTCTTCAGTTGCAAGCTCAAGTTCTTATAATTCAAGTGGAACACAAGTTACAGGTACATACGGTACACTTACTGTTGGTGCTGATGGAACATACACTTACGTTGCGGATCAAAGTGCTTCAGACGATTTAGATGCCTCAGACACTGCAACAGATAGTTTCACTTATACAGTTTCAGACGGTGATGCTACTGACACTGCAACATTAATCTTTACAATAACTGGTGTTAATGATGTGCCAACAGCATCAAACAATACAGTTTCAACACAAGAGGATACCCCTTACGTATTTTCAACTTCTGACTTTGGATACACAGACGCAGATGATGATGATGCATTAGTAAGTGTAAAAATTACAACATTAGAAGATGCTGGTGCATTACAATATAATAATGGTAGTGCTTGGGTAGATGTAACTTTAAATCAAGTAATAACAGCAACGGACATTGCTGCTAATAAATTGAGATTAAATCCTACTGCAGATGAAAATGGATCTCCTTATACAACAATTGGTTTTTCTGTAAATGATGGTGATGCAGATAGCGCAACTCCAAATACAATTACGGTAAACGTTACTGCTGTTAATGATGCTCCAGTAGCTGACAACGAAACTAATTCAGTGAATGAAGATGCAACAGTAACTGTGACTGATGGAACCTCAGATGTTTTACATGGAGATACTGATGTTGATAGTGGTGATACCTTAACAGTAACTCAAATTGCAGTAACAGGAGCTTCTAATTCTTCAGTTGCAAGTTCAAGTTCATATAATTCTAATGGTAGATCAGTAACGGGTACATATGGTACTTTAACTATAGGCGCTGATGGTACTTATACTTATGTTGCAGATCAAAGTGCAGCTGATGATTTAGATGCCTCAGACACTGCAACAGATAGTTTCACTTACACAGTTTCAGACGGAACAACAACAGACACTGCAACATTAATCTTTACAGTAACAGGAATTAACGATGCTCCAGTTGCAGTCAACGATACTGATGCTGTAAATGAAGATGCGACAGTTACCAGAAGTTCAGGTGATAATTTATTAATGGCAGATGATAGTGATGCTGATGATGATGATAGTTTTACTGTTACACAAATTGCACTAACAGGTGGATCAAACAGTTCAGTTGCAAGCTCAAGTTCTTATAATAGCAATTTTACTTCAATTACTGGAACTTATGGAACATTAAAAGTTGGTGCTGATGGTACTTATACTTACGTTGCAGATCAATCAGCGTCAGACGATTTAGATGCAAGTGATACTGCAACAGATAGTTTTACTTATACAATATCGGATGGTGATGCCACTGATACAGCTACTTTAATCTTTACGGTTACAGGCATTAACGATGCTCCAGTTGCAGTCAACGATACTGATGCTGTAAATGAAGATGCGACAGTTACCAGAAGTTCAGGCTCAAGTTTATTAATGGCAGATGATAGTGATGCTGATGATGATGATGCATTTACAGTTACACAAATAGCAGTAACAGGCGGATCAAATAACGCAGTTACTGCAAGCAGCACTTACAATTCTGGTTCACCAGAAACAGTAACAGGAACTTATGGTACACTTACTGTTGGTGCAAATGGAACATACACTTACGTTGCAGATCAATCAGCGTCAGACGATTTAGATGCTTCAGATACTGCAACAGATAGTTTCACATATACAATATCGGATGGAACAGCAACAGACACTGCAACATTAATCTTTACAGTAACTGGAATTAATGATGTGCCAACTGCATCTGATAATGCAGTTACTACAAGCGAAGATACCCCTTATGTATTTTCAACTTCTGACTTTGGATACACTGATACAGATGATGATGATGCGTTAGTAAGTGTAAAAATTACAACTTTAGAAGATGCTGGTGCCTTACAATATAATAATGGTAGCGCTTGGGTAGATGTAACTTTAAATCAAGTAATAACTGCAACAGATATTGCTGCTAATAAATTAAGATTTAACCCAGCTACAAATGAAAATGGATCTTCATACACTACTTTTAATTTTACAGTAAATGATGGGGATGCAGACAGTGCAACTCCTAATACAATTACGGTAAATGTTACTGCTGTTAATGATGC
>ENA-OQVM01004041-OQVM01004041.1-marine-metagenome-genome-assembly--contig:-NODE-4041-length-15270-cov-5.057197_pt1 | contig 15270 bp, 16 predicted proteins | sample MGYA00237776_ERZ505498 | MGnify/ENA primary metagenome ERZ505498 (study PRJEB26159, sample SAMN06265151) | marine metagenome | isolation source: Helgoland LTER site | place: Germany:Helgoland, sampling... | reverse complement strand
ACTATGCACAATTCAATGCGTTAGATATGGTCGCGTGAGACGAAGTAATCAGCCTCCGGCAAACAAAGGGCGGTTCAAACCGCCACAGCGCTGACGGTCGAGCGGACTGATCGCAATGAACCACTGACACTTACCAAGGTGAAATCAATTTGCGCCGCTATGTCGGATGCGAAGCTCTATTGTAACGCCGCGTCCAAGCGCGCAGGTCTGATGACGACTGCGCCAGCCTACATGGACGAGGACGGTGTCCCGATCCGACGCATCAAATTACTGCGTCCAATGACCTATGATCTGTTCGAGCAGGGTGAGTTCGCCAAATCAAACTGGCAGGAAATCGATGATGCTAACTTTGAGCAGCTCTGGCAGGCAGAGGTCGACGCCGTGCCAGAGTTTACGACCTCTAAGATCACGTTGATTTGTGGCCTGCTGCTGCCGATCTGGGATCGCTTGCCCGCCGATAATATGCGGATTTATCGCCTGCAGGCCGAGGATGGTGAACGTGCGATTGGGCGGTTGGTCTCTCAGGAGCAGCTGATCAACGTTTATGCGCGACTTGGGCTCGACGGTGATATCCAGATGGAACCAAACGAAGTCCTGCGCGCTGTTATGGAGACCCGTGCCACCTTCAGTCTTGTAAACGGGTTTCAGCTGCGTCGCTCGCTTATCATGGGCCAACCACGGTTTGAGTTGATCGGAGCCTCCGGTGCGATACTCGCCGAGTTGAAAACCATGGGCTGCTTTACCGAAGTGATCCAGTGGAAAACGCGGGTGTTTCTGCCTTCCGAGGCACGTGATGTTTTGGCGTCCCTACTGGCACGCTTCCCCGTTGGCACAACCATGGGTGGCGCGTCGCAATGACGAGGGATGTTTCGGTCGCTGAGATTTCAACTGACCTTGGGGCGCGTGCAGAGAGTTTCTGCCGCGCGTACTTCTCAGAAGGCTGTCGCCAGGGCGATTATTGGCAGGTTGGCGACACGTCTGGTGCAGCGGGCCGCAGCCTCGTCATCCGCTTGCAGGCTCAAGACGGACGCAAAGCAGGTGGCTGGATAGATTATGCAACAGGTGAATTTGGCGATCTTATTGATCTGTTGCATGCCAAACTGGGATCAACCTCTCTCAAAGAAACCATCACCGAGGCCCAACATTTTTTGGGTATTGCACCCATCTTTGCCAACCTCGCGCCAAGGCGGACCTTGGAAAACGCTGCAGCATCCAACACGTCGCGAATGGTGTCTGCGCGCAAGCTCTTTGCCGCTGGCGGGCCTGTCTTGGGCACCTTGGCCACCGCTTATCTGCACCAGCGCGGCATCGCACGCTTTGGACCGGCCTTGCGCTATCACCCTCGGGTCTACTTTCGTAGCGCGGACACAGATTCAGATCAGCCAAGTTACGCCCCTGCCCTTCTAGCAAAAATCACGGACAATCAGGGCAACATTACGGGATGCGCCCGGACTTATCTCAACACGAACACGGGTCGCATTGCCGACCTGAGCAGCCCCAAAAGGATACTGGGCCAGCTCCATGGCAACGCCGTTCGGTTTTGGTCCGCTTCAGATCCCGCTGATCTGATCGTCGGCGAAGGCCTGGAGAACACACTGTCAGTTGGCACAGCCCTCCCAGAGTTCAACCTCGCGTCCTGTTTGACAGCCACGCATCTTGGCCTCTTCATTCCACCGTCAGGTATCAAGCGCATCTGGATTGCCCGCGACAATGATGCGGCAGGGGAACGCGCCGCACACATTCTGTCGGCCAAACTGGGCGCAGTCGGCATTGAATGTCGGTGTCTCGTGCCAAAGCTTGGCGATTTCAACGAAGATCTGTTGGCTTTTGGCAAGGACGCGCTTCGCCGCACTTTGCTCTTGGCCATGAAAAAGGAAGGTTGCTCGTATTGAGATGACAACCTTTACATCGGGTTCGGTCGCTTCCAGTGGCAGGCGTTCCAAGAGGTTTAATCTGATCCCGTTTGGATAGCGGGAGCGATGGGCCAACGGGTCGGAGCCGAGTGCTCCTCGCCCAAACCGCAATGCGGCCCCATCAAAAAATTCCCCTGCCCCGCGAAGAAAGAAGGCGGGGCATTCCTCGCGGGTCAATTTTCTGCCGTGGCCGCATTCTTCGCTGCGCTGCGATCCCAAGGGATGCGGTCCGGTCGCCGCCGGCCCTGTTATCGCCCCATCCAAATCGGGTCAGATCAAACAGAGGAACAAGACCATGCCCCTTCAAGACAAAACCAACCCCGAAGACAGCGGCCTCACGTCCGCAATCCTCGACCACCTCGCCCTACATGGCGCAAAGCCAGGACCAGATGAAACCGATCATCGCCCCCTGCCCCAACCAGATCAGGTCGAACTCGCCATGGCGACACTCTTTGACACCACCGTCAGCCTGCTCGACGACAGCCAGTTGGAAGACAATCTTGAAGAAATGCTCTGGTCCCTTACCTCCCTTTTTCATCGCCGCCTGACCCATCTGCAAAGACGTCTTGATGACAATGAATGCGAAGTCCGCGAAAGCCTGACTATTCAAGATGGCTCCGAGGTTGCCTCGGTCGAACTGGAACGTCTGCAAATGATTGGGCTGAAACTCTGGGACCACCGCGACGCTTTTGAGCAGATGCGCGATCTGGCTTGTGACCATTTTTCCGCAGCGACCGGATCGCCCTGGATGCCCCGCACCGGATCGAAGGTTTCGCACAGAGGTCTGACATCTGCTGTTGTTGACAGTCGGGCCTTTCTTTCGGCCAAGCGGCGCAAAGAAATCGAAGTACATTGCCCTGAAGGCACCCGTATTGCTTTCTCTGGTGGGGACTACCAAGCCTATGATCTCATCTGGTCTGTCCTTGATGCCACGCATCAAAAATACCCTGATATGGTTTTGCTGCATGGTGGGACTCCTAAGGGTGCCGAGATGATCGCAGCGCGATGGGCAGATGCACGTGGCGTGACGCAGGTGGTGTTCAAGCCCGATTGGAAAAGCCACGGCAAAGCGGCACCCTTCAAGCGCAACGACAAGATGTTGGAGATCCTGCCTCAGGGTTTGATCGCAACGCCAGGGTCAGGGATCACAGAGAATATCGTGGATAAAGCGCGCAAGCTGGGGATCCGCGTGAAACGGATTGGGGTGTAGCGTTGCGTGGCTTGACGGCGTAAGGTGTCTCGTTATGTCGGCTGCTCACCTTCCCTGCCCTTTTAGGCTCGGTGATATTCGTGCGAAATCGCTTTCGCGAAATGCCGTTCCGTTATCGAAAAATTTGTGACGTTGGTCTTTTGACCGTTCCAGATGGCCACCAAACCCGATCGCCAAAGAAACGAATTACGCTCTCCGATGAGTTTACAGCTGTAAACTTCTACCATTTTGATCGATAGTCCGTAGTGTCTTATCTTGCGTGTTGCGCTGCAATAGACACTAAATGTAAGAAAATCGTTGACTTAGAGAGGTGAATCACACCTTTTATCCCCAAGTGGCGCGAAAAAGGCCACATTGAGCAAATTGGGGCAACCAGATGATTCCCGCGACACTGACCATAACAGACCGACCATCAGAGTTAGCAACGGATATTTCCGAGCGGCTAAACCGCGCCATCCGCGAACATCTACTCTCTGCATTCGCGCCCGACAACACAAAATCATTGCGCCCCTTCTCCGCCCCGGAAGCTGCCGAATTGCTCGGCGTGTCCGGCCAGTTCATGCGTAAAGTCCACGGCGAAGGGACGATCCCAGAGCCAAAAGACATCCGCGCGGGCCGCCGCTATTACAGCGCCCATGAGCTGTGGGAAGCCCGCCAAATCCTTGAGAAAGCATCTCGAACAAAGGGCAGATACGTCCCTGGCCGCAAAGAAGGCGAGCGGCTGCAAGTCTGGCAGTTGATGAATTTCAAAGGCGGCAGCAGCAAAAGTACATCGACCATTCACCTGGCCCATTATCTGGCACTTCATGGCTACAGGGTGCTTGCCGTTGACCTAGACCCGCAAGGGTCTCTGACGTCTATGTGCGGCATCAACCCAGAGATCGAGTTTGATGGCATGACCGTTTATGACGCCATCCGCTACGATGATCCGGTGCCGTTTTCTGACGTGATCATGCCCACATATTTTCCGGGGCTGTCACTGGCCCCGTCCCGCCTTCTGCTGTCTGAATTCGAGACTGAATCAGCGGTAAACTCGAATCCTGACCAGCCCTTCTTCCTGCGCATTCGCAATGCATTGGCCCAGGTTGAGGATCAGTACGACATTGTCTTGATGGACAGCCCGCCGCAACTGGGCTTCCTGACGATCTCTGGCATGGCCGCAGCGACTTCTCTGATTGTTCCGCTCACGCCCTCAATGCTCGATGTGTCATCCACTGCGCAATTTCTCGAGCTTGCGGGTGCCTACATGGGCGTCATCGAAGATGCAGGTGCTGAGCTCCAATATGATCACTTCAAGTTTCTCATCACACGCGACGAGCCAACAGACGTGCCGTCACAACAATTGACCTCGTTCATGCGCGCGCTCTTTATGGATCGCGTCATGGCGGCCACGGCGCTCAAGAGCACCGCGATCAGCGATGCCACGATGCTCAAACAATCAATCTACGAAGTTGTCCGCTCTGAGATGACGCGGGCGACCTATGACCGCGCCAAACAATCCATGGATGCGGTTGGCAGCGAAGTTGAAGCAATGATTCACCAAGCATGGGGGCGTAGCTGATGGCACGTAAATCACTTCAGGATCTAAGCGGCATTGCCAAGACGATTGCCAATTCCAGCCCGCAACCCAAAGATCGAACCACCAAACCTGCAGCACCTGCCTTAGGTGCCCTGCAGGGGTCGCTGTCAGCCATTCGCGAGCTTGACCCATCACTCATCGACGACTGGGGGCCAAAAGACCGCCTTGACGGGTTTACAGCTGTAAACTCCGAAGACGACGGGGACGGCTTTGAAACCCTGAAATCCAGTATCAAAGACGGCGGTCAACAGGTTCCTATTTTGGTCCGTAGGGCAGGGACCGAGGGCCGGTTTGAAGTTATCTACGGCCGCAGACGACTGCGCGCCTGTCGAGAACTTGGCCTGAAAGTCCGTGCCAACGTGCAAGACCTTGATGACGCCACAGCTCTTCTCGCCAAAGGCCTTGAGAATGCGGCACGTCGCAACCTGTCGTTTTACGAAAAGGCGCGGTTTGCAGCAGTCATACGGGCGGCCGGCCACGATACCAAGACTATCCGGCAAGTTCTCAGCCTGTCTGCGTCAGGGCTTTCGCACCTGACCAAGGTCACGGACAATATTCCCGACGATGTTGGCGATCAAATTGGAGCCGCTCCTAAGTCGGGTCGGCCGAAGTGGACCGCATTGGCCGAAGCCTTCATATCCAAGAAGGTGAATGCATCATCATCCTTCGCAATCCTGTCAAAGTTGAGCACCGAGCTGTCGTCAGATGACCGGCTTGAGCAGCTTATGAGAGAGATTACGCGGCGTGGAGCGCGCCCAAGTGAGGGCAGGGAGGCAACACCGGTTCCGGGCGTCACAATCAAATCGGGACGCGGCTCAATCGCGATGTCCATCAAGAGGGCAGGGGAGAACGCAGCATTTGCTGACTGGCTCGACCGTGAACTCGAGAACATCATCAAGAAATCCTACCAGGAGTTTACAGCTGTAAACCCTGAGGATGACACTAGAGGCTAGAGCAACAAAGGAGGACGTAAGCAAAGAGAAACCCCCGAAACCGAAGCTTCGAGGGCTGGACGCATTTCTACGCTTCTCAGATTAGACACCTGAATCGTAGCAGCCACCGAATCGCTAAGCAATAAAAAACGCTCTTGGGCGTACGGGAAATCTTTGCCTGCAGGCAAATTATGAGAACAATTCAAGAAATGGCTCCTGCTGGAGCACGCTCGTCGCGCAAAGCGACGGGGCAGGGAGGTATTGCCCACAACAAATGGCAACTCCTCAAGGTAATCGAAGACATCCGGGAACCGCTCGGCTTGAAAGGCACATCCATCTCTCTCCTCAGAGCGATGATCTCGTTCCTGCGGGTAGATCAAGTCGATGCCATGCGCGACGACGGGCATATTTGCTTTGCATCAAATGCCTCTCTCGCAAAACGCGCCCATGTCAGCATCCAAACCGTTGAACGCCACATTGCGAAACTGGTGTCCTTAGGCCTGCTGACACGGCGATCAAGCGGCAATGGTAAACGGTGGGCACGCAGAGACCGCCAGGGCAGCATTGTCCTTGCGACCGGGCTGTCACTCTTACCCCTCGCAGAACGTTACCCAGAGTTCCTGCGCATGGCACAAGACCACCAGGACCATCAAAACGAACTGGGACGGCTCAGAGACATGTGCTCGGCAGCCCTGAGCAATCTCAAAGCACGTCTTAGCGGCGCAAATTGGGACGAAGACTTGCTTTCAAAGGCACGCAACCTATTGCGACGCCAGCCAGACAAGCACGCTTTGAGCGATCTTCTGGATGAAATCACTGTGGAAATCTCGAAAATAACCTGTCCAGAACCAAATGATTTGAGGGCCACTGCCCCCGAAATTGAGGGGCATAAAGAGACTTCCAAGACTCAGTATGTTAAAGAAGAAACTTCTTTTCAGATTGAAGTAGGCCAAGACGAGATGGAGCGCGCCTACCCAAGACTCTGCGCAGAACTCAGGTTTGCTAAGAACCAAGAAGACTGCCGTCGCTTAATGGATGATCTTGCCGGATATCTCAACCTTGGGAACACTTGGCTCTCAATAAAGGATCTTGGTCCAGCGCTCAGTTTCATGATCTTAGGATATCTGTTGGAGCGCACAGAGACGATCAGCAATCACCGTGGTTACGCCTTCAAATTGTGCCAGGACCTATCCAACAAGAGCCTTAATTGGCGTACATTGCTAAAGAAACCGAGGTCAAAATAGAATCGATTGCATGATTGGGTTCAAATGTCTCGCATCACAACCTTCGCATTTTTCGTTTCACTTTCGCTGAACCGATACTTCTATTTTCAGTAATAGGTATTCGATCTCAATGGCTTAATCGTTTCACGGGCAGATTGAGCCGCCTTACTGCAATCAAGCCTCTTAATCGTTTCATATTGAGTGAAACGAAAACTTGATAACTGCGCAATACCTATATATTTATGACCATAATCGTTTCATTCTCTCAGGTTATCGTTTCATGGCCCTCACAGACCAAGCCATCTTGGATTTCATTTCTGCGCACCCAAATGCGGGTCGTGAGGCAATCCGAAAAGGCACGGCTCCGAATGCCGGGGAAACAACCGTTTGGCGCGCTCTGAAGCGCCTTGTCCAGAGCGGGCGTTTAGAAGTTTCGGGGAAGGGGCGCGCGACCCGCTATACCATCGCAGGATCTGCAGTGGTGCGCGCGCATTTGGCCACTCCCTACAATCAACGCCCGCCAGTATTTTACCGCAAGGAATTCCTTGATGCTTATGTACCGGGGAAAACTTGGTATTTGTCGGAGGCCGACAGAAAGCGGCTTCTGGAGGCGGGTCAGCCACGGGGCAGGGGTATGCCCACCAGGACCTATGCGCGCCGCATTCTTGAGCAACTCCTTGTCGACCTCAGTTGGGCCTCTTCCCGCATGGAGGGGAACACCTATGACATCTTGCAGACAGAGCGGTTGATCCGCTTTGGTGAAGAAGCTGCGGGCAAGGATCGCAAAGAAGCTTTGATGATCCTGAACCACAAAGAAGCCATTCAGTACGTTGTCGACAATCTCGATGAAATTGGGCTTAGCCGTACGGATTTGTTCGCCATACACGCGCTCTTGTCTGACGGTCTGCTGGCCGATCCTGCAATGTCGGGCCGCCCGAGGACCATGGCAGTTGGCATATCTCACTCAAGCTACCGGCCACTTGATGATGCCGTGACGATTGCAGAAGAATTCGATATCGTCGCGGCGAAAGCTGCCCAGATCACGGATCCGTTTGAGCAGTCTTTTTTCCTCTTGGTTCACATTCCTTATTTGCAGGCATTCGCCGATGTGAACAAGCGGACCTCTCGCGTGGCTTCTAACATCCCGCTCCTGAAGTCTGACCTTGCGCCAATGTCCTTCACTACGATGAATGATGGCGATTACATTGACGGACTGATTGGCGTTTACGAGCTGAACAACATAGCTCTCCTTCGCGACGTTTATGTCGAGTCCTATTTAGCGTCTGCTGAAAAATATCGAATTTTGCGGGCTGAGGTAGAGCAACCTGAAAAGGCTGCACTTGCCTATCGTGACTTTGTGCGTGCGGCAGTGCGACGGTGTGTTCTGGAGTTCAAGGCCTTTCGCCCTGATGAGGTTTTGGAGATGGCAGCCCAAGGCGGAATCCCTGAAGTGGACAGAGCCGCCGTGGTTGACTATGTCGGGCAGCAGTTAAGCGGTCTTCACGAGGGCAACGTCATTAGGTATCGCCTGACGCCTGACGACCTGATCGGTGTTGAGTTCGGCTAACGCCGATGTTTAACTAGAGCATAGTTTTTATGGCAGGCTTAGCGGATCAAATATCTAATGAGCAAATGGTGGTTCCTCTAGTAAACAAATGGTGGAGCCTCACAGGTGCAATCTGGGACAGAAATCAGGTCTCTGATATGGGCTAGGGCAGACCAACAGTTAGCGGAAAGGGAGTCTTCGAATTTGGTGATCAACCAAGTTAGCATTGATTTCAATGGCGATATGGCACGTCCACCATGTTGTCGGTTTCAAGTTGCAGAGAGGCCCGCCAAAGCGGGGTCTTCCAATAGGTGCGATCTGACACCCTATTGCCGTCTGTTGTTTCCTCGAGAAACCCAATCCAGCTAAGCGGCTGAAGTACATGCGTGAAGAGAAACCCGGCGTGGTCATAGTATTCCCGATCAATCACGTGATCGCGGTTCTCCAGGCCATAGAGGGTTTTCACGAGGTGTGCCTCTGTAAGGCCTTGTTCGGCCTCGACATTGATGATGTTCAGGAAGATGTCCCAGTTTCCGGGAGCTGTGAATTCTGAGCGTGCGTTGCGCGCGTGATTGTATTCGAACAGGTACGTTTCAGCGATCTTGGCGAAGAATTTGCCGCGTCTTGAGCTGAGGTCCTTTGCAGTTTTTGAAACTTGGAACTTACCCTTGGTATGGCGTCCAAACTTCGCAACAACCATCAGATCATGGACGACCATGGCGTGCGGCACGTCCCATTCGTTCAAAACCTTGTTGAGCCTCATCAGTTCACCAGTGTGATATCGCGGCCAAGGCGAATGATCTGCCATCCAATGTGCAAATTTTCGGTTGAAGGCCTTGGTTTGCGTGAGCCCGATCCCACCGTGATCTGCGGCATAGTCAAATGCGTGCTCCATCGCCTTCAGAAGGCGGGAGTGATCGAGGACGGGGTTGTCGTCAGCAATGTCACGAAGTTTGATCATGTCGCCAATAGACACTTTTGCCAGCAGACTGTCAGGGTTGATTTTGGTGCCCAGTCGAATGGGATGAGATCGTATTGGAGCCGTCGACTTCCGATCAGCCTAACTGAGTAGGTGCTTTCGTGATCCCTCAAATAGATCACCTAACGCTTCATGCTTCGGCCCCAGCCCGTCAATGCAGTACGGATTCAGAAATTGCCGCCCGCCAAACAGGGCTTTGTCTGTTGCGCCGAGGTCCGCAAGATCACAGACCGCATCCCATTCACCTGAGATCGCGATAATCTGCTGCGTGATGATGTCGATTGCTTGGTTGCCCGTCAGCAAGAAATCAGGTGCGGCAGCAAGGCAATTGGCCAATGTGCTCATTCGGTTGTCGCCCTTGATCAGCATCGCCTGCGTCGCTTCATTCCCAGTGCGGCCTTGGGGGCAAATGTCGTAAGCAGGGGATAGCGTGAGCATCTTACCATCCCAAAAGGCCGCATGATTGCGGGCATGATCGTCCGTATTGCCGCAGAGAACGTTAAAGCAGATCCGGCCAAACAGTTCTCGCAGCGTCTCCTTGGGCTTGGCGAAGCGGTGACGAATGATCTCGGCTAAATCCTCATAGGAGGCATAGCGCGCCATCATCTCATCCAGCCCAAGGATTGTAAGAGCAGACACCATCGCCTTGCGATGCCAATCATCTTCTGCGCGGGTTCGGTCAAAGCGCTCGATCAAGAGCACGTCTTTGCCGCCCGCCTCGATCAACGAGACGGGTGCAACGTCCAGACCGCAAGCAGCCGCCAACGTCATCGCGATGAATTCCGCTTTCACAACGCTATAGAGGTCGCCGCTAGACGAGAATTTGGCGATCAACTTGCGATCACCGCGATCGATAAGCGCTTTGGGCCGCGCTCCGCCGATAGACGTGCCATGGTTGAGCGCTTGATCAAGGCCGGGTGTCAGCGGGACGCCTTTTTCAATAAGACTGGCGGCCTCAATGAGTTCCTCATATGTCGCTTCGGATTTCTGACGCGGCACATACTCCGTCGCGGATGCTTGGAAATCGAGGGCACCAATGCGGTCAGAACCGGATGCAAGCAGGTAGGATATTTCTGTGATGTTGCTGGCTTCAGCTTCACTCGCCTTTGCGCCCACCAAACGATTGATGATGACACGTCGGCCCCATGCATCCGGAGAGCCGTCGCGAATGCAGCTGGCCATCGAAAGACCGGCCTCAGGCTCAATAATACCCCGGCGCAGCGGGAGTTCGGGCGCATATATCGGTATTACATCCTTACGCTCGAGGTAACTTGCGCCGTAGTTGAAGGTGAACCGGTCCGCATCTTGCGTGATGCGCCCTGCAACGACGGGGGCGGCGCTCTCGGGCAGCCAAATCCAGACGAAGGCCTCCGAGGCTTGCGCAAGTTTAGAAGTCATCGTTGACCTCCTGCTTGGATGCCCGGACGCTCTTTGGCAGGAGTGTTAGTTTTTCATCAAGGCGGGCGTTGTGCATGGCCAGAACGCTTTCATCGACATCAAACAGACGCACGCCAACAAGCGCTGCGACCTCGAAGACTGTACCGATCTCAGGACCAGGCGCACCTTTTTCGATGTTGTACAGCGTTGTGCGGCTAATATTTGCCCGGTCTGCAAGGTCCTGCGCCGTCATGCCGCGTTCGGTGCGGGCGACGCGGATCAGCTTGCCGAAGACAGATAAAGCTTGCTTTGTGACCCGTGAGTAGCTTCTTTTGCGTTTCATGTTGCGTTGCCATTATCTGATTAGGTGGACGTGATGAGCTTTACGTCCAATATATTGAACGAATACTGCTAATCGATTATCGAGTCAAGATACCGTCCAGTATTATGAACGTAACACCGCTTATGTACAGATAAATGAACGACGCTGGTCTTTGGCGCATCCATTCCAGATATCCGGCGTCACCAGCGTTTGGTGAGAGATCAAGAAGAATAGGACGTGTCGTTCTCAGGTCTGGCAGGGCAGGGTCGCCTGAGTGGTGCATGGTCAGTCAAATTGGAAGTGAAGATGCCGTCACGCAGTTTCTTTTGTCAGTGTTCACTATCAGCGACGTGGCCATAGGCTTTCTCCTGATGTGTTGAGTTGCTCGATAATGCTGGTCGCAGCTGTCGCTCCGTCCACAAAGGTTGTCCCCGATCTTTTTCCCCTGTCCCTGCGGTCCATTCCTCGCGGGACAAAAAGAGCGGGGCCTGCCCCTCTCCGCTGACGCTTCGCCTTCGGTGTGTAAGGGCCTTAGCCAGCTGCAAAGCGACCATCATTGCAACGCAAACAAGGAGAAAAGCAATGACCACGAACTGCATCAAATTCACCAGCGACGATATCGAAACCGCAAAAGGGATCGGCTCAATTTCAACCCTGACCTTCGACCTCGATATCACGGTCGAACCCATCGCCAGCAGCAACCCGATGGCACCGACACACCGCGTCCTCGGTCGTTCCCCTCGCGGTAAACTGGTCGAGTGCGGTGGCATCTGGAAGAAACAGAACAAAGACACCGGCTCCGACTACTTCACCCTGACGGTCCGCGATCACGCCTTCAACGCCAACCTTGGCAAGGCCGCGAGCCAGGATGATATGTCCCTGCAGGCCATCATCCCCTGGGGTCCCAAAGAGGCGGCTTAACGACAGTGCCAGACCGCTTCGGCGGTCTGGCTACTTTCCCCGCACGGCAGTGAGCACTGCTCATGTGAAATATACGGCCGATATGCGCAGAGGTCGAATGGTCGAAGAGATGTTTGATTATTGTTCCCGATTACATTAACCGCGCAACAGGCAGGAAACTGTCGGCGACCCGTTATGCCGTGCGCAGGGCGAGCGTCGCGGTGACCCGAGCCATAAAAGGTAAGGTTGCAAGCCGCTCCTAAAAGCCGCCCCTTGGGCGGTTTTTTTGATTCAGATGACACGAATGCCAAAGTTCTCATGAAGACCCTTCGCGTTGTCCTCGCCCTTATGAATCCACGTTCGAGAATACGCCACTAGATCCGCCAGCTGTAGCAATCGTGACGCCGCTGAGTCGATCTGGCTGATCTGATTGACCGCTTGGAAGCGCCCGTCATTGTCACAGGCCTCTTGAAGCAACCTCTGGCATTCTGGGTCAGTGTTGTGATGGTTCTGGTCAAGGATCAGCTCAACATTCCCCAAACCACGATTGTTGATATTGTGCAGTTTGCGAAATTGCCCAATCGCAACCTTCACAGTCTCAATCACATTGCCAGCATAGATTGCTGGTGCTGTCCCATCGATAACTGTCCCCAACCGGTTCATCAAAACCATCTCGGGCCTGTCAGTTTGCGCATATCGCCCCAGAAGACTTTGCAGATACTCTTTCTTGAGATTTACCGCATGCAATTCGTTTGCATTGGGTTCAAGTAGATCACTCAAGGACTTGTCTGCCTTACCGCATTCTCGCGCTCATGCCATGACGCAGCATAGCGCAAAACCATTCTGACCTGCCGTTCCGCATTCATCAATGAAGCAGAGGATACGCTTATTCTGGGCTGCCATCGGTCTTGCCCTTCGTATTTCTGGCGTTGGCTCTTGCGTTCGGCTTCTCGGTCAGAGTCGTTGATTGCCTCCGCTCCTTTCGTTCTTCATCAAAATCAGGCTCAAGCTTCCTAAGTGCTTTAACCAATCCATCAAGATGGTACCTATTCGATCCGTAATCGCCTGCCGCAGTTTTCCATTGCTCACGCTTCACAAGTCCACGCTCTTCAAGCGCCTTGATATTTATGCGCAGTGTTTGCTCCGTAATTCCCATCCTTTGTGCGAGATCACGCTTGGACGGGAACGGCGGACGGGCAGGGTCAAACCAATAGCTCATAAGTTGCGCAACAATGTTGAATTGCGTCGTGCTAATCCCGAGCCGCTTTTGTCCGCGCATCAAGATGTTGGGCAAAGCCGTGTAGCCATGGTCCATCACCTTCGCGCCAAAGATTCTCTGGGTTGACGACTTCTTCTCAGCGTCATTTTCCGTACTAGGCTTTGGTGCTACTTTAGCCCCTGCCTGTTTTGTAGTTAGTTTTGCCATCCTGGGCCTCCTTGGCAATTGATCTACGGAGGCTTTAGCGAGTTCTCAATACGCTGGCGGGGCCTACGGCTGGTGACTTTTCCACCCTACCCGAATTACGATATTGCGCTACTCATGACTCGCGCTTATCGAATGACGTTACTTAGCTGCTTTAAAATCAACGTCAGGTGGGTACGATAATCGCACCTACCGTACGGTGGAAAATATATCAACGCCAATGTGGGGATTTCACCCTAGAAACTCGACTTTACGTGTCTGTAGCAGAATACTTTGCATGTTAGATCGTATCAACTGCAATCGGTTCTGATTTTTTCTACCAGAATATCGTGCATTTTTGATGTTTGCCTCCCGTCGCGCTACCGACAATTGGTCTAACGGTCGCAGTTGATGGTCAACACTGCGGTTGATTGCATTGGCATACCCACTCAGGACCTGTGAGTTCAAGGCATAGGGTATTCGTTGGGTTTTCAATGTCTGAAATTTGTAGTATATTTCGGACATGCTAGACGTTGCTCGCACGCAAACCTTACCAGATCGCCTCCGCGCGCGCATCGATGATGCGCCGCGCCAAGTGTGGACACCGTCTGATTTTGCCGACGTCGGTGTTCGCGGCGCTGTCGACAAGGCTCTCCAGCGCATGGTCACGTCCGGTCAGCTGCGCCGCATCCAGCGCGGGCTTTACGACAAGTCGTCCCAGAATGCGCTTACAGGCAAATCTACCGTACCAGACTACCGCGCCGTCATCGATGCAATCGCGCGCCGAGATCAAGTTCGCTGGTTGATCGATGGTATGACGGCTGCCAACACGCTTGGCCTTACAAACGCGGTGCCAGCCAAAATCGAGGTGCTGGTGGATGCGCGCCTCAAGCCCGTCACTCTGGGTAATCAAAAGATCGTTTTCAAACAGGCAGCCCCAAGTCGGCTGTATTGGGCGGGGCGGCCTGGCATGTATCTGGTGCAGGCCTTGCACTGGCTTCATGACGTTATATCGAACGACGCAGAGAGAGAGCCTGTTCGCAAAACGGTGCGCCGCATGCTTGCTGATAAAGAAGCGGGTCCGGCACTGTTGGATGATCTGAAGGGCGGCTTGTCAGCCATGCCAATCTGGATGCAGGACATCTTGCGTGGACCTCTGTCTGATGCGACGGTGGGTGGTCGGGGATGAGCATGGAAGGTTTGAACGCATCGCTTGCTCCACATGATGACTTGGGTGCGCGGCATGGCGGCGATGACAAAAACACTGAAGCGATGATCTTCGGTGAAGCCCCATCCTGCGATGCAATCTCGGCGTCGATTGTGTCTCTCGAGGACCAGTAGAACCAATCATGATCCGATGACTTTGAGGCTGTGATCAAATGTTGCGCGGCGGTTTGGCTTGTATGATTTGCCGCGACTTCGCATTTGAGCGCGTAAAACGGTCCTCTGTCGAGTGTAGGGAAACTGGTGGACGACGTTCGATCTATCACCCCGTTGTGCCCCTTCCCATTGACCTGTTGGCCCATCAGATCGCTAGCCCGGAGGCGAGCGGGCTGCAACGCTTGGGCAAGGTTTCTGGACGGCTGACGCCTTGCGCGCTGCGGTGCATCTCGCACAACAAACATCGCCCTTCGCGTGCTCCATTTCATTGCGCCCCAAGTTGGGTGCAGCCCGCTCTGATGCCTCCGGTCTTTTCCACGATCCGTCCAACGACGATCAATGGAAAGGATCACAACATGACATACGAACAATCCCTCGACCTCGCAGAGCTGCAAGCTGACATGGCCTTTGAAACCTACCTCTCAGCCTTTGAAGAGGGTGACCATCCCGAAGTCATAGACAGCCTCGCAACCGAGGCTCTGATTGCCCAAGATCGCTGCGCAGATT
>ENA-OQVM01004037-OQVM01004037.1-marine-metagenome-genome-assembly--contig:-NODE-4037-length-15283-cov-7.442588_pt1 | contig 15283 bp, 8 predicted proteins | sample MGYA00237776_ERZ505498 | MGnify/ENA primary metagenome ERZ505498 (study PRJEB26159, sample SAMN06265151) | marine metagenome | isolation source: Helgoland LTER site | place: Germany:Helgoland, sampling... | reverse complement strand
AACCTTCCAAAGAAATAGGGATTATTAAAGAATTTATCAAAGAAGCTATTTTAGAAGGGATCATCCCAAATGAACCTCAAAAGGCTTTTGAACTGATGTTAAAAAAAGGAATCGATTTAGGATTAACCCGCGCTGATGAAAAATAAATTTAGAACCGTATCAAAAATTGCTTTAGTACTCATTTATTTAGTCATCGTAGCAGGTGCTGTTGTGCGAATGACAGGTTCCGGAATGGGCTGTCCAGATTGGCCTAAATGTTTCGGATACTTCATCCCTCCTACAGAAAGCGCCAAATTATTATTTGAAACAAATCATACTTACGAAGAAGGCATGATGATTCTTATGGATCAAGAAGCTTTTTTAGTTGCTAAAACAGACTTTGTATCTGGAGAAAAATTTAATGCTTCCGATTGGGAAGTTTACAGCAAGCACGATTATACAACTTACGACCCCGTTCATACATGGGTAGAATACATCAACCGGCTGACCGGAGTTTTATCTGGAATACCTATTTTAATTTTCACGGTTTTAGCGTTTTGGTTTTGGAAAAAAAATAAATGGATTCCAATTATCTCTGTACTCACTTTATTTGGGATGGGCTTTCAGGCATGGCTTGGGAAAACGGTGGTCGACTCGAACCTTTCGCCCTATAAAATCACCATTCACATGGTCATGGCACTACTAATTGTGGCGTTTATTTTATATCTAATTTTTGCCTCAAAAACTACCTATAAACCTCAAAAATATCAAAAGCGATTTTATAATATACTTCTTGTAGCGCTTGTACTTTCGTTGGTGCAAATTATTTTAGGCACACAAGTACGACAATTTGTAGATGAGCAAACGAAGCTTATAGGCTACCAAAAATCGCTTTGGTTGGCTTCACCAGAATTGAACTTTTACATTCACCGCTCTACCTCTATTTTGGTCTTGGCATTGAATGGCTATTTATGGCATCTCAACAGATTAAATTCGCTAGGATTCAATAAAATAAAATTGGTCATATATTGCGTCATTCTGGAAGCGGCGACAGGAATTTTAATGTATTATTTTGACTTTCCATTTCTGAGTCAACCCTTGCATTTAGTCATAGCTTCAATCCTATTTGGAATTCAGTGTTACATACTTCTTGAATGCTTTCATAAAAAAAGACAAAAGCAGCAAGCATAAGAAAAATGCATCTTATATTTGTGTCATATTATTAACCTATGATTTTTAGATTTAGAGTTGTCTTAGACAACGATACCAAAGAAGATATTTTTAGAGATATTGAGATCAGAAAGACCGATACACTCGAGGATTTGCACAACTCCATCACACAATCCTTTGGGTTTGACGGCAGTGAAATGGCTTCCTTTTATTTGAGTGACGAGGAATGGAATCAAGGGGAGGAAATTTCTTTATTTGATGTCAGTGAAGGTGGTAGTGACATTCAGCTCATGAGCCAAACCGTCATTAGTTCAGTTGTATCAGAGGGACGTACAAAATTGATCTACATCTATGATTTTATGAGTATGTGGACTTTTATGGTTGAGTTAGGTGAAATTGTTGAAGAAGCGGATGGTACTGATTATCCTAATTTACTCTTTGTTCATGGTCAGGTTCCAGGTGAAGCACCCGAAAAAGTTTTTGAAGCCGAAAGTGGCGAAGATCATTTTGATGAATTTGATGACGGCTATAGCAGCGATGATTACGAAGAATTGGATTTTGACGAGAACTGGAATTAGAAGAAAATTCCCGTGTTTTCTGTTTGATAATTTCGTTTTACAAAACTCAGTGAATTTCTTAAAATTTCACCCATATTTTTACTATTCTTAAAACGAATATCTCCTGTATATTCAAAGATTTTAGTTTTTAAAAGTGCTTCATGTTCAGGGGTTGAAAGGGTGTCTGAGATCATGCACTGAACCAAACGTTCAACACGGTTTTTGAAACTCAACAAGCGTTTGGCAACAATAGAGCGTTCTTCTAACTTGTACTGATTGATAGATTGTTTTTCAAATTTTTGAGTCACTAAATCTACCATTTTAAAATTCTCTTTAAAAAACTGCGGACGGTACACATTAAATTTACCTTCATAACATTGTTGATCAAAATCAATCGCTCGAATGGTGTAAACCACATGATCAAAATCGTGGGTGGGTACAATCACATAATTATATGAACGCATATCTCCTAACAACCGAATCATACACCGCTCATTAAATTTTACAAATTCCTTTGCAATCTGCGCCTTTTCTGGTTCAGTAAATTTAGGAAGCATTTTTGCTATAAATTCATCGCCTGGAATTCCACTAATATGTTCTTCGATTAAAGTATCTTCATACACCAAGAAATTTAAGTTATGAGGCGACAACATATGCTCTAACTCTAAACCATAAATTCGTGATGCATCGGCTTTTTTCACATAAAAATAAGCGTAATTATCATTGAGAATATTTCTAATTTTAATACGAAATGGCTTGGAATTTCCAAACGTACAATAGTCAATCGCATCGACATTTAGTAAGGGAATGGTGGTTTCATTTCCATCGGAGTGCAGCTTTGTATATATTTTTTTTAAACTTAAATCAATTTCTTGACGGTCAAATTCACTGTAGTACGTTCGCACCCAAAGTGTGTCCTTATCGTTTTTATCAAACACTTCAACCGACCCTTGAAAACGGAGTAAATCGTCATAAAAAATAGGCAATTTAATTGTCCGATTGTATTTATGTAAATAGGCGTTTAAGGCTGTATTTACAGGATAGGATGGTTTTCTAAGTGATATTTTTAAATCGTTTTTCATGTGACAACTTGAATTCCAAATTTAACTTTTATTTTTTTAATTTGTAACAATTGACGGTAAACATCGTCTTATATTTGTTATTCATTTAAAACTTATCTGTGGATTCTATTCTTAAAATTTCAAATCTTACAAAAAAATACGGCTTACTAACTGCGGTTAGTGATCTATCATTTGACATCGAAAAAGGAAGTGTTTACGGGATTTTAGGCCCGAATGGCAGTGGAAAATCTACCACCTTGGGAATTGTTTTGAATGTTGTCAATAAAACTTCTGGAAATTTTTCTTGGTTTGGAGGCGCACTCACAACGCATCAAGCATTAAAAAAAGTAGGTGCTATAATCGAACGCCCAAACTTTTACCCTTATATGACCGCATATCAAAACCTTAAATTGGTTTGTAAGATTAAAGGTATCTCTTACGACTCCATAGAAAGGACTTTAGAAATTGTAGGGCTTGACGATCGAAAACACAGCAAGTTTAGTACCTTTTCTTTGGGTATGAAACAGCGGTTGGCCATTGCGTCGGCACTTTTAAATGAACCTGAAATATTAATTTTAGACGAACCTACGAACGGATTAGACCCGCAAGGGATTCATCAAATTAGAGAAATCATCAAAGATATCGCCCAACAAGGAACGACCATTTTATTGGCTTCTCACCTGTTGGATGAAGTTGAAAAAGTGTGTACTCATGTGGTGGTTCTAAGAAAAGGCGTAAATCTCTTTTCTGGACGCGTTGATGAATTAATTTCAAGTCATGGTTTTTTTGAATTAAAAACACATCAAAAAGACGACTTATTAAAGCTTCTTGAAACGCACCCCAATTTTTCTCATGTAAAAGTTGAAAGTGATTTAATCACTGCATTTCTTGAGACCCCTATGGAAGCAGAAGAATTCAACCGTTTACTGTTTAAAAACGGCATCGTGTTGAGTCATTTAGTCAAACGAAAAGAAAGTCTAGAAGAACAATTTTTACAATTAACTGACAACCAATGAAACGATTATTAGACTTAGAACTTCAAAAATTATTACTCAACAAAACGAGTAAAATATTAATATTTATATCCTTTATTCTGCCGCTTTGCGTGATTCTTTTATCCGCAGTGAAAATTAACTTTTTTGGTTTTTTTACACTGGAACTCGGCGAATTAGGGATTTTTAATTTCCCTATTATATGGCACATCACCACTTTTTTTTCCGCCTTATTTAAATTCTTTTTTGCCATTGTGGTGGTTTCAATGATTGGGAATGAATATAGCAATAAAACACTAAAGCAAAACCTCATCGATGGCCTGAGTAAAAAAGAGTTTATCTTGTCTAAGTTTTATGTCATTATCTTTTTCTCTCTCATCTCAACCGTTATTATTTTCATCATTTCATTAGTCCTTGGGTTGATTTACTCGAGTTACAATGAATTTCATATCATTATCCAAGAAATGGAGTTTTTAGTTGCCTATTTTGTGAAACTTGTAGGGTTCTTCTCTTTCTGTTTATTTTTGGGCGTATTGGCAAAACGGTCGGCATTTGCATTAGCATTTTTGTTTGTCGATTTAATTTTAGAATGGATAATCTTAGGCATATTCACATGGAAAAGTAGTTACGAGACCGCTCAGAAAATACAAGATTTCTTGCCATTAACATCTATGTCGAATCTTATAAAACAACCTTTTCAACGTGTTGCGATGACAAAATTTCCAGCGAACACAGATATAAGTTATGATTATGCAATTCATTTTGACAACATCCTAATTGTTGTTTTCTGGACTTTTATTTTTATCTTTTTATCTTATAAATTATTAAAAAAGAGAGATTTGTAGTATCTTTGAGTGCCCTAATTATGTATTGATTTTTTTGAAACAAATCAAAAAAACTTAAGCTAATTAGATTTGATTAACCACGTTACTATTTTTATTTTTCTACTTTCATCTTCCTCCCTTTTCTCTCAGGGAGAGGCATCCCATTGGTATTTTGGTAATGGAGCAGGCTTAATATTTGACACAAATACGGATACGGTCTCCCCTACCAGTGCAGCTTCCTCTACAATAAACACAAACGAAGGCTGTTCGTCCATTTCTGATTCAAACGGGAATTTATTATTTTATACGGATGGTCGAAATGTATGGGATAAAAACCATCAAATAATGCCAAATGCGGATTATAACAATGGGAGTGGATTGCTTGGAGACCCCTCAAGCACCTCCTCTGGCTTGATCATTCCGCGTCCAGGGAATCCTGGCAATTATTACATATTTACGGTCGATGAACCCCATCACAACAATGCCTGGGCCTATCCAAATCAAGGGCCATCAGATGTCAATGGAAATGCAATTTCTCAATATGATGACAATGGAGGGAATGGAGGGAATGTCCCAAACGGTGATGATGGTTTTAATAACGGGCTTAACTATTCTTTGGTAGACTTGACACTAAATGGTGGCAACGGAGATGTTGTAAGTACCGAAAAAAACAGACCTCTTTTAACCTACGACCCTTTAGATCAAGAGCAAGCGAGTTTTAAATGTTCTGAAAAAATCACAGCCGTGGAGCATGACGATCGGCAATCCTATTGGGTAATAAGTCATTTTTTAGACGTCTTTTATTCCTTTCGTGTGGATGCAAGTGGCGTGAACGCAACTCCCATAACTACTCAAATAAACCCTCTTATTACACTTAATGGATACCGTCGGAATTCGATTGGCTATTTAAAATCCTCCCCCGATGGTACTAAATTGGCGATCTGTCATAACGAAGAAGGAACGACTCAGGGGCAAGGCTCTAACAGTACTACGGGAAGTTTTTGGCTTTACGACTTTGATGACGCCACTGGAATTGTCAGTAACCCGATGAATCTCGGAAGTAATTCTGGCTTTTATGGAACCGCTTTTTCAACGGATTCTAGTAAACTATATGCGAGTGCTGGGAGTTTTGTCTATCAATTTGATTTAGATGCAACGGATATTACAGGGTCTCAACAAACCGTTCGGCAGGGCGGTAATTCTATTTTTGCGCTTCAACTTGCGCCTAATGGAAAGATATACGGAGCTAGTTTAGCGTCAAACGGCACCTCTCTAGACGTTATTAATAATCCCGATGAGTTGGGTACATTGTGTAATTACGTAGAAGGAGGGCAAGCCTTGGCTCCAGGTACAGATGCTAATTTAGGATTGCCCCCCTTTATACAATCTTTTTTCTTAGCTAAAATTGAAGTCGATAATTTATGTTTGGGCAGTGCCACTCAGTTTTCTATTGATAGCAATGAAAATTTTGATAGTATTCAATGGGACTTTGGAGATTCTAGTGCAATGAACACTATCGATTCTCCGACGCATGTTTACCCAAATACAGGAAGTTTCACAGTCACAGCGACGCTCACTTTAGGTGCTGAAGTGAATACTTTTTCAGAAACTATAGAAATATACGAAGTTCCAACGGCATTTAGTCCAAATGATATTTTAGAATGTGATGACAATAATGATGGTGTAATCGCTGTAAACCTCAACCAAACTGTGGATACCGAAATATTCAATGGACAATCCCCTCTTGATTATACTATTAAATATTATGAGTCGCAAGTAAATGCGGACACTGATATGGGTGCACTGGCAATGCCTTATCAAAACATCAGTAATCCACAGACTCTTTTTGCTCGAATAGAAAACAATTCCAATCAAGCGTGTTTTGATACAACATCATTTTTATTGACAGTATTTGAACTTCCTCAAATCGTTGTTGAGGAAGAACTCATTTATTGCTTAAATACATTCCCTAGTGTAATTACGTTGGATGGTGGCATCCTCAATGGATTTCCTAGTGATTTTTTTTACAATTGGTCTACAGGTGCTGCTACGCCTCAAATTCAAGTGAATACTGTTGGTACCTACACAGTGACGGTGAGTGACACCAATGGCTGCTTTAAGTTAAGAACTATAACGGTGCTGCCTTCTAATACAGCCACTTTTGAGTCTATAGAAATTGTGGATGGTATTGAAAATAATACCGTCACTATTTTTGTTTCTGGTGAAGGCGATTACGAATATGCTTTGGATAGTGAATTTACAGACTTTAAAGATTCGAATGTATTCTCTGGAGTTAAACCTGGTTTTCATACGGTATATGTAAGAGACAAAAACGACTGTGGTACGGTCAAGAAAAATATAGCTGTGATTGGATTTCCTAAATTTTTCACCCCTAATGGGGATGGATATAATGATACTTGGCATGTATATGGAATCAATACCCCAGACCAAGCAAACAGTGAGGTGTATATTTTTGACCGATATGGTAAACTAATTATTCAGTTAAATCCTTTAGGTACTGGCTGGGATGGTACTTATAACGGGGCTATTATGCCAACTTCAGACTATTGGTTTTATGTCAAACTTGAAGACAGAAGGCTTTTTAAAGGGCATTTTTCATTAAAACGTTGATTTTTTTTTTAAGATTATTTTATGTATATTTAGAATTAATACATTGAATTAACAAACTAAAACTATCAATATGCCCCGAATAGTTACACTTGTCTTATTTTTTTCCTACACCATTGTTTATACCCAAACTGTAGCGATTGATACCAACCTCGAAGTTGATGAACTTATAGAATCACACCTTTTTAATGGTTGTATTCAAATTTCAAATGTGAACAGTACAGTCAATGGAAGTGTCAATGACTTACAGAGCTTTGGTACCTTTTCAAAATCTACTTCAAATTTCCCTTTTGATAATGGAATCATTTTATCTACTGGAGATGCCAATTCCGCAGGAAATTCAGTTATTCCAGCTGACTTAAATGAAGGTGATACGAATTGGGGTACGGATTCTGATTTACTAGATGAACTCGGCATCACCAATACAATTAATGCGACTTCCATTGAATTTGATTTTATTTCAGCTCTTGACAAAGTACGTTTTGAGTATATTTTAGCTTCCGAAGAATATCTGCAATCAGCGTATATCTGTAACAATCAAGATGTTTTTGCGCTCCTTATAAGAGAAGCGAGCATTACAGGGCCTTATACAAATATTGCCAGAGTGGGGTCTCAAAATGACCTTATTGGTCCGGGTACTATACACCCCGATATATTTGGGTTTTGTACCCAAGAGAACGAACCCTTTTTTGACAACTACTCAATTGGAGACACTAATTTTGATGGGCGAACAACTCCCATTACTTCAGTCGCTAACGTCATTCCAAACACCCTTTACCATGCAAAATTAATTATCGCAGATGGCAGTGATCAAAACTTTGACTCGGCTGTATTTATAAAAACAACAGTGATGTTGCCCGAATTAAAATTAGGAAAAGATGTAAGTACCTGTGGAAGTTCAGTAAATTTGAATGCAGATATTGGAATTATTCCCGCTACCTATGACTGGTATTTTAATAATGTATTGATTTCACCAAATGGTGGCCCAACCTTCATAGCGACACAAACAGGGAGTTATAAGGTGAAAGTTACAATCCCCTTAAATCTAACGGACTGTGTTAATGAAGACACCATTAATGTGACATTAAGTTCCGTACAAACTATAAACCCTGTCTCTGATTATGCGCTTTGTGACCCCAATGGTGATGGGCTAGAGTTTTTTGATCTATCTACAAAAAATTCAGATGTTTTAGCGGCAGCACCCCCAGGAACTTATGATGATATTACATACCATTCAACGCTTGCACTTGCAGAAGCAAACATAAGTCCAATTACAACAAGTATCCAAAACACTAGTAATCCACAAGTTGTTTATGTACGACTGGAAAATACTACGGGATGCTTGGCCTATGCCCCTATAAATTTAGTTGTGAACCCCATTCCACCTATCCCAAATTTAAATCCATTTATCGTCTGTGACGATGACGCCATAAGAGATCAAACCACCGCTTTAAATCTAACGTCCTTTAGTAGCAGCATTACCGATGGAGATCCCAATCTTGACGTAAGCTACCATGCCACGATGGCAAAAGCGACATCGGGAGAGAATCCACTCCCTTCCAAATTCAGTTCTTCCTCAGTACAATTATTTGTAAGAATTTTTAACATCAATACAAACTGTTTTAATGTGTTACCCATTGATATTGAAGTTTACAATACTCCCGAACTCACTACCGAACCCCTGTTTTTAGATGCCTGTGACCCCGATCATGATGGGTTTGCTAGCTTTAATTTGGAAACTGCTTTACCTGATATAATAGCGGATTTAACAGGCTTAACTCCAAGTTTCTATACGTCATTGACAACTGCACAAAGCGGAATGGATCCAATACCTGTTCCAACGGACTATACGAATATCACTATTAGAGAACAAGTCATATATGTACGCATCGAAGACGATAATTCGGGCTGTTTTAGTGTGCGATCCTTTGAAATTCATGCCAATCTATTATTATCACAAACGGATTTAATAGATATCCCGTTTTGTGATGAAGATGGCGATGGCATGCATACGTTTGATTTAGACCCTGTAAGTGATATTATTAAAAATATGTTGCTAGGACTCACCATCACCTATTACGAAACCCTAGCTGATCAGAATAACAACAACCCTATTACTACACCCACCTATACTTTTACAGGCCCCTCTATAACCTTATTTATAGACATCGAAAGTAGCAGCTGTCTTGAACAAACTGAGATTGTTTTTGTCCTGATAGACGTAGTGCGATTCGACAACATTCCAGATCAAAGGATTTGCGATACGGATGCCGATGGTTTCACACCTTTAAACCTCAACAACTTTAATGCGGCGGTTACAGGAAATCAATCTGGATTTCAAGTACTTTATTTTGAGACCCCTTCGGATGCTGAAAATAATGTTGGAGCACTTCCTAACAACTATGTAAATACATCGAATCCACAAACCCTATATGTGAGCGTTACAGAAAGTGCTACTAGTTGTGCAGACACTAGTTCTTTTGAAGTAACAGTGGTTCCTGCAGCTGCCATCAACCTGCCTATACCTATAGTGATTTGTGACGATGATGATGACGGGTTTTTTATTATTAATTTAGAAAATTTGATTCCTTCGTTAACTTCTACTCCGAATAACGTTGATTTTTCTTTTTTCACAAGTCTAAATAATGCAAATCTAGAAATCGATCCTATAACCGCAACAACCGCATTTGATGCCCAAACTCAAACGCTCTACATTCGCGCAGAAGAAAATTTAACGACCTTAAGATGCCCCGTAATTATTCCGCTAAACATCATCGTAAATACCTTGCCCATTATCCCTACAATTGAAAATTATGATGTTTGTGTCAACAGTTCTACCAACCCTATTTTCTTAATGAATACTAAAGATCTTGAAATTCTAAACGGACAAAATGGCAAAGAAGTTTTCTATTACGAAGATTCTAGTTTTACACAATTAATTGATAAAAACCAACCCTATATTGGCAACAACTTTCCACAAACAATTTTTGTGAAAGTTGATAACATCACAGACTCTAATTGTTTTTCCACCGCTTCTTTTTCAATAAACATCATACCCTTTCCTGTTTATAATGACACTATTAATGTAGATGTCATTGGGTGTGACAACAATGACATTGACGGGAAAATAGACATTGACCTCAATACTATTGTCACTACTTTAACACAAGGCATTAGCCCTGCTCCAATGATTTCGTTTTTTACAACTTTAAGCAACGCCGAAAACAACACTGCTGCGCTTCCCTTAAATTATGAAAATACCAGCAACCCACAAACAGTATTCATCCGAATTGAACATAACAGCAATGGATGTTATTTAACAGATAGTTTTGGCATAAATGTATTATCAACTTCTAACGTTAGACAGGTTAATAACCTCACTCAATGTGATACAGATTATGATGGGCTCACTACTTTTAACCTAGAAGATTATGAAATTGGAATTTTTGATGTCCGACAAAATTTCCTCGTTGCAACTTATTTTGACAGTTTACAGAATCTTGAAAATGGATTTCCTGAAATTCCAGATGTAACCGCATTCCAAACAACCTCCAACCCTCAAACAATTTATATCAAAGTATTAAATACAGCAACAAATTGCTTTACTACAGCACCGATCACACTGGCTGCAACTTTACCCCCAGTTATTAATCTGATTCCCGAATATCCAATTTGTGACACGGACACTAAGACGTTTGATTTAAGAGAAATAAACGACTCTCTAACTACAGAAATACCAAATGTTTTATTTCATTATTTTGATTCCTTAACGGATGCTGAAGCTGGAAGGGAAGAAGATTCCATTACAATTTTCAATTACCAATTAATTAGTACTCCTCTTTTTGTTCGAATTCAAAATACCGTTACAAATTGTTTTTATATTCACAATTTCAACTTCATTGTCAATCCACTTCCAATCGCCAATCAACCTCCAAATTTAGAAGACTGTGATGATGATTTTGATGGAGAATTAGAGTTTGATATTTCTGGACAAACACCCCTCATTATAGGAAATCAAGACCCTTCTAATTTCGATGTACACTATTATAAAGACAGGGCCGATGCTGAACAGGATAACGAAAACGACCGTTTAGACGAACTACACAACGTTACAAATTTTGAAACCATTGTTGCTCGAATCATTAATAAGACTACAAAATGTGTAAACTACACTTCTTTTACTATTACGGTGAACCCTTTACCAATAGTTAATATTCCTCAGCAAGTGATTTGCTTGGATGACCTGCCGCTTGTTGTGACTGCTGATACACTTAATGATGAGGATACCTACCTTTGGTCTACTGGGCAAACTACTCCCGAAATTATTATTGAGACCATTGGAGATTATTCAGTAACTGTGACTACACCAAAAAGGTGTGTGAACAGCTCTAATTTTGAAGTAATTATTTCAGAAGCAGCCTCCATTGAATTTACGGAAGTTTTAAATTTCACCGATCCCAACTCCATTACGATCACTATAGAAGATGGTATCGGCGATTATCGGTATCAATTAGATAATGGACCGTTGCAAGTTTCAAATTTTTTCAACTATGTAACCTTAGGATACCATACGATTACTGTGGTGGATTTAAATGGATGTAGCAAAGTGACCAAAGAAGTATTAGTTATAAATGCGCAAAAGTTTTTTACGCCCAATAATGACACCTATTTTGACACTTGGAATATCATAGGAATCGAAACACTCCCTGGATCTGTTATTTATATATTTGATCGTTATGGAAAACTTCTTGTGAATTTAAATCATGATTCAGGAGGCTGGGATGGCACGTATAGAGGTTATGAAATGCCTTCTAATGATTACTGGTTTTTGGCAAAAATAAAAACACCATCCGAAGAATTTGAATACAAAGGTCATTTTGCTCTAAAACGGTAATTTCAAAGTGCCAAAAAATTGATATCTTTGAACATCGTACAATTTTATGAAACATAAACTAAATATTAGTTTTTTTAGTATCGGCATTCTGCTGCTTAACCTATTGCCCGCTCAAGACATTTCGTTGTTCAACCAATTAAATGGACGATTGGACTATACTGCAATTGGGAACACGCTTAATACTTCCGAAAACAACAGTGCTGTGGACTGTGTCATTAACACGGATTCTTCGGCAACCTTAAATTTATCCTCCTCACAAACCATTGAAGCTGCTTATCTTTATTGGGCGGGCTCAGGATCTGGCGATTTTACTGTGACTCTAAACACCACCGAAATCACCCCTTCACGAACCTTCGCCTATACGTTGGACTCGTCACGACAATTTTTTGCAGTCTTTGCAGATGTGACTACTTTAATTCAAACCGAAGGAAATGGCTTATATACGCTTAGTAATTTAGAACAAATAAACATCACATCGGCTTATTGCTCTACAGGAACAAATTTTGCTGGTTGGGCCATCACCATCATTTATTCAGACCCTAACCTTCCACTCAATCAATTAAACGTTTATGATGGCTTGGAAAGTGTCCCAGATAACATCACCATTGAATTGGACAATCTGAATGTCATGGATACCACAGGCGCAAAAATAGGCTTTATAGCTTGGGAAGGCGATGCTGGTTTGGCAGTCAATGAAGTCTTACAAATGAACGGTATCACACTAAGCAATCCACCTCTTAATCCTGCAAACAATGCCTTTAATGGTACCAATAGTTTTACGAACGACTCCAATTTATACAATATGGATATTGATGTTTATCCTATAGAAAACACCATTAATGCGGGGGACGCTTCTGCAATCATTCAATTATCTTCTGGGCAAGATTTAGTAATGGTGAATAATATCATCACCGTATTAAACAGTCAATTACCTGATGCAAGTGTTACTATTGATACTATTGATCAACAGTGTAATTCTCGTGAGTTAACTATTGACTATACCGTTGAAAATCTGAATTCCACACACTTTCTGTCCGCAAATACTCCCATCGCTTTTTACGCCAATTATATACTGGTCGGGCAAGCTCAAACCTTGGGAGATATTCCTATAAATGACTCTGAATCCAATGTAATTAGTTTTAATGTAGATCCTTCGCTTTTAGATCCTATTAATCTTACAATTGTAGTGGATGATAATGGTACGGGTACCGGAATCATCACTGAAATTAGTGAAACAAATAACACCGCATTCACTTCTATTGAGTTTTTAGAATCTCCTGAGCCGACGCCTTTAACTCCTTTAATCGGTTGTAATTTCGGAAACAATGAAGCCGTTTTTAATTTACGAAATGCTTTAAATGAAATAGACCCTTCTTTCGATTTAGAAACCGCTGTTTTTTATCAATCCTTAGAATATTTGATTGATGACCTTGGTGCGTTGATAGATCCCTCACAATACATCAATGCGAACGGCATTGAGACCATCTATTTCAGAGTAGATGCAAACCCCTGCTATGAAATTTTTTCAGTGAATTTAGAGGTCAACGAATGTGACCCCACCATCCCTCAGGGTTTTTCCCCCAACGGAGATGGTTTTAATGACTGGTTTAACATTGACGGGCTTTATGATGTGTTTTTACAACACGAACTCTTAATCTTTAACCGTCTAGGAGCTATTATTTTTAAGGGTAATAACGATCTTAAATGGGATGGAAAAGCCAATTATGGTCCGCTAAAAGGTGACAATCTCTTACCTGTTGGAACCTATTTTTATGTATTGCATTTGAACGTTCAAAATACAAAACCCAGATCTGGTTGGGTTTACATGAACTATTAATCTATTTTTAAAAAAGATTTAGAGTCTCTCTTTGCTCTAGCGCTTACTTTGCATTAGCTTTGCAACTATGCAATTTAAGCTTACTTCTGATTTCAAACCCACTGGTGACCAACCCACAGCAATCAAGCAATTAGTTGCTGGAATTGAGTCCAATGAAAAATACCAAACACTTTTAGGGGTGACAGGTTCTGGAAAAACATTCACGGTGGCCAATATCATTCAAGAAGTACAGCGACCTACACTTGTGTTGGCACACAATAAAACTCTCGCCGCACAATTGTATTCAGAATTCAAACAATTCTTTCCTGAAAATGCCGTCGAGTATTTTGTCTCCTATTATGATTACTACCAGCCAGAAGCCTACATTCCTGTTTCAGGAACGTATATAGAAAAAGATTTATCCATTAATGAAGAAATTGAAAAGCTGCGTTTAAGCACCACTTCTTCCCTGTTGTCAGGACGAAGAGATGTTATTGTCATTGCTTCTGTTTCGTGTTTATATGGGATTGGAAACCCTGCTGAATTTCAGAAAAATGTCATCAGTCTAAAAGCGAACGAAGTCATTTCAAGAACTGCATTGTTACACAAACTCGTTCAAAGTTTGTATTCAAGAACGGAAAGCGAATTTAATCATGGAAACTTCAGAATTAAAGGGGATACCGTAGATGTGTTTCCTAGTTATGCAGATCATGGATTTAGAATTCACTTTTTTGGCGATGAAATTGAAGCCATTGAAGCTTTTGACGTCAACAACAACAAAGTCATCGAAGTCTATGAAAGTGTGACCATATATCCTGCAAATATGTTTGTCACCTCGCCAGATATTTTACAAAACGCGATCAAAGACATTCAAGATGATTTAGTCCTACAACACGATTATTTCAAAGAAACCGGGAAACACCTCGAAGCCAAACGTTTGAAGGAACGCACAGAGTTTGATTTGGAAATGATTCGGGAATTGGGCTATTGTTCAGGAATCGAAAATTATTCACGCTACTTGGATGGCCGTGCGCCTGACACCCGTCCCTTTTGTTTATTAGATTATTTCCCGAGTGATTCGTTGATGGTCATTGACGAAAGCCATGTCACCATCTCACAAGTCCATGCCATGTATGGAGGTGATCGCAGTCGGAAAGAAAATTTAGTAGAATACGGATTTCGCTTGCCAGCCGCAATGGACAATCGACCTTTAAAATTTGAGGAATTTGAAAGCCTTCAAAACCAAGTATTGTATGTCAGTGCCACACCAGCCGATTATGAATTGGAAAAATCAGGTGGTGTTGTTGTGGAACAAGTCATTCGTCCAACAGGGCTTTTAGACCCTATTATTGAAGTCCGACC
>ENA-OQVM01004025-OQVM01004025.1-marine-metagenome-genome-assembly--contig:-NODE-4025-length-15327-cov-2.946951_pt1 | contig 15327 bp, 15 predicted proteins | sample MGYA00237776_ERZ505498 | MGnify/ENA primary metagenome ERZ505498 (study PRJEB26159, sample SAMN06265151) | marine metagenome | isolation source: Helgoland LTER site | place: Germany:Helgoland, sampling... | reverse complement strand
GGAGGTACAACCACCTTTTGGTGGATCAGTACCATAGTTCTTTTGATCACGGGTACTGTATTCGTCATGTGGTTAGGAGAGAAAATTTCCGATAAAGGGATTGGAAATGGTATATCAATGATCATTATGATTGGAATTATTGCCCAGCTTCCTAGTTCTTTCTTCTTCGAAATTGAGCAAAGAACAAGTGCTGGTGGATTCGTAATGTTATTGATCGAACTAGTTTTCCTATTACTTGTAACAATTGCTACTGTAGCTCTGGTGCAAGGAACCCGGAGGATACCGGTGAATTTTGCGAAAAAAGTTGTAGGCAATAAGCAATATGGCGGGGTGCGACAGTATATTCCTTTAAAAGTGAACGCTGCCGGTGTTATGCCAATCATCTTTGCTCAGGCTTTAATGTTTCTTCCAATTACATTGGTTGGATTCACTAGTTCTGATGCTGCTACGGGCTTTGCATCTGCATTCGCGGACATTACAGGGTTTTGGTACAACTTTACTTTTTTCATCTTAATTATAGCATTTACATACTTCTATACTGCGATTACGGTTAATCCAAATCAGATGGCAGAAGACCTAAAAAGAAACGGAGGTTTCATCCCAGGAGTGAAGCCAGGTAAGAAAACTTCAGAGTTTTTGGATAATGTTCTTTCAAGAATTACACTTCCGGGGTCTATATTCTTAGGAATTGTTGCAATTTTGCCAGCTTTTGCGATGATCGCAGGAGTGTCGACAGGATTTGCTTACTTCTTCGGAGGTACTTCACTTCTAATCATGGTGGGTGTTATCTTAGATACACTTCAGCAGATAGAAAGTCATTTGTTAATGAGACATTATGACGGATTAATGAAATCCGGAAAAATAAAAGGCCGCTCTTCCTCCGCTTTTGGAATGGCAGGCTAAGTAATATAGATATGTTGATAGGAAAAAGCGAAGAAGAAATTGAGTTAGTAAGAGAGAGTTCTTTACTTGTTGGAAAAACTTTAGCAGAAGTAGCTTCCTTGGTTAGACCAGGGGTTACTCCTTTAGAATTGGATAAGCGAGCTTATGAGTTCATTCACGATCACGGTGCAGTGCCGGGCTTTTTGAACTATAATGGCTTCCCTAATAGTTTATGCATTTCTAAGAATGAAGCTGTAGTTCATGGTATTCCTGATAAAAAGGAAGTTGTAGATGGAGACATCTTGTCTGTGGATTGTGGAGTTCTTATGAATGGATACTTCGGTGACTCTGCCTACACATTTAAAGTAGGTGAAGTTTCAAAGGAGGTTGATGATTTGCTCGAAACCACTAAAAGGAGTTTGAAACTTGGAATTGAGCAAGCAGTTGCTGGTAATCGCGTTGGCGATATCGGTTATGCTGTTCAATTAGAAGCGGAAAGAAATGGTTACGGTGTAGTGAGAGAGTTGGTAGGACATGGTCTTGGTAAGAAATTACATGAAGCGCCTGAAGTGCCGAACTTTGGTAAGAGAGGAAGAGGTCCTGTATTGGTTGATGGTTTGATTATTGCAATCGAACCGATGATTAATTTAGGGAGAAAGGAAGTTTCTCAATTGAGGATCTCTGTTTATCCGTTGTGGAGAAATTGGTATCCGTACCAAGGTGGATAACGGCTGAATTTAATTCAGAGCGAGGAACTAACCGAGCGAGGTCCTGTTTAGTTTGTTGGGAATCACAAGCATAATAATCTGCATGCTCTAGTGAGTTATGGATCCACCTCTGTAAACACTTGCCGGATCGAGAAGTTTTTGGTGCCTGGTGGAATTCTCCCTGTGCTGTGCGAACGGCAATTAAATCATGACAAGTGATGATTTTCTTTGCTTGAGAAAATCGATTCAATTGAGGTAAGTAAACTGCGTTCGAATGATCGATGATATGAACCAAGTCTACCGTTCTGGAAAGGCTTTGCAGCTTATTTTTTATCCTCTTGGGGAAGAGAAGGTATTTATCCAGGTAAGCTGCCCATTTATTCCCTCTTTTACCCGGTGAGATTTTGCTGAAGACAGATTGAGGATAACATTCTTCGATTTCAAACCTTAGATTTTCTCGATGTTTTGAATTCAACAAACTTCCAAACCGCAACATGCTCATTTGTTTGTCTTTCCGGAAATTGGAAAGCAATAAGACCTTCTTTTTTGTATTCAACTAGTTTTTTTTTGGGAAACCGCGGCAGCAAGGCATAAACCTCCACCAAAAGCCGCAAAGCCTAGATTGGTAGGTTGTCCCAATAGTCCAAATAATAAAACTGGCCCAGCAGCTCCAAAAATAAAAATAGCTAAATAATTACCTCGTTTTACCCCATCTAGGCAAAGCAGGAAAAGGTCTTTAGTTATCCAAACACGCCACGCTAAAAATAGAATTCCAACTAAAAAGCCATTTTCCAATACTGGTCTGGACCAAGAAAGCTCCGCACCACCCGATCCACCTCCAAGTGCTGAGCCCGCCCGCGTTGCAGTACCAAGTCCATTTCCAAAAAAACCAGTCCACTTGTTGTAGTAATAGGGAGATGAAATGATTTCACGGTATCGTATAATATAGGCTTCCATTGGATTGCCCTCTACATTGGAAGCCTCTTCAAAACGTAAACTAAGAAAGCCCAGCCCCTCTTTAAATAAGTCAATTTGTGAATACAAAAATAAAATAATAACTGAAATGCCAAATACGGATGCACCTATACGACCAAATTCCTTTGGACGATAATAGGCGAGAAATCCAAAGCAGGCAATCACTTGAAGCGATTCAGCAATTACAGATCGACTTCCTGCTGTTACCATTGCAAGGAATGTTGCTCCGGCACCTAGATAGAGTATCCATTTTGGAAAGGCATTTTTATTTAAAAAACCATAAATGATAAATGCGACTGCAAAACAATAGTAAAAAACAATACCACTGATAAAAGAAAAGGTTCCAGATGCCCGTACTTTATCTCCCGAGGTCATCATTTGGTGCCCAGTACCTCCCGAGGCCACATTCATAATATCAAAACGATCCGCCTGAAATTGTTGTGCCACCACCCAAGTCATGGGTAGAGCAAGTACTAGAAATGCTTTGCCAAAACGAACTACATCTTTGTGAGTTAAAACTCTGCCCATTATAAATATTAAAGGGAAGTGTAATAGATTAGTCCGTGCACCATAAGCAATAGTGGCGGGGTGTGCTTGATTAATAATGATTGATAATGCGATCGCTAAAAGGGTCCATTGAGCTAGTTTCACTATATATTTATTCGAAGAAGGAAAAATTCCTTGTGAATAGCAAAGATAGTATATCCATAGCACAATAGGATCACGTACAATGAGCAACCCCTGTGACAATCCAGGCAAAAACCATTTTCGTAACGCCCCTTCAAACAGAAGTAAAAAAAAATACAACCAAAGTAGTTTCTTGATTAGCCCATAATTTTCATCTTCAAGTAATGCACTAGCATTTAATTTTTTTTTAGGAACTTTTTTGGGTAAAATTAAATTTTGCGTGACACTCATTTTTTAATTCTCAGACCCTGACTGAACGATCGATAAGTTAAGGTCAATAATTTTTCTTGAATACTCCTTCCAGGTGTAGAGCTTGGCTTTTGCTTGGCATGCTTCGCGAATTTCAGGAATGGATTTACGATTTTCGATCAAACGGGTAATTTTTTCAAAAATATCCTCGGGAGATCTAATGGATACTAAATAGCCTGTAATGCCTTCCTCTATTAAATCTTCTCCCCCTGCGTTAGCCGTCACGATAAGAGGAAGACCGCAAGCTAATGCTTCTTGTTGAACTAGCGCTCTTCCTTCCGCAATTGATGGCAGTACTAGAGCATCGTGTTCCTGCATGACTTTACGAACATTTTCATTTGAGCATGGGGCTAGATACTCAAAATTGGGCAAACAGTTTCGATAGAACTCCATTGGCATAGACGGCTGTCCTAAGACGGTTAAAGTCACGGGATCATTTCGAAGCATTTTCATTGCCTCGAATAAGTCAGCAAGTCCTTTACGCTGACTCATTGATCCCACAAATAATAGTTTTAAATTATTGTTTTTGTTATCTTGTTTTAGTCTTTTATTTGGCAGACATGGAGGGCTGCCAAATGGAGCGACTATACAGTTTTTTTTACTGCGTATATTCTTTGGAATGGACTGTAGGACGAATTCGCTAGGACAGGTGATACAATCAGCTAAATCGAGTTCCTCCTCCTTACGAAAAAGTTTGTCCTCTGGCTCTCTGGTACTTTCAAGAGTTGGTTCCCACTCCGGCAGTCTTTCCGCTTCCTCAGATAGTAAGCGACGAACTGTTTGCCAATGGGCGATAGGTAGTTCATAAGAACAGCAAATACCTAATTTTTTAGCCTCCTTGAAGCTATTGATCGCTCCATCTTCATAGGCATGAATTACTATCGGAAGTAATTGGGGTAATGTTCTTGCTGCCAACTGATCTAGAGCATCGTATGAACGGTCTACGTGTATCCTACGTTTTTCTTGCGAAAGGTAATCATCAGTAATTAGGCGTAAAAGTTCTGGGAACCATAGTCGACTGATCTTACTGTCCGGAAATTCGTACCCTCGTTTTTTTTCTAAAAGTTTAAGAATGGGATTGGCTCCTTCTCCCACCCCGATGGTTGTAAAATATTGCACGAGCTTTTCTTTTTTCCGCAATTCATTAAGGAGTGCCCGAACAAAAGTATTACCAGTTGGGTGGGACACACAGAAACCACTTGAAAAATTCATCTCGGAGTTAATTTTTTCTTAGACCACTTATGAATGGGACTTTCGACCCATCGAAAGAAGAGCCAACCTAGGAAGCAAACTGGTACCAGATAGGCTAACGAAATCAAGAAATTGGCAGGTTTCTCATTCCATATTTCCTTATGTAAATATCCGAATAATTTGAACAAAGGAAAATGGAGCAGGTAGAGCGAAAAAGAGATTTTTCCTACCCAGGAAATGGACTTGAATAATGGTTTACTCAGGAAGCGGGTCAGTAGATTAGGTTGGCTTAGACAAAAGATAAAAAGTAAGAAGTAGAATCCGGTCCAAGCTATGTATTGTAGCCAAGATGCCCAATTTTCTAATCGACTGGACAGGGCTAAAGCCAAGGTAACTCCAGTGGCAAGGAGCAGAAAAGGCAGGTTGCAATTACTTAACTTGCCTTCTCGTTGCCATTGAGCGACGCATGCCCCGAGCAACCAAGATGGCCATAGAAATAAAGCGGTAAATGAAGGCCAAACTATTCCTTGGCTATTCAAATATACAGTCCAGCAACTCATCCCTGTCGTAATAATTAGCAAAATATTGATCCTTGATTTAGCAATAAGAAAGAACGCAAAGGGGTAGAGAATATAGAACTCAACTTCTAATGGAATCGTCCATAAAGAGGGGTTACTGAGGAATTGTCCATACCCCGGTGGATAGTTTTGACTAAGCGTTGCCACTCGGAGTATTCGATCAAAATTCCAAGTGGCGTCTCCCCACATAAAGTAACAAAAATAACTGATGCACGCAGTGAGAATAAGGGCGATGAAGTAGGTTGGATAGATTCTCCAAAAACGTCGTACGAAATAGGTTTTCCAGCTAGGGCTGACATTTCCAGCAGTGTTAGGGTAGTGGATGCAAAATCCGCTAATCAGAAAAAAGAGTACAACTGCATATCCTAGGAATGGGGTGGGAATGGAAAGCCAAGCCATCGCTTTGGCAAGGGAGGAATATTCCTGCGGATAACTGGTTATACGCCACCATCCAATCCAAAGATCCACCCTTACATGGTAAAGAAGCACCCCAAGGCAGGATAGCCCGCGAAGGAAGTCGATCACAGGTATCCGTTCCGAATTTTTCATCCTTCGCCAATCAAGCCGAGATACTCCTTCGCATACTCATCCAGTGGGCGAACATATTGTTCAAGGTCGACCTTGGCCAATCTGGATAGCTCCTGATACTGGCTGTTTTCCATTTGGATTGCTTTTTTCATGCAATCAACAAGGGAGTTGATGTCTCCTGGTTTGCAAAAGAGGGCATTTGGTCCTGCCGTTTCCCGGACTCCACCATCGGTGGAGGCAATGCAGGGCACACCGACGGAGCGTGCTTCCAGGGGAGTCAAACCGAGGTCTTCCTGAGTATGGGGTGGGGTGACCATCCATTTTGCTTCCCGGGTATAGCGGTGCCTTTCAGATTCGCTGACAAACCCAGGCAGTTGCACACCTAGAATCCCTTGATCCTGAATTATATCCAAAACTTCTTCCCGCAAGGGCCCATCCCCAAGCATGGTAAGCGGCCATTCTTGGGGATCCGCTTTTAGTCGGGTGTATGCTTCCAATAAAATACGAATTCCTTTGTTCGGTACCCACCTGCCAATAAATAAAAATCCTTTTCTTTTGTCGCGGGCTGTTTCTCCTTGGGGCATTCTTGAGACTACAGGCAGGCGGGCACTTGCATGCCTCCTTTTCTTTTCCCAACTATCCCAGACAAACTCGGATATATACCACCTTCTGTCGGCTTGGCTCACTGCCCACCGCCAAGCCAAAAGTCTCGGGTGAATCCCCGTCCTTCTCCAGTTGTAAATGGTCATTACACAGGGCTTGTTAAATTTTTTGGCATACCATACACCCTCCACCATTGGGTTGTGGAGATGGACTAGGTCGGATTCTCGTATGGCACTTTTGATTACTGTATCTCTGGGTGAAACAAATTGGCTGGCAAATCGTTTGTTTTCATCTTTTGTCCAAGATGAACGGATTTCGTTTTCGTTTCTTTGGATAGATCCATCGTCCTGGAATCCGGCTACTTTTTTTCTAAGTAAGCGAACCGATGCCCCCCTATGGATCAGGTCCTCAATCAAGGTCAGGCAAAAAGTCTCAATTCCACCAAACTTCCCGAGACATGGGGCTAGCATTAGGATTTTCAGGTTTCTTAGATCACTCATCTACCAAATATTCAGCCTCGTATTCTTCCACCTTCTCATTTGCCTAAGCGAGTAACCGAAAATGTTTTGGCTTACACATTTTTCAAAGGATGGGGTCATGATTGGCAAATTTTCTGTTTGATTATTTTCTCTGGCTTCAAGCTTTTCCATCCATTGTTTCCGATACGAGCCAAGAAGGTGAACCCCAAGGGTATCATTATGAATTTGGGCGTTTGGATAGAGGTTCGGGAGGTATCTCGGGGAAATCGTTTTCGCATCACATCGATGGGCCAGACCAGCCTGGGCGGTGGGCATGATCCATTCAGGAATTTGGTGGAGTCGATGTTCTCCGAGAAACCACTCGAGGTAATCCCAGTCGATTACTGATTTGTCCCAAAAAACCAGTCCTGTGGTGATCCCCTTGACTGCTTCGGGCCTTTTTGTACCTGCAAGCATTTGCCAAGGGCGAAAAGAATAGGCATCCCACTGAGTGTCCTTCAGGAAAATAGCTCCACCTTTTACCTGATTACGAACAAATAATCCAGAGAAGGGGCGAAGAAATAGAATGTCGGCATCCAGGTAAAAACTGATCGGATCGTCGGGGAATGCGAAAATGGGGTCAAAGAACTCAATTCCCCAAATAGAATCCTTTCTAACCTTTTGGCAGTTTGGTCTGCCTTGCAGGCAATCCAATACTCGGCTTTTGTTTTTAGAGGAGTCGGTGATGGTAACCTTCGTTCCATCTAGTTCCGCATGGATGCAATGTTTTTCTTCTTGAGAGAGGGAGCCATCCGTGTGTAGTTGCAGGTCAATGCGGTCCTGGCAAAAAGTAACAAGCGATTTTAAGCAGCGTAGATAAAAGGGTAATTGGCTCCCCCCAATGAGTGATTGTACGATAATTTTATCATCCTCTTGTCCTTCCATCTAGTTCTTTTCCCTGAACCAGTTTTGAACCATGGAAATAATATGTTCGACCGCATCATTTGGTAACTCCGGATACATCGGCAGAGTAAGATTTCTTTGGTAGAATTGTTCGGTAATAGGGAGGTTCTCCCAGCCTCGGATTCGATGGGCATAGGCGGCGTGTTGATGAACCGCCTTGGGGTAGTGTAGGCTGGCTCCGATTTGGTGGGATCGTAGGTATTCCATCAATTCATCTCTTCGATCACATTCAATCACATAGAGATGCATTGCATGAAGTTCAGTTTCAGATATGGCGGGTAAGGTTATGGGGAAACCTTTAAAAGCTTCATTGTACCTTAGTGCGATTACTCTGCGTTTGGCATTGTCATCCGCGAGGTGATGTAGCTTGACCCGTAAGATGGCTGCCTGAAGTTCATCGAGCCTTGAATTAAATCCGGGGACGATACTTTCTCTCGCTTCGTTCCAACCGTACTGTCGAAGAGATTTTATCTTTTCGGCAAACTTTTTGGATCGGCAAAGAATGATACCGCCATCTCCCGTTCCCCCTAAGTTTTTGGTCGGGTAACAGCTAAAGGCTGAAAGATTGGCAAAAGTCCCCACTTTTTGACCATCAATCTCCGCTCCATGTGCCTGTGAGCAATCCTCAACCACAGCCAGGTTATGGACTTTAGCAATCTCCAATATCCTATGCATTTCAGCCGGTTGTCCATAAATATGAACCGGCATGATCGCTCGGGTATTGGTGCCCAATCTCTCCTCAATGGACTTGGGGGCAATGCATCTTGTATTCGGATCAATATCTGCGAATACCGGCGTGCAGCCTGCCTGTTCAATTCCAGCAACCGTGGCCACTGCAGTGTGGGAAGGGGTGATGATCTCATCTCCAATCCCTAGGCCAACACCTCTGAGGCATAGGGCAATGGCATCAGTTCCATTGGCCACTCCTACGGCATGAAAATCTTTGCCATGGAAAGATACGAATTCCTTTTCAAATGCATCGACTTCAGTTCCCAATACATACCACCCCGAATCGAGTACCCGCTTGATCGCCTGATCAATTTCAGACTTATGGGCTTGGTATGAAGCGGAAGGGTCTCCAAAAGGTATCATATCTTAAATATAGTGTTCGAGCTCAGTTCGAAAATACTCGAGTGATTTTTTAATTCCTTCCTCAAATTTAACTTTGGGTTCCCATCCAAATTGATCACGAAAGGCAGAGTAATCGCAGATGAAATCTCCCACATCGATAGCTTTTCGCTCCTCAGGAAAAGGAATCATTTGGTAATCACTACCCTCGATCCCTTGGCACATAATATTTGCGGTATCCTCAAGACTGAGAGGATCGGGTGCTCCCAAATTATAGACCTTGCCGACTGATTCATTTTTTGTAGCTGCAATAATCAATGCATCGACTACATCGTCGACATAATTGTAGTCACGGCGTTGTTTGCCGTCTCCAAAAACTTGAATTGGTTTTTTCTCAATTAAATTGCGTATCCATATTCCTAAAAAGGTTTGCCTGGCATCCTTGATGCGCATCCTTGAACCGTAAGTGTTGGTCAACCGGAGTACGCTGGATCGAATTTCATGTACTTGGTTATAGAGCAAGTGATATTGCTCACCGGCAATTTTGTTGATTCCATTTACATCAACCGGGTTCAGTGAGTGCTTTTCATCTACGGGTAAATATTGTGGTTTCCCGTAAATTTGGCGAGTGCTCGCAAATACAATGCGAATATTAGGATTGTTTTTGCGACAAGCTTCCAAAATCGATAACTGAGCCTTGGCGTTTATATCTAAATCGGTGAAGGGATCATTCATCGAGTCCAAATGACTGGTTTGCCCAGCAAGGTTAAACAGGTAATCCTGCCCTTTGATTAATTCATTGATCGAGAAAGGATCGCGAACATCAGAAAGATTAACCACAATTTTCTCCCTTAGATCGTGAAGGTTTCGAGGATTTCCTCCATATTCTGGAATCAAACTATCCAATACGGTTACTGAATTCCCACATTCTACCAACCGTCGGGCAAGGTTAGATCCAATAAAGCCAAGTCCGCCCGTAATGAGTATTTTTTTGTTGGATATTTCCATGTTTAAGTAAGCGACCGTTCCCCAATTTTACGGGCCGGATTTCCGGCAACAACTTGATCGGAAGGAACATCCTTGGTCACGACTGACATTGCACCCACGACTGCATTCTTTCCGACCTTGACTCCCGGCATAATCATAGCCCGTACTCCTATAAAAGCGTGAGGCTCTATGGTGATTTTATTTACGATTAATTGTAGTGCAGGGTCCGAGAAGTCATGCGAACCGGTACACAGATATGCCTCTTGTGCAACAGTAGCACCCTCTAAAATTTCAATTCTCCCCAGGGAATAGGCATTTGCACGCTCACCTAAGCATGCACGATGTTTCATCGTTAAATTCCAAGGAATTTGAATATTTGCCGAACTATGTACGAATGGGAGTCCGGAAAGTTTGGCTCCAAATAATTTAAGAATGAGTATCCTCCAAGGATTGAAAAACTTGGGCGTCCACCTGCACAAGAAAAACCAAGCGAGTCGCCAACACATTAAGACCAACTGATGCCACCATGGCCACGGGTTTTGATAAGCGTTTTCTTGTTTTTTGGGATTCAATGAAGGACTTCTAGCATCTTCTTAGCAGTGTAGGCAACTCCATCAAAAAAGGATTTTCGAGGTTTTTTCAAAAATGAAAACAGTTTTTGGGTTACTGATGAGTCATTAAGCAAAAAGACTTGATCCTGGTATTCTTGCATAATAAATAACTTATCCTTTGGAGTATCCCCATCGTCAAAGGCCAGGACAGGTAAACCGTGTTCAAGCATTGCAGCCGTGGCTCCGCTCTTTCCGATAATGTCGTAAGGGGTTGTGGATATGCCCAAATCACAATTTTGAAACACTTCAGATATCTTAAAACTTGGAAGCTTTCCCGATCGAGATATTTCAAATCTATATTTTTGGGAAATCTGCTGAATAATATTTATACCTTCTCCCTCCCTTTGCCTACCTATTATTTTGATGTGGATAGGGATATCTAAAGAATTAGAAATTTCATTTAATTTTTCCGCCAAAAGGTCGTATGGGAACTTTTCGTAAAGAGTTCCAAAGAAGACAACTGATAGAACTGTTGATGCTTTGCTTTGCTCGGTTTTTGAAAAAGGAATATTTCCAAACAGATAAAGGTAATTGCAATCTATACCAGATTGTCTCATTCGATCAATCGCAGCAGAGTTAGAACAGGTTATTGTCACAGGATTACTTATATTAATAAATTTAACTATTTCTCTTTTCTGAAGCCACCCAATCGTCTTTTCTTTCCATTTTGCACTTGGGTATGCACCAATCCAAATTTCGTGGAAATTAATGTGTGTATTTTCTCCATTTAATGATTTGGCTAACCCTAAAAGTCTTTTTTTCGACAAGCCAGTTGATGAAAAAGAAAAAGGCGCAAACTGAATACTGTAAAAATCTGCTGGTGGAAGGTTACCTGAGATGTGTGATAATGTGTTACCATCATCATTGGCAATATGTTGGCATTGGTGCCCTTGGTTTTTTAGTTTTGCACTGAGAAGATATATGTAATCAGAGATCCCGCATTTGCCGGGTTTGTAAGGACCCGATATGAAACAGATTTTCATAGCTTAAATAGCTTGATTCTGTAAAGTATTTTCAAAACACGCGTACGCCTCAGTTGCAGATACTATACGATTTTTACCAATACTTATTTCTTTTCCCAAAACTTGACTTTCAATGTAACCCCATTGTGTTTGATGTAACCTCGCACTATCATACCACTCGCCTAATAGGGAAATCGATGGAATTTTAAAAGCTCCGGCTAAATGCATGCAAAGAGATGAGTTGGTGAATACGAAGTCTGCTTCCGAAATCAAGGCTGCTGACTTTCTTAGGTCAAGGGTACCACAAAAATTTCGAATTCTATTGTTTCCTAAATTCTGTTGATATTTGATTCGATTACGATCTTCTTGAGATCCAAGAATACACACCTGCAGATTATCCTCCTTAAGCAAAAGATTCGTCAGCTCTGTAAAGCGACCATCTCCCCAGCATTTCTCGGGGAAACCACCACCGGGGGCGATGATTAAACGTTTTGTTTCAGGCAGTTTTACTCCCCAACTAGTTTCTGCTGAATTAATTTCTCTTTGAGAAAGATTTAAAACCGGGCGAGATTCAACTTCAACTTTGATGCTGGAATCGATTAAAGAGAGGAATTTTATTCCTGATTCTGATACATTACAATTTTCTTTGAACACAACATTCTTATTACACCATTTATCCCCACCGGCATATCCTTTTACGCCAAAGCATTTAGGGATTCCACACCTTCGCAACAACCAGGATCCTTGTCTGCTGCCTAGCATATCAATTCCGTGGGTGAATTGCATTTTGGTGATATACCGAGCTTCTTTCGAGAATAGAGCATAAATAAGACCTTCAAAAAATGTCTTGAGAGAATTTGCAGGATGGTTACAAATTTGTTTATTATGCCAAGGTGCATTACAAGAAATAATATCGTCAATATGCGGATTGTTCTCTAACAGCGGTCTAGCCCAGTCGCCTGTGCCTATTGAAATTTTAGAGTTCGGGAAGGCTTGTCTTAAACCCTTTGCCAAGGGTGTTGAAACAAGGACATCTCCTAAGTCATTGTTTCTGAGGATGAAAAATTTGTAATAATCTGTAGTACTTACCATATAGGAGAAAGGACTAGTACATCGGTGGCATAATCATGCGGGTAATCCAATGCTTTGAATTTAGAAACTAATTTGTTTAAGTTCGATCGTTCTAATAATTTAGGTGTTTCTCCAAAATTACCAAAATCCTCTTTTTTACAGAGAAATAAATCGAAACCGAGTGACTCAAGGTATTGGAGGGGAGCATTTGTTTTTCTCCCGTATCTTTGTTGGTTTTCCGGAATGATTTCAATGTATAGAGCCTTTACTGAATGACTAGTTAGGCTTTTTTTCCAACCCTGTAGAGCAGGCAACTCATGGCCTTCAATATCAATTTTTGCAAAGTCTATGCATTTTATCTTCTGCTTGTCACAGTAATCATCCAAAACTAAATTCGGGACTTCAATGCCTTCTTTAAAATCTGATGAGACATGAGATTGCCCTGTTTGATTTGCTTGAATTTTAAAACGGGTTTTTCCGTTTGAGTTATTTAGGCAGCAATGGTTGAGATGAAAATTATTGTCCGCATGCAATTTAATAGACTGCGTGAGAAGCCGAATAAGGTACGCGTTTGCTTCAAAGAGGTGATAATTAGCTTTAGGGTTTCGCGGAATAAGTCCAAAACTGCAAAATCCAACATTGGCACCTAAGTCAAAAAAAGTAACATCCTTATGAAGAATAGCATGTGCAATTTTAAAGAATTCTGGTTCAAAAGTTTTTTTAATGAAAACATTTCTTGGTTCTGGGTCAGTTAAGTCAATGAAGGCTTTTGAATAGTCATTAAAGCATATTTCAGTAAATTTATTTTGTAGACCGAATCGGATAAAAATATTGATTATTTTATGCCTTAATAAGTACTTTGGTAAATATTTAGCAAGTTGCATACAAATAGAAGTAATCCTTTGAATCGAAATTATGATTCTGTAATTTAAAGCAAGGGAAGCCTTTTTCAACTTGAAGGAATTTTTTGTAACCAGCCTTTTTCAGTAATTGAATCGATTGTTTAGTTTCATCTTCGTTAAGCGTCATCTCCATTGAAATAGCGGGTTTATATTTTGCTAAGCTTTGGTATGCACCGATTAGAACTTCTAACTCAAATCCCTCAACATCACATTTGATGAAGTTGACTTCAGTTAATCCCTTCTCTGACACATATTCGTCAATTGTACGCACAATAGTTTGGGATTTATTCGGATTTAATTTTGGGACATTTAGAATACTCGCTTTTTCACTATCATTAGGATCATAACTAATAATTGCTGACCCACTTTCTTTTCCAATTGCACAATGATTGATTATCACATTGCTAAAACTAGTTCTTAACTTTTTAAGTTTATTAAATGATTCCGGCACAGGTTCAAATGCGTGCACTTGGCCTTTGTTACCAGTTAAAATTGAGAAAAGTGAAGTGTAATAACCCTGATTAGCTCCAATATCTAAAACCGTGTGACCTTTTTTAATCTTTCTTAGATAAAGTAATTTTTCGTAATTTATACTTTTTCTAAATCGAGATAGGAATTTAAATAATATAGGGTTTCTTGCTAAAAAAGAATTATGCATCAATTACTTTTAAATTTATTGTAAGTTAATGCCATTATTACTGTAAAAGTTGTTAGGGATTGTGAAATTAGAACCATAATCCCAGCACCCTTAAATTCAATAAGGCATCTTTTAAGATCTGATGTTAGCATTCTAAGCAAATGTCTACAGTATTTTTGGATAGAACTGTGTTCATAACTTTTAGGGTGTTTATCAATAAATTTAAGGAGTTCAGAAACTTCAAAGCCCTTGGGTTTCCAATTGTTGCCTTCGTGTTTAAGCGTTCTCCAAGGGTGACAAACAGAAGCTTCCTTCACAAATTCAGATTGGAGTCCTAATGAATTTACACGGTAAGCAAAATCAATGTCTTCATATGCCACTTTAAATCTTTCATCAAAACCACCGACTTTATTAAAAACTTCTTTTTTCACACAAAGATTACTTGTCCAGAACATATCCCCATGACTATTTTCCGGACAACATTCAGCCCAAGTTTTTCTTGGTCTGTCTGGATAAATTTTACCTTCAAACAAAATGGCTTTTGGATTATCTTTTATAGCTTTAGAGTATGCATTTAGAAAGTTTTTGTCTGCAATACAATCATCATCTATGAAAATAATCCACACACCTTTGGCTCTTCTCGCTCCAGCATTTCGGTTACCTGCCGGACCATTTTTTTTGCCTTTTCCCAAAACAACTTTGGGGAATTCTTTTTCAACTAAGATTATAGAATCGCATGATTCTGAGTCATCAGAAACAATTATTTCGAATGAGGGAGCCCCGATCTGATTTTGATAACTCAAAGATTCTAAACATTTTTTGAGGTCATCAGGCCTTTCGAAAGTTGGTATAACTACGCTAAGAATAGGATTTAAAAAAGTATTCATGAATTTTTCAAGACATCCTTAATAAACGAAGCTACATCTTTATTAAATCGGTCAATTGTAAATTCATTCTCCACTATTTTTCTTCCCTTTTCTCCACAAGAATTAGCAAACGCTCGATCATCAATAATTCGATTCATGGAATCGGACCATCCTTTAGCATCATGGGGTTCAATAAGAATTCCAAAATTACGAGATTTTGGATCGATATGTAGGCAACCTGAACGAGTCATTAGGATTGGTTTTCTCATAGCCATTCCTTCTAGCATATTTGTGTACCCACATGTATCGTCTGCATCTCCTGTGAGAGGAATACAAACTCCAGAAGATTGGGCGTACCACTCCTTGAGGGTTGGGTAATCAATTGCTTGATCAGGAGGATTG
>ENA-OQVM01004022-OQVM01004022.1-marine-metagenome-genome-assembly--contig:-NODE-4022-length-15328-cov-27.780605_pt1 | contig 15328 bp, 13 predicted proteins | sample MGYA00237776_ERZ505498 | MGnify/ENA primary metagenome ERZ505498 (study PRJEB26159, sample SAMN06265151) | marine metagenome | isolation source: Helgoland LTER site | place: Germany:Helgoland, sampling... | reverse complement strand
TTAGCAACAACACTCATATAATCACTAAGGTTGGCAAAATCGCTTATAACTACGCCGTCTCCTTCTGGTCGGCCAATTAGCCCATAAAATCCGATAAATTTTCCTCCAGCGTCCTCTATGAGCGCTCGCATCACAGGCTCTCTATTCTGCTTGCCTTCAATAATCGCTCTATGCGCCTCTGGCGTGTAAGTTATGTAAGTCATCCGAATTGCCATTGTTTTCTCCAACGTTGTCTTTTTTATAATGAGTGAATTTAAAACTGTTAATCTAGTGTTAATTTTAAAGTAGTTTTGATTGTTCTTTTACTATTTCCGCCACGCGCCCGCACGTCTGCGCATAGCTGCAAACATGTTTGCTTAGGCATGCGGTTACGCAGCTGTTTGCCTGCTCTGGCCGTAGTGGATCGCGTAATGTGCTGAACAGGCTAGGTGTGGAGTTAGGTGGGACGTGTGGGACTTCAGGAGCGCACTTCTACTCACGAGACAATTTCAAGCTCAATCGAACCACTTCTCTTACTGAGTGGCGTCAATTATTGAGTGCATAGGTTCAGGCTGCGCCAGCAATCTGATGCGAGTTCTCATTAATTTGGTTGTAACGATATAATGATATATATGTTCAATGCGGTACTTGATTTCGGCATCGTGCGCAGTAAGAGTATTTCAGATCTTATAAGTTGAATTCGCAAAGACGCTAAAATAATGAAATACGATTTTTACATACTTGACGTTTTTAGCTCTGCGTCATTTGGGGGAAACCAGCTTGCTGTTCTTCCAGAAGCATCAGGTATTTCTGTTAGTGGAATGCAAAAGATCGCGCGAGAGTTTAATTTTTCTGAGACCACGTTTGTTTTTCCGCCAAAGGATAATAAGGCAACAGCCCGTGTTCGCATTTTTACTCCACAGAACGAAATGGATTTTGCAGGACACCCTACTATAGGAACTGCATGCGCATTAGTGTTTGGCAACCATGTAAAAACTAAAGAGATCACCCTTGAAGAAAATATCGGTTTGATCCGAGTGAGCGTTGAGGCAGACGGTGACTTTCTTAAAGGTACATTAAGCAATGAAACGCCATTAGCGCAGCCTGAGGAAGCGCCTAATCTCGATGCTTTGGCGGATGTCCTGTCTGTTGATTCTGAAGATGTGATTGAAGCATTTTATGCTGGCGTTGGCATCGATTTTTGTTATGTGCGTCTTCGGTCTCGAGAGGCAGTTGATAAGTGTCAAATCAATAGAGCGGCACTGGTGGAGTTTGATAAGAATGCTTGGTCATCAATTCTCTTTTTCTTTGCCGGAGATATTGAAGAAGGTAGTGAACTTTATGCTCGGATGGTAGCACCCCTTATGGGGGTTGATGAAGATCCGGCCACAGGCAGTGCAGTGGCGGCACTTGTAGGCATCGCAGCTTCAAGGCGAGAATTGAAGGATGGCACAATACAAATGTCTGTTATTCAAGGTGCGAAGATGGGAAGATTAAGCCACATGCAAGCGAATGCTATTTGCAAAAATGGGTCATTGGTTTCTGTAGGGGTTGGTGGGCCTGCGGTCGTAACCGCCACTGGAAAGATCGAAGTCTCAAAAGAATGGTTGGATACACCATAAAGTACCGTTAAACTAAATTCACTTGAAATCAGAATGGTAGTTTGTCGCGTCTGTGAATGACAAAAGGCACTGTCAGACAAAACGAGCTTGAGACGGGGAGGGCGGTTTTACATCCTCGCCGTATGACAAAACACTCCCCATTTAGGTACTTTAAAACGAGCCCTGAGATCATCCGCTTGGCTGTGAGATTGTTTTGTTTGGTAACTGCATCTTTATTCACGCACCAACTTCAAGCTGAACCGCGCTGCCGCTCTCGCTGAGTGGCGTCAATTATTGAGCGCATAGATTTTGATTGCCCCTATTAATCTGATGCTTGCAGTCATTAGTCTGACAGCACCCTAACGGCTGCTATGCGGACAAAGCCGACCTTGGAGCCTCCGAAGGCAATGACTGCTTTCTGCCAATCAGCAACGCAGCTAAAAGTACCCATAGCGGACAGCAGACTTTCACAGGAAGTGCCGCACACCCCTTTTGACCTGTACGAAACCGGAATTCCGAGCAATTAAAAACGGTGTTTTTACAGGTACTGCTAGCGATCGTTGATCTCGAAAAATAAGGAATGGAGAAGCACGTTTCTGCCTCCATTTTAGCGACGCACTAATAGCCACCCGAAAGCGTTAAAACTTCGCCTGTCATAAAACTGCTCGCTTGCGTGGATAAAAATAGGGCGGCACCAACCATTTCGTCAACGTGACCAGCGCGGCCCATCCAGTTTGCCTCGGCGACATAGCTTGCCCAAGCATCCGTGTCTGAAGATTTGCGACCTGCGTTACGGTCTGTATCGATTAGGCCTGGAGCAAGCGTGTTTAGGATCACACCGGTTTGCGCATAGGCGCGTGCTTGGCTTTGAATCAGGTTATGCTGTGCAGCTTTCGTAGCAGCATATGCTGTGACAATAGGTTTTGGGCCGAACTGGTTGATGGACCCGATGTTGACAACACGACCCCAGCCGCGTTCCGCCATGCGAGGTAGGCAGGATTGCAGCATATCGATTGTGGACCGTAAATTGACGTTCAGTTGGAAGTTTAGATCATCGTCTGTCAGATCCGCCAGAGGCGCATTTATTTGAGCCGAAGCGTTAATCACCAGAATGTCGAGCTGGCCCGCTTCGGCCTCACAAGCCTTGATAAGCGTGCCTCCAGCGCCTTTTTGCGAAAGATCAGCGGCCAAAGCGCTGCATGAGCCACCTTGCGAAGAAATGGCCTGCAAGGTGTCGACTGTCGCATCTAAGGTCTGTCCGTGAACGATAACATGCGCCCCAGCACCGGCAAGGCCCTGCGCGATCGCGTTGCCGATACCGCGGGTTGAACCGGTCACCAGTGCGGTTTTACCTGTGAGGTCAAACAGGTCATTCGGCGTTTTCATGTCAATTCCATTTTGGGGTGAAAAGTGTGCTTGGAAGCCCGTTAAATCCGGTTTTAATCGAGAATAGACCGCCCGAAAGAGGGGCCTCAGACAGTGTGGATGCGGGCAATCTGGTGCGGGCGCTGGTTATGAAGAGGACATCATTGTCATCCCCACCGAAACACAGGCTGGTGGCACGCGGTACGGGCATATCAATTCGCATATCGACAGCCCCATCGGGTGCAAATCGAGCAACCGACCAGCCGTCCCAAATCGCGCACCATACGCCACCTTCGCTGTCGACACACAGCCCATCCGGGCGCCCATCCCCTTGCGGGATTTGCGCGAATACGCGGCGGTTTTTTAGATCGCCCGTTCCGGGAACGCTGTCATAGGCGTAAATCAGGCCTGGAATTGTATCGACGAAGTAAAAAGTTTTTCCATCGGGGGACCATCCAAGGCCATTTGATACGGTAACGCCGCTTTCCTTTTGATCCACCTGCCCATCAGCGGTGACACGAAATAATCCACCCGTGGGCTTGCTGGCGTCCAACCGCATCGAGCCCACCCAGATCGCCCCGCCAACGCCAACCTTTGCGTCGTTTAAACGGTTGTGAATCTGGCCTGCTTCAGGATCGCAAAATGGCGTCAACGCCCCGGTGGCGAAATCAAGCGCTTCGATGCCGTCTTGGCTGGCAACCATCACGCCACCACCCGAGCACGGTAGGGCAGCGCTCACGAGCTTCTGCAGCTTACAGCTTTCATTGACACCAGTGACCGGATCAAATCGGTAGACTGCGGGACGTAAGATATCGACCCAGTACAAGCGTTGTTCGACAGGATGCCAAACCGGAGCTTCGCCCAATTGTGCGCCCCACGGTAGCACACAGCTCAATCCGCTCGCTCGACTACTTTGAGCTGTGCGCGGTTGCGGGCTGGAGTTGATCGCCACAGCCCCCGCAGACCCTGTGATGCGGCGAGCGGCAGCAATGAGGTCACGTCCGATCGGGTGAATATTTGTCTTGTCCATGCGCGATGACGGCGCGAGAACGGCCAATGCGCCAAGTGGTGCCCCATCGGGGCCACCAATCGCAACGGCGACCGAGTTCACACCCGGCAGGTGTTCCTCAAATGAAATTGCATAACCACGCGCCCGTGTAAGGGTCAGATCCGCGTTCAACGTCTCAGCGTCCGTGATCGTCCTGTCCGTAAAGCGCGCAAGGTCGTCTTGTTCCAGAAATCGGCGGGTTTCTGATGGGTCTTGAAAAGCAAGCAGCGCTTTGCCAGCGCTGGTACAGTGGAGGGGTGATCTTTGACCGACCTCAACCTTAACGGCCAATCCAGCACCCGAACGTTCTTCAAGGTACAGTAACTGACCTTGGTCAATTTTGCTCAGCGCGATGCTTTCGCTGAAATCGAGACAGAGTTTTTCAAGCTCAGGGATCGCCACCGCATTCAGATCGAACGTGTCCCAAACGCGGTGCGATAATTCAAGAAACCTACCACCCAAAACATAAGTGCCTTGGTCCTTGTTTTGACGCACAAGTCCAAAGGCAATCAGGGTCTTCAATATCCGCGCAAACGTGGGCTTCGGAAGCTGGGCGCGCTGCATCAGCTCTGCAAAGCGCAACGGCGTGTCCGCGTCTGCGATGATGTCCAGCAGGGTCAATCCTTTCGCCAAGGCGGCAGCACCATCAGGTACGTTCTTTGGTGCGTCACGCGTTGTCACAGGGGCGGCTCCGAATAATTTGCTCGTATCACGATGTAATACAGTGTCAGCTGCTTTTGATAAGGGCAACCCGTGTTCCCTCCGCCATGACTGCGCTTTACTTCCCTGTTAGCAATTCAGGCAAGAACAGCGTGACGGCCGGTACAAACGTGATGACCAACAGTGTGACGACAATCGGGATGTAGAACGGGATCATAGCCCGCACCAACGACCCGTACGAGATTTTGGCGACGTCCATCATGATGAAGAGGATCACACCGAACGGAGGGGTAATCGCACCGATCAGCAGGTTGAAAATCAACATCACGCCAAACTGGGTCGGGTCCATGCCGAGCGTTCCGATCAGCGGCCACAATGTTGGAACCGCGATTAACATGATCGCCGTTGTCTCCATCACCAAGCCCGCGATCAGCAGCATCACGTTGATCATGAGCAGCAGGATGATCGGGTTGTCCGAGATTGTGAGGAGTGCGGTTTGCAGCGTTTCGGGGACGTTCAGAACCGAAATTAACCACGAAATCGGTGCTGCGCACGCCAGAATGAAAACCAACGCACCGATCGTGAAAACTGTGCTGCGCATGGCTTCGATCAGTGCTGTTAGCGTGAGTTCACGCATACCAACACCAAGGACGATGGCATAAACTGTGACAATGGCCCCCAATTCGGTTGGTGTCGCGACGCCGGACAAAAGCCCGACCACCAGCAGCAGGGGTGCCAGCAATCCAGGCAATGCACGCCACGCAGAACATGTTACTTCGCGAAAGCTGGCACGCGGTGTCACGGGGGCATCAATGCGTTTTGTGACGGCCAGCATATAAATCAGCACCATCAAGACGAAGCCCAAAAACAGGCCGGGCACGATCCCTGCCAAAAAAAGCTTGGCAATCGATTCACCGGACAGGACGGCATAGATGACCATGATCACGCTTGGCGGAATAATCGGCCCGATGATCGAGGATGACGCGGTAACGGCCGCGCTAAACGGTTTGCTGAAACCCGCTTTTTCCATAGCCTTGATTTCAATCGCGCCCAAACCAGCGGCGTCAGCAGCAGCAACACCGGACATGCCGGAAAACACGATCGAGGCAAGGATGTTCACATGTGCAAGCCCGCCGTGAATGTGCGCAACCAGCGATTTTGCAAACGCAAAGATGCTGTCAGCAATACCGGAGACGTTCAACAAATTACCCGCAAACACAAACAACGGGATGGCCAAAAGCGGGAAGCTTTCCAGTGATGGCGTCATGCGCTGCGGGATGATCCGAATGCCCGCTGCCTTGAAAATGGGCGAGCCACCAAAATAGGTTTGCGAGGCAATGAAAATCACTGCAGCTGTCAACATGGCGAACGGAACCGGCATGCGCAGAAAGATCAGACCAAACAAGATGGCAAGTAATAGAAGAGCTTCCATGGTTAGACCAATGCCTCTTGTTCGTCTTTACGCTCAAAAATCACGTCGTAGGCTGTCGCCAGAATGATCGAGCAAAAACAGTAGATGAGCGGGATCGAGTTATAAAACGCGATTGGAAAATTGGTCGGCAAAGAAATCGTTGTGCGGCGTAATTCCACCTTCAGGATCGGCCCGATATGGGCGATCAGCACGACGAGCGTTACGATGGTCAGGAGTGACATTAGAACACCCAAGACGCGCGATACTGGGCCTTTGGGGAACAGATCGACCAGGATGTGACGCTTTTCTTTGGCGGCGACGGCAGCGGCCAGAAGCGTCAGCAGGATGAAGAGGATGGTGACCACTTCTTCCATCCACGGCACCGGCGCGTTGAAAACGTAGCGGGCAATGATCTGGAAGGATATCGTTCCAATGATCACCATTAGCAAAACCATGCTTAGGCCCATCTCGATGCGCCCTTGGATGTCTATGAATCTTTTGAGTGCGTGTTGCATGGCTGACCTTTGGTGTCTTGGATCACTGAGCGGTGAGGGTCGGGCAAAAACTGCCCGACCCGATTGTGTGATTATTGGGCTTGTACCTTGTCGAACAGGCCTTCGCTCCAAAGGCCCTCGGCCTCAGCGGTTGCGACGGCTGCACGCGCGGCAGCTTGAAGCGCTGTCGTGTCATATTCGCGGATGGTTGCACCACCGTCACGCATTTGCTGCAAAACCTCGTCTCGGCGCGATGTTGCATCCTCATAGGCATAGGTTGCAGCGTCGGCAGCGGCTGCGACCAGAATTTCCTGATGCTCAGGCGACATGCTTTGGAACTTGTCTTCGTTGATCATGATCGCGGACGACGCCCAAACGTGGTTCGTCATGTACACGTTCGACGCGACTTCATGGAAACGCTGGGAAATCGCAGCTGTTGGCGGACCTTCGGCACCATCTACAACGCCAGTGCTCAGACCAAGGTAAACCTCACCCCAGGCAACTTGGGTGGGCTGCGCGCCTAAAGATGTCCAAAGTTGCAGATAGGACGGAATTTGTGGAATGCGCATTTTACGCCCCTCAAAGTTTCCGTCTGCTGGCAGTTCATCAACCATAAATGCGATGCGTGGTTCTGTTGGCCCGCCGGACAGAACACGAATACGCGCGTCGTCGCGCATATCTGCGGTCAGCTCTTGGAACAGCTCACTGCGGAAAAAATCAAAGACGTGATCGCTGTCGCGGAACGTAAAGCCCCAAGTCATAATCTGCGTGTCAGGTGCGTAGGCTGAAAGCCATGAACCAGCGGTCCCAAGCGCATCAACAGATCCCGTGGACATTTGGTCCATAACCTGTGGTGGTGTGCCCAACTGCGTGCCCGTGATATAGTTAACCTCGATGTCACCGCCGGAACGCTCCTCAACAAGACCTTTGAAGTGGATGTTCATCCGGTCCATTTGTGAATCAATTGCGTCTGAGTTGACAAGCGTAAGTGTCTCAGCCTGAGCCCCCAAAGCAACAGTGCAAAGCGCCAGTGTAGACAGTAGTTTGGTCGAAATTTTCATTGTCGTATCTCCTCGTTTTAACAATGGTTTACCGCCCCAATCTCCCTGAGGCGCAGTCATTTAGCAGCGTATGGGCTTTAAGAGGTCCATCGCTACTGGCGTTAGCTCCACCCCCAAGCCGGGACCGCTTGGCAGGGAATAAGCGCCTGCTTTGCAATCCATATCGCTGCGCAAAAGCACGCGATTTGGCTCGAAGATGGAATGTTGGAATTCGTGAAATATTGTCGCCTTAAGGGCCGCACTGGCGCACAGGCTAGCGGCCAGAAAGATACCCGTGCCGATGGTGGCATGGGGGATCAAATCGATGCCACGCTCCTGTGCAATTGCGCCTATCCGCATGAAATTGGTGATCCCTTTGTGTCCCATTTCGGGTTGCACGATCGCAATATCGCATTGATCCACACGGTGGAGCATGTCGTAATGGGTGCGCCATTCCTCTCCCACAGCGATTGGGCTTGGGCTGGCTTTGCAAACAGTCGACAAGCCAGCGATGTCTTCGGTGCGAACAGGTGCCTCGGCAAACCAAAGATCATGCGGTGCCATCGCTTTGATCAGATCAAGGGCTTCTTGCGGTGTTTGGTTCCAATGCATGTCCGCCGCGATCAAGGCGTCAGGCCCAAGGGTATTTCGCAATGATTGCAGTTCAGTCGCGGGACCATCATCGGCCACCGGCGAGGCGAATTTGAAGGCATTGAACCCGCGATCCTGCCACTGCTTGGCCAATGCTGCACGCTTTTGCGAGGTCGGTTCCGGAAGGCCGGAAATGTAAGCAGGAATGGTGGCGTGCTGCGCGCCGCCAAGCAGCTGGGTCACGGATACGCTCGCTTGTTTGCCTGCAATATCCCACAGCGCAATATCGATGGCGGCAAGCGCATCAACGTAGAAACCGCCTCCGTACCCACGCACACGCATCAAATCATATAAGTCGTCGTAGATCGCAGATGGATCGCTTGGGTCACGTCCGATCGTAAAGTCAGCTAGCAGATCGCTAATGATAGCACCGACCGCACCCGGGGCCACAAGGCCGTAGGTTTCGCCCCAACCGATCACGCTATTCACTGTCTCGATACGTACAACAATTGAGCGGTCAAAAATCGGATAAACCGTGCGGTTGCCTTCTCGAACGAGATAGCCCTTTTCATTCGGCTCCTCACCTGCGCGGGGCGCGCCCAAATATGGCGTATCGCGTGGAAGCGTCAGCGTGAACGCTTCAACTGATTTGACGACGTCAGACATTCAAAAGCACCTATGTCGTTTGCGCAGGGATAATCCCCAACTCGGTCAAGTTGGCGTCGATGTCAGCCGTTGCCAGCGCATCCAGCTCAGCTGTGGGAGAGCGGACAATCGCATTGCTCATCAAGCCCCGACGCATCATCGTATGTTTGGTCAGGCGCATCCGGTAAACGGCTTGTAGCGTCAGAAGCGGTAGGGTTTTTACGTAGATGTAACGGGCCGCTTGGCGATCACCTCTCCGCCAAGCCTTATCCAGCGCAACATGCTCACCTACAATTTCCAGCGCAGGCATAGCAGCACAGGCACCACGCTCGTACTCATCAAGGATGTAGCGCGCGCCACCGCCGCCGATCACACCCAGCAGGTGAGCGGGCTTGCTGGCCATAATAGAACTGATCGCAGGGCCGGCAGGAAGCGTTTCTTCTTTCACATAAGCAATCTGGGGGAATTCCTCAGCCAACTCGAGTATCGTGGCGGGAGACAGGTCCGACCCACGTGGGGCCGGCGCATTTTGCAAGATGATGCGCATCTCAGGCAATCCAGCAACGACGGCGGTGAAGAATTCCGTCACATCCTTGATCTTCGAGCCAATGGATTTAGGCGGTTGAATCATTAACCAAGTCACACCCAAACCGCGCGCAACGCACCCATGGGCCACCACTTGATCCGGCGTCTCGGCGCTGGCACCCGCAACTACCGGCACGTGGCCTGACGTCGCTTCAACAACGATTTTCAGCAATTCTTCACGCTCCAACGGCGAGAGGTGCTCCACCTCGCTCGCAAAGCCGGGAAAGACGACCCCACCAACACCAGCATCACATGCATAGCGCACAAGTTCAGGCATCGCACCAAGGTCCACATCGCCGTCAGCAGTGAAAGGCGTTGGAAGAACAGGAAGGATTCCGGTGAGCATTTCAGACATTTTCAGTAGGTCCATATTGTAAGACTATTACTCATCATTTGAAACTAATCATAAAATGCCATTTAAGCAAGGAATAAATCAATGAAACGCCAGATAGGACATTGGAATGAACCAGCAGCCGACACAGATGGAGAAAATCATTATCGTTGATTGGGGCACCACATCCCTACGGGCCACGCTTGCGGATACATCGGGACGAATTATCGCTGAGATTGAGAATGGAAAGGGCATTCAGTTCATCAAGGACAATGTGTTCGAGCCTGAATTGGTCGCCGCAATTGACCCATGGCTCGAGGAACACGGCACCCTTTCAGTCGTAGCCCTTGGCATGATCACCAGTAAAAACGGTTGGGTCGAAGTGCCCTACGTTGCCTGCCCCGCGACTCCAAAAGACTTGGCTAAAGGGGTTATTCATCGAAAACTGTCAAATGGATCGAACTTATATTTTCTCTCAGGCATCACCGACAAAACTCGCGCGCCGTTCCCAGATGTGATGAGAGGGGAAGAGACTCAAATCCTCGGGTTTGGTTTGGCCAATGCCTCAACCGTCGTCTTGCCCGGAACCCACAGCAAATGGTCCACAGTCAGCGCAGGCCACATCCAAGGGTTTCAAACCTTTGTCACGGGCGAGATCTTCGCATTGATGTCCCAGCACTCGTTCATCGCCAAAGCTGCAGGCGTCGATACCCCGGCCAAAAATTTCGATACCTTCGAACGCGGTGCCAAAGTCGCACGCGATTGTGAGGGGACAGATACGTCATTCCTGACGCAACTCTTCTCAGTGCGGACAGGGATGTTGGCGGGCCAGCTCGCGGCTGGTGACATGATAAGTTATCTGTCTGGCCTTTTGATTGGGAGCGAATTTCGCCAAGCCAAGGACGGCGGATTGTTCAAATCGGGCGACACTATTGGCATCGTTGGCAATGATGGACTGAATGCGCGGTATCACCGGGTTGCAGATATTTTCGACCTGACTGTTCGCAACGGAGGCGAGCAAGCCGCCGTTGTGGGTGCCATTGAAATTTATAAGGAGTTGGTCGCAAATGTTGCTTGAAGACGCTCCGAGCTGCTGCCGCCTCGTCGCGATCTTGCGAGGATTTCTGCCGAGATCGCGCAGACCGTGTTGTCTGCGCCCAGAAAGCGGACGTTAGCTGCATCACAGAAAATTGGTAGTTTGGGCTCAAAGCAGCCCTTCGCTGCAATTTGGATGAATGACTGCTTTAGCCTAATATCTAACTTAGAGACATGGTGCCAAGGGCCATGGGCATGGGAGCTAGTATTGTCGACCTATCTTCGGGGTTGCATGAGCTCAATCAGTGTTGGTTAGTTTTGCCCGGACCGCGGTCCGTGGACCAAGTCACGCATGCCTAGCAAAGCCATTCAATATGGGGTATAATAAAACCCCATAAACCGATGATAGTTGAGCACTATGAAAGCCAATCCCAAACCATGGCTCTACGGCCCAAACTGGCAAGGTCAGAGGTGCGAGGCCCGAACGCGCAGGGGTACGCCATGTAAGCGTCCCGCCAGACTCCCTGTGGGGCGCTGTAAGCTCCATGGAGGCGCGAGCACCGGTCCGAGGACCAAGGACGGCCTTGCGCGACTCACAGAGGCTAGAACCAAGCATGGCAAGTTCACCAAAGAGAAGCGCGCAGAAGCGAGGCGCTTTGCTGAGCAAGGGCGGCAGATGCGCGGCGAACTGAAGGAACTGGAGGCTTGGTTCGTGGACCACGGTCATCTGTCCAAGGACTGGCGGGATTGGTTCAAATAATACGCACGTTGTAGCTGCTGGAGTGTAGGGTGTGTAGGGTTGAAGCAAACCTGTAAACTATTCTCTCCTATATCTCTGGGGTTGTGTTAGCTTTCAACAGTATAAGAAAAGAGATAGTTATCGTCTGAACCCTACACACCCTACACTCACTTCACTAGTTGGACATCGCGCCAGAACACCGCTTTATTCTTTCGTACCTTTTCGTACCCAAGAAGTTTCAAACGTTCGCTGAATGTTGTTTGGGTTAGTGTCAGCTTATGCCCATTTTCCTCACACCATTCGTTGAAGTCTTCATAGGCCAGTTTGGATTGTAGTTCTGCCAGCATGGACCTTTCCATTCTTTCCTCTGCCCAACACGCTACGGGGTTAGAATTTTTGCGCCACTTAGCCTTGGCTTTGCTTACGCTTATTGGTTCTTCAAAGTCATTCCGTATGACCGTCGCATACGCCTCGAGAGCAGCATTCAGAATGCCTGACATCTCCTCTCTCAATTCGTGACGCAGATTTAGGTTACGGTCTTGCCCCTCAAACTTACGATTGAACTCGACAATGTCGACCCGGCGATAAAGTGCATCAGAATAGTCGTGAGGGTAAGGTAAGTGGTTTGTGGCCCAAAAGAGAGTGGCAAATGGCTCCATAACGAATGGATGACCAAATTTATGATCGACGGTCATTGCCTCGCCTGACACCAGAGCTTTGATTTCTGCAGCAGGCAGTTTGCCGCCTTGATCACTCTCGGTGATAATATTGGCCAATTTGTTGTTCAGCGAAGCGCGATGAAATGAACTTTTCAACATATGCGGTTGCACTGCTGCAACGTTCTCGATGCCGACCAGCTCCTTAAGTGTATTGAGCAGGATACTTTTGCCGTTTCCTCCTGTGCCGACGTAAATCGCAAAACGTTCGAGGTTAGTGTGGGTTTGTAGCCCGTATCCCATGTGTTGCAGCACCAAGCTGGATTTCTCATGGGCATCTGGATCGCCCTCGAAGATATCATCCAGAAATTGCATAAATCCTGGAGCGATGGCATCGGGGTCATACTGATGTGGAAGCAACGTTGTACGCATGCGATCACGCTCTGGTGGTGTTAGCGTCCATTTGCCGTCGAGATACAACAGATCACCATTAAGCACGCTGACGATGTGGTCCTTTGAAATGTTGAAACGTTTGTTCAGATTGAATGTTCGATCCTTGATCAGATTACTGACATTGACTAGCAGCGAGCGCCGTATCGGTATGCTAAGTGCTCTCAATCTGGATCGGACCAACTCACGCAGCATTTCATCGCCGAGACAAAGCCAGCGTTGGCCATTCCAATGCATCGTGCCTGAATAATTTGTTATGAGGTTTCGCTCATCCAGAGCCTGCAGAACTATGTCCGCAAGCTCGTCCTCAGTAGGTTTTTTGTTAGATAATGATACGGATGGCATTGCTTCGAATTCAGGCGGTTTCTCCACCTGTCGCGGGGCTTTTGCCGCGCTTTCGGCTAGGCTTTTGAATTTCTTCAAATCATCGTGGTTGGCGTCCATCCAGTCGGAAAAGTCACCCTTTACATCTAGACCGTCCCGATAATCCCAAAGGATGAAACAGTCGATGCCAGATGAATGCAGTGATGCTTGGACTTTTTGTGCATGGTTGCTGCCCGCTTCATCGTTGTCAGGAACGATGCAAACTGTTTTCCCAACCAAATACTGGTTAAGATCGTTGGCCCACTTTCCAGCGCCTCCAACGTTACAAGTTGCAATTAGGCCGTTGTGCCAAGCGCGTTCGACATCCTTTTCGCCCTCGAAGACAAAGCATAATTCGTCATTGTTAGCGTCACGCAGTCGGTCGAGGCCGTATGGCACATTGCGAACCCCAATAACTCTGGGTTTCCATTGTTCATTTTCCCAACGGAATTGTGCCCACTGTCCGTTTGTAAATTTAGCTGCTTTCCTCAACCATTCACTGTGTTCATCCACATAAATGTGGTGACGCAGTTCAGTCTTGCTCCTGCTATCTGCGGTGGAGAAATCAGAAATGAGGCTCTGATTTTCAAGGTATTGCACTGCGTCTCGTTCGTTGGTCGCATAACCTTTGTGGATCACAAATTGGAAAACACCGCCGCCGATTTGCGCTTCAAAATCGAAAAAACAATCATCGACCAAGTTTAAAAGAAGCGATCCTTTTGCCCCGTAACGCAATTCGTTTTGCTTTTTACTCGAGGGTGTGAGGCCCATTGCTTGAGCCACTAATTCTATCTTGCAGGGAGCTGGCATTTTCAGCACCTTTCACTTGAGGCGCATGACCTGATCAGGTATAATTTAGCTGTAAATCCAACATTACACGCTAAGGAATGCCCACGGTCATCGCGCCGTGGGTTTTATTTTGAATTGCTGTTTTCGTGGTAGACATTCCGCGACGCCAGCCAACACCTTAGATCGCCAACCCGCCACGCACATACACCTGTGTGCAATTTGATGGGGGCAGGGGCTTGTCCCGCCTTGACCATTCGACGCCAAGTACTTCTGGACACGGGTACGATGCGCGGGGTTTCTACCGGCATTTCCTCGTGTGACTTGTGAACCGCCCCAATGATCAGCTTTTCTCTAATTAGAGCTGAATCTGGGAGGGTTTCAAAAAAAGATAAACCTACATGTAACATCGTGGTTCCTCATGCTTATTGTTGAACATGAGGCCACAATTAAAGTGTGCAAAATCGCGCTAACCGGGTTAGCGCGAATTTCTTTTTTTGGCACGGTGAAGTCGGTCCTTCAGGCTTTGTATTTTCAAGCTGTCGGTGTTGATTGTATCCCTCAGTTCGCCGTCAACTTCAATTATGCCGTCGTGTTTTTTCAGTTTATGCCGGAGTTCATTTGCGGTAATTTTGGTATTATCCAATACAATTTCGTCAATTAATTTTGACAAAGGCGAAAGGCTTCTTGGTCGAAATTTTTGCGCGCGCATTGTCTGCTTTTCGCTCAAATTTTTCGCCTTTTGGATGATCAGCCGCGCCCAGTATTGGGCGGCGTCCACTGGGTCATGGCCAAGCCGACGGAATATAGCCTCCAACTCAACAAATTTGGTATCCTGAAGCTGAGCATTCCTTAGACTATTGACTGTTTCGTAATCAACCGCATCTTGGCGTGGGCTGGCAGCAATTGCATTTCTTCGGATGCGTTCTCGCTTTAGTACAAACTCAAAGATTGCTGGACCTATTATTTCTACAGGCTCTTCTTTGTCAGCAAATTTTTCCAATTCCTCCATTAGAATGTTAATCTTAGTAATTACTTGTTCATCATTGGTCTGATCACTCATAGTTCACTCCATTTTCAAGCGCCTCGAGTTTATTTGCAACTCTTTGCAGAATTTGCTGATGTTCAGAGCTATAGGTACTTTGATTATAGCCAGACACGAGTGACCCACCGACGTTTGAGTGTCCAAGCATCACACTGACAATGTGTGGCGGCGCTCCCAAGTCCCCAGCCAAGGTCGCGGTGGTCCTGCGCAGAGCATGTGCGGACCAGCCTGTTATCCCGGTCGTAGCAGTTGTCGCCTTTAACCATCTGTCCCAGTTGCCTAGCTTTGAGCCGCGCGGCCCAACAAATAATAAATCCTGTTTTCTAATTTCTTCTTGCAACCCATTTAGTCGCCGTCGTTCTGTTTCAGCCTCCTGCGCATCTGTCACTAATTGAATAGCCTGCCGTGAAAGCGGGATTACCAATGCTTGTTTTGGCTTGTCACGTCGGGCCTGCAGAGCGCGCGTGTCCTTGAGGTTTTCTGGCGGTATTGTCCAAGTCTTAG
>ENA-OQVM01004016-OQVM01004016.1-marine-metagenome-genome-assembly--contig:-NODE-4016-length-15333-cov-5.518091_pt1 | contig 15333 bp, 21 predicted proteins | sample MGYA00237776_ERZ505498 | MGnify/ENA primary metagenome ERZ505498 (study PRJEB26159, sample SAMN06265151) | marine metagenome | isolation source: Helgoland LTER site | place: Germany:Helgoland, sampling... | reverse complement strand
TGGATAGACACTACTAGACGTGAAACATTACAAGGTGATGAAGAAGCAATTGATAAAACAGTCGAGCACTACAGTAAGAAAGTTGAATATAACAACGGACCCAAAGTAGTAAAGACCTTTAAATAAAACAATAAATTAAATTAAATCAAATCAAATGTCAGACAATATTGTCAAGAACCTTAACTTTGGCGACGATGCTAGAGTTAATGTATTTAAAGGTATAGAGAAACTCACAAAAGCCGTTAGCTCCACTTTAGGGGCTAGCGGTAAATGTGTCATCTTAGAAGATGGATCAGGTAATCCAATGATTACCAAAGATGGTGTAACTGTAGCAGAAACAATTACTTTATTAGACCCAGTTGAAAACATGGGTGCTACGTTAATAAAGCAAGCAGCTAAAAAAACAGTTCAAGAAGCTGGTGATGGTACAACCACAGCTACTGTATTAGCTCATGCGATATTAGAACAAGCGTATTCTATAGAAGATAAAAACTTAAGTCATAGAGATTTAAAAATGGGTGTAAATAAAGCTGTAGAAAAAGTTATAGCTTATTTAGAGAAAAACTCAATAAAAGTTACTGGAGACATGATAGACTCAGTAGCAACAATATCCACTAATAACGATCCAAATCTTGGTAAAATTATTGGTGATGCATTTAGAGCAGTCGGAGAAACCGGCGTAGTAATGATGGAACCAACAGCATCAGCTGATACTTTGGTTGAAGTAGTAGAAGGAGTTCAATATGAAAAGGGATTGACTAATTCGAACTTTGTTACTAACCGTGATTCAAAAACTGCTGAATTAGAAAACCCTTTAGTAATGTTAGTCGACTCTCCTGTAGAAAGTATAAGACAGATCCAATCGATTCTCGAGCATGTCATAAAAAGCAATAAAGCTTTATTGATTATAGCTGACGTAGAGCAACCCGTTTTGGCTGCACTTGCGATGAACAAAACTAAAGGAAACATTAAGGTGAATGTTATTAATGCCCCAACATATGGTATTAATAAAAAAGACACCTTAGAAGACTTAGCCTTATTAACCGGGGCGAAAGTCATAAACGAAGACCTAGGTGATGATATGGATTTAATATCTATTGATTTCTTAGGCACATGCGTAAAAGCTGTTACTAATGACTCAGAAACAATAATTCAAGTTAATCAAAACAAAGAAGAGATTGACGAGATAATTGTAAAACTAAAGAAGCAAATAGAAAAAGAAAAAGCACCAGGAGAAGTAATACGATTAGAAAAACGATTAGCTCGTTTATCAGCAAAGGTTGCAATCGTAAAAGTAGGTGCTAATTCAGATATAGAGCTTCAAGAAAAGTCAGATAGAATAGAAGATGCAATTTGCGCAACTAAAGCTGCTATTAAAGAAGGTATAGTTCCAGGTGGTGGTATTGCATTATTGAATGCATCACAGCAAGTTAAAAGCGATAATGCTTGCGAGAATATACTTTTAAGAGCTATTAAGGCACCTTTTGAAGTTATATTAGCAAATGCAGGTATAACTAATAAAAAGACTTATAGCAAGCAAGGAGAAGGACTAAACGTTGTTACAGGAGATATGGTTAATATGATTGAGTCAGGGATTATTGATCCTTTGCTTGTCACAAAAAGTGCATTAAAAAATGCAAGCTCTGTAGCTACAACTATTTTATCAACCGATTGTGTAATCAATAATCTTAGAATTAATGAAGGCAATAGGGAATAACTTAATAGTTGATATGACTAAGCAAGGTGTTTCTGAAACAAAAGGAGGGCTTTTCTTAGCAGAAAAACAAAGAGAAGATATAAGATATGCTGAGGGAACAGTTTTATCTGTCGGAGCAAGTGTTGTGGGTATTAATGAAAAAGATGTAATTTATTTTGATAAAAATAATGCCCATCAAATTGAAATTAAAAAAGAAATATATCAGGTTGTAAATATAGCACACGTAGTAGTTGTGTTATGAGACTAGAACCAAGTGATATAAGAAATCATAATCTTTTAAAACATTATAGGATCATTAGAAAATGGGCTTGTAAAAACAATGATTTAAACGATGCAGACTTAGAATTACTAATTTATTTCGATTGCATGGATCTTTTCACTAGAGAAGATTTTAAAATCGGTACATATTCTTATAGTTGGGATAACAGACGCTGGAACAGATTACTTAAAGAAGGTTGGATAACGGTATGGAGAAAACATAACCGCACAACCCAAAAGTATAATATCTATAAAGTTTCCTTTAAGTGTAAACAACTTATAAGTCGCATGTACCGTATCATGCTTGGTACTGAGGATATACCAACCTCTACCGCAAGAAATAAAATAATGAAGGGTAAAACCTATATAGACAAAGTTATGATTACGTCTATAAACAATGTTAATAAAGATAAAAACAGATAATCATGGGAAAAAAAGAAAAAAAAGTAGAGGTAAAAAAAGACCACTCTAAAATTGACAAAAAAATTAGTAAATTAAAAGATCTTATTAAAGCTCTTGAAGCTAATAAAAAATAATGGAAGACATTAATAAAAAAATTGATGAATCAATAGACAATCCTTTTGAAATAAAAAATAATTTTATTCCACCAAAGGATCAAGAATCTATGAGTGTTAAGTTTGACACTAAATTAGATAGATCAGGTAAATCAATAATAGAAAATCCTCCAGTTGAAACAGCTGGTGCTTTTCCACCATTATCAACTCCAGACTTTACTCCTAGAGAAGAGTTTGATCAATACAATAACAATCTTACATAAATATTATGGCAAAACAACCAGGACAATACGGACAAAACGCAATATGGGTTTCAGGTTTATCAAAAGAAGGTAGAACACTCGTAAAAGGTAACTCAAGATATGGCGATAACTGTATGCAAATAATGAAAGCTGATACTCCATACAAAGCTGGACCAATCAGTTCTATAGCAAAGTAAAAACTCACTAAAATGAGTGATAGAATAAGTGAACACATATCTCTTAAAGAAGGTATTAAATCTCACACAGCTACTAGGTTAAATATTGACAATATACCTAGAGAATTAGATTTAATAAACATGAAAACTATTGCAGAGCAAGTGTTTGAACCTCTACGTAAATGGGTAGGTGGTCCAATTGCTATTAATAGTTTCTATCGCTCACCCAAATTGAATTCTGCTATTGGCGGAAGCACAACCTCTCAACATTGTATTGGTTGCGCACTTGACCTAGATGATAACTATGGCCATAAAACTAATGCAGAGATGTATGAGTACATAAAGAATAATTTAGATTTTGATCAGATTATTTGGGAATTTGGAAGTAAACAAAACCCTGATTGGGTACACGTAAGTTATGTTTCAGAAGATGTTAATAGAAGAAGATGTTTACAAGCTTATAAAGAAAATGGTAAAACAAAATATAAAATAATATAATGGCTTATATTCAACACAACTCTCCTTTTGCTAAGGTTAGAAAAACTACTAAAGGTAAAGGAAGAAATTTTAGAAGCACTAAAGAAGGTGCTGGTATGACTGAAAAAGGTGTTAAAGAATATAAAAAACAAAACCCTGGTAGCAAACTTAAAACCGCTGTAACAGGTAAAGTTAAACCTGGTAGTAAAGCTGCTGGAAGAAGAAAGTCATTTTGTGCTAGATCAAAAGGTTGGACTGGTGAAAGAGGAAAAGCTGCTAGACGTAGATGGAAATGTTAAAATAAAAAAAAAAAATAAAACATTATGATTAGAAATTATTACACTGACTCGTACAAGTCTGGTATATCTGTAACACCAAGTGATACATTGTTATTAGATGGTAGAACAAAAGCAACAACTCCACAAGGAGCGTGGAAAGAATATAACATATACATAGGTAATTCACCAAGCACATTACCGGTTACAACAACTAGTGACAACACTGTTGTTTCAAACTCTGCTAACGTAGGTTTAGCTTCACCAAACGCACAGGTAAAAGCTGGTATGAGAGTAACAGGTGGTACGCTACCTGCAGCTGGTGTTTTAATAGCATCAGTTACTAATAGTAGTAACTATGTTTTAGCATCGGCACAAAGCATAGCTGCTGATTCAACTCTTACTTATAGTTATGATTCAGAAGCTAAAATAAAAGTACATACAATAAACAATGAAGTAATAGAATTTGTAAAACCTGCTCAAGGTTTTGTATTACCTGTTAGTGTTGTTCAAGTATACGCTACAGATACTGAAGGTGGTATTTCAAATTTAGTAGCATTAAGTTAAAATAAATAAAAAAAAACAATTTAAAAATTATTATTATGGGATACGGTGGTAAAACAGTAAATGGTCTTTCGTCTTTAGGACCAAAAATGGGTGGTAAAGCTCATGGAGGCGGTGTTAAAATAGAAAAAGGTATGGGTAAAATTAGTCAATCACAAGACGATGTTTTATCTGGCAAAGAAACAAAAATGGAAAATGACTCTATGGGATCAGCTAAAATGATTTCTGGTGGTCATTCAAAAGGTAAGTTTATGTCAACACCTAAATACAAATCAGATGCTCAAAGAAAAGCGGTTCACGCTAGCAAAGCTGATGGTATGTCTAAGTATGGTCACAAAGGACCTGAAAAAGAATTAGTAGGTAACCAAGATAAACTACCACAAGAATTAAAAGATAAAATCGAAGCTGCTCCAGGAAAATATGGACATAAAAAAGGTCCACATAAAGAATCTCAGGATCATAAAATGGCTTACGACAGAAGTGAAATATCAAGATTAAAAAAAGATATTCACTTTGACGATTTAAAGAAAAAAGGTAAAAAATAATATACCTAGATAATACCATTATATATATACCAAAAATTAAAACAATTAACAAAAAACAATTATTATGAGTTATTTAAAAATCCCGCTTTTTCCAGCGGTCAATGGACAAACAAGTGTAATTATCCAGAAAAAGGATATTATTAGTGTATTAGCTGTAAATGCTACTAGTACTATTATCAACATTAATTCAGGCGGTGTTGCTACTGAAGATGTACTTACATTAACACACACAGCAGCCGCTGCTACTTACAATGTAGCTGACATCATACAAGACACTTGGGTTGCAAGCCCAGGAAATGGTGTTGCAGTTATTGGAGGTATTCCAGCAACAGTTAGCGCAACAGGACAAGCTTTAACGTTCGTTCAGTTCTCAGCTGCATTATTTAGCTAGAAATTTATTAATACAGTTTACAGGGCTAAACGCCCTGTAGCTGTTTTAATTATGAGTTTTAAACTTACATCACCTTTTAAAAAACACGCAACACCTATAGTTAACGTTCCTATGGAACAAAACGTAATGGGTAGAGCTGATAAAAGAGGAACTATTTTAATTAATAAAGATTTAAAAGATCCTAAGCAGATTGAAGACACTATTAATCATGAAAACGTTCACATAGAGCAAATGGCATCTGGTGAATTAGATTATGACGAACAAGCTGTATATTTTAAAGGAAAAAAATTCTTAAGAAAAGAATTTGATGAATCAAACAAAAATTTACCGTGGGAGGTAGAAGCTTATAAAGCAGGGTAATTATGTCACAACCAAAAAAGAAATTTAAAGATACTAAAGTAGGAAAATTTCTACTGGGTAAATCAGGTATTATAAATGTGATAGGAGATATACTGCCTGATCAAGGCGCGCTAGGTATGGTTAAAAACCTTATAGACAAGGATCCAGACTTACCACCACAAGACAAAGAAACAGCTCTTAAATTATTAGAGCAAGACACTATAGAATTACAAGAGGTATCAAAACGCTGGGAAAGCGATATGAAATCCGATTCATGGCTCTCAAAAAACACTCGGCCAATGACATTGATATTCTTAACAATATCTCTTGTTATTTTTATACTATTAGACGGGTTTGATATATCATTTGGTATTGATACCGGTTGGATAGACCTTTTAAAATCACTTCTTATAACCGTTTATGTTGCCTATTTCGGTTCACGAGGTGCAGAGAAATTTAAATCAATAGGCAAATAATCAAATTAAATTAAAAATGGAAATTAAAAAAGACCAATTAGAAAAAATCCAAGGCTTTCAAAAAGACTTAAACAAGTTGTTAAACGAAGTAGGATTTTTAGAAGCCCAAAAAACCTCAGTATTAAGTAGGTTTCACGAAGTAAACAAAGAGACTGAAGACTTTAAGAAAGAATTAGAAGAAGAGTATGGATCTATCAACATTAATTTAGAAGATGGAACATATACTCCAATTGAAAAGGAAGAGGATAAAAAGGAATAATGTCATCTGTAATTAGAAAGATAAGTATTGGTTCTGACTATAAAACTGATGCTATGCACTATTCGTTAGGGCAGTCAGTATATGGTGGGCATACAATATCACATATACTTTCTGATAAAACAGATAATTCCTATAATATCTACATCAAAAAACGAGACGAAGTATTGCCGTGGAAGAAGTTTAATTCTAACATGGCAATATCAGTTGAGTATGATTTAGAATATTAGTGAAAAGTTTATTTGACTTTATCGTTGAGCCTGTTGGCCAGCGATATAATAATGATGTTAAAGTAGGTGACAAAAGCCTTATAATTAACACACAAGTAGAAACTTTTAAGTCCGTAAATAATATAGCTAAAGTTATAGAAACACCTTTGTCATTTAAAACTGATATTAAAAAAGGTGATTTAATAATGATTCACCACAATGTTTTTAGAAGATGGTATAATGTAAGAGGTGAAGAAAAGAATAGTAAGTCTTATTTTAAAGATGGTTTATATTTTGTTCAATTAGATCAAGTGTATTTATATAAAAGAAAAGACAAATGGCAAACTATTAATGATAGATGCTTTATAAGTCCAATCAAAAGTAATGACAATACAGTGTCTGATCAAGAGCAATATCTTATTGGTATATTAAAATACGGTAATAGTGCATTAGAAGTGCTAGGAATCAACGAGGGAGACCTTGTAGGTTACACACCTAATGGAGAATATGACTTTGTCGTTGATGGCAAACGTCTTTATTGTATGAAATCAAATGATATTGTAATTAAGCATGAACGTCAAGGAAACGAAGAAGAATATAATCCACGCTGGGCACATAGCGGTTGAAGAATTAATTAAAGTAGCAAAAGAAGCTATTGTAGATTCTGATGACGATATATCTGCTGATAGATTAAAGAACGCTGCTGCAACTAAAAAGTTAGCTATATTTGATGCTTTTGAAATACTTAATCGTATTAAAGAAGAAGAAGATATGATTAATGAAAAACCAAAAGAAGAAGTTCAAGCTAAAGCTTTTGGAGGTTTTGCAGAAAGAAGATCTAAATAATGTACAAGCAAACTTTATATAAAGTAATTGATCACATAAAACCACATGTTATAAAAAGATTAAACAAATCTAAAAAGTGGGATTATGGTTATAATAAAGAACATGATGTTATTGTTATATCTAAAACTGGTCAAATAAGTGAGGTATATGAAATACAAAATCTTAAAATAGCATTACCAAAAGAAAACAATGTATTCACTGAAGCTGATAAATGGCAGACTCATGAATACCCTAAGGAGCTAAAAAAGATTAAAACAATATTTGATTGGAAACAATATCCAGAAGATTTTAAAGAAAAATGGTATGCATATATTGATAGAGAATTTGCTAGGCGCCACGAGGGCTATTGGTTCACTAATAAAGGTAAAGCTACTTATATTACTGGTACTCATTACATGTACCTGCAGTGGTCCAAGATTGATGTTGGGCAAGCAGATTTTAGGGAAGCAAACAGATTATTCTATATATTCTGGGAAGCTTGCAAAGCAGATACAAGATGTTACGGAATGTGCTACCTCAAAAACAGACGGTCTGGTTTTTCATTCATGGCATCCGGCGAAACTGTCAACCTTGCCACTATCTCTAGTGATGCTAGATACGGTGTCTTATCAAAGTCTGGGGCTGATGCAAAGAAAATGTTTACCGATAAAATCGTACCAATTTCAGTCAACTACCCTTTCTTCTTCAAGCCGATTCAAGACGGTATGGATCGACCAAAAACAGAACTTGCATACAGAGTTCCTGCTAGTAGATTTACAAGACGTAAACTAGACAATAATGAACAACTAGAAGAATTAGAAGGATTAGATACAACTATTGACTGGAAAAATACAGGAGACAATAGTTATGATGGTGAAAAATTAAAGTTACTTGTACATGATGAATCTGGTAAGTGGGAAAAACCTGATAATATATTAAACAACTGGAGGGTTACAAAAACTTGTTTACGATTAGGTTCTAGAATTATAGGTAAATGTATGATGGGATCAACGTCAAATGCTTTAGATAAAGGAGGTAGAAATTATAAAAAATTGTATGATGACTCAGACGTTACCAGAAGAAACCGCAACGGGCAGACTAGCTCGGGATTATATAGCCTGTTCATTCCTATGGAGTGGAATTACGAAGGATACATTGATTCTTATGGATTACCTGTCTTTGAGACACCGGAAAAACCTAAAAAAGGGCCAGATGGTTTCCCCATTGAAATCGGTGTTATCGAACACTGGGAAAATGAAGTAGATGGCCTTAAGAATGATCCTGATGCACTTAATGAATTATATAGACAGTTTCCACGTACAGAGAAACATGCTTTCAGAGATGAAACAAAACAATCATTGTTTAATCTTACAAAAATCTATGAACAAATAGATTATAATGAAGATTTAAAACACTCTAATGTTGTTACACAGGGTAATTTTATGTGGGAAGGTGGGATTAAAGATACAAGCGTTCAATTTGTTCCCAGTAAACAAGGTAGGTTTATAGTATCTTGGGTTCCAGATGTTCAACAACAAAATAGATTTATTATTAAAAATGGTATGAAGTATCCTGCTAATGAACATATGGGTGCTTTTGGTTGTGATAGTTATGATATATCAGGAACTGTAGATGGTAGAGGATCTAAAGGTGCGTTGCACGGTTTAACTAAGTTTACTATGGATACTTGTCCACCTAACTTATTTTTTTTAGAATATATAGCTAGACCACAAACTGCTGAAACATTTTTTGAAGATGTGCTTATGGCTTTGCATTTTTATGGTATGCCTATATTAGCAGAGAATAATAAACCTAGGTTATTATATCATTTAAAAAGAAGAGGTTATAGAGGTTACTCTATGAACAGACCAGACAAAACAGCATATAAATTATCTGTAACGGAAAAAGAAATAGGTGGTATACCTAATTCAAGTGAAGATGTTAAACAAGCTCACGCTGCAGCTATTGAATCCTATATTGAAATGTTTGTAGGATATAATAATGAACAATACGGAACAATGTATTTTCAAAGAACATTAGAAGACTGGGCTGCGTTTGATATAAACAAAAGAACAAAACATGATGCATCAATAAGCTCTGGCTTGGCTATCATGGCTTGTAATAAAAATAAATATAGACCTATACCTGAACATATAAAAGAAAAAGTAAGTTTAAATTTTTCTAAATATGATAACAAAGGTTTTAAATCAAAAATAATTAATTAGATGATTAATACGAGTACTAATAGTTCCTTTCCTAGTCAGGTGGTACCTGTCGCGGAAAAGCTTAGTTTAGAGTATGGTCTGCAAGTAGGGCAAGCCATTGAATATGAATGGTTTAGAGGTGGTAGAGTTAACGGAACAAGATGGCAGAAAGGATTTCAAAACTTTAATAGATTAAGATTATATGCTAGAGGTGAACAACCTGTACAGAAATATAAAGATGAATTATCTATTAATGGTGATTTATCTTATTTAAATTTAGACTGGAAGCCAGTACCTATTATACCTAAATTTGTAGATATAGTTGTAAATGGTATTTCTTCTAAAAAATATGATATAAAAGCTTACGCTCAAGATCCTTTTTCACAAAAAGAAAGAACTAATTATGCATCATCAATTTTAAGAGATATGTTATCTAAGCCTTTGTTAGATAATATACAACAGAGTTTAGGTGTAGATGTTTACAATGTAGTTGATCCTGCAAATTTACCTCAATCAAAGGAAGAGCTTGAAGTACATATGCAATTAAACTATAAACAGTCTGTAGAAATAGCTGAAGAAGAAGTTATTAACAATGTTTTAGATTTTAATAAATACGAATTAATTAATAAAAGAGTTGTAGAAGATATAGTTACTGTTGGTATTGGAGCTGTAAAAACTAGTTTTAACAAAGCTGAAGGTGTTACAATAGATTATGTTAACCCTTCTAATTTAGTTTATTCATATACTAACGATCCTAATTTTCAGGATTTATATTATGTAGGTGAAATAAAATCTATAACACTACCTGAATTAAAAAAAGAATTTCCTAATTTAACTAACGAAGAGCTTAAAAAAATACAAAAGTATCCTGGTAGAGAAGGTTATATGCGTAACCGTAATAACGATGATGATTTAGTTCAAGTAATGTATTTTGAATACAAATCTTATATAGATCAAGTTTTTAAAGTTAAAAACACTGATAATGGTTTAGAAAAAGTATTAGAAAAACCTGATACATTTAACCCGCCAGAAAGTGATAACTTTGATAGAGTGTCTAGAACAATAGAAGTATTGTTTACTGGTGCTAAAGTTATGGGTGTGGAACAAATGCTTAAATGGGAAATGTCAGAAAACATGACAAGACCTAAAAGTGATTTAACTAAGGTTAATATGAACTACAACATTGTAGCGCCTCATATGTATCAAGGTCGTATAGATTCACTTGTAGGACGTATAACAGGTTTTGCTGATATGATACAACTTACATCACTTAAGTTACAACAGGTGATCGCTAGAATGGTTCCAGATGGTGTCTTTGTAGATGTTGACGGTTTAGCAGAGGTTGATTTAGGTAATGGTACTAATTATAATCCGCAGGAAGCATTAAATATGTATTTCCAAACTGGTAGTATAGTTGGTAGAAGTTTAACACAAGATGGTGATCCTAATAGAGGTAAAGTACCTATACAAGAATTACAAACATCTAGTGCTAATGGAAAAATACAATCGTTGATCAACACTTATCAGTATTATTTACAAATGATAAGAGACGTAACAGGATTGAATGAAGCAAGGGATGGCAGTTTACCAGACAAAAACGCGTTGGTCGGTTTGCAAAAAATGGCTGCCAATGCTTCTAATGTAGCAACTAAACATATTTTAAACAGTAGTTTATATTTAACACTTAAAACTTGTGAAAACATATCGCTTAGAATAGCTGATATGTTAGATTTTGATTTAACTAATAATGCACTTAAAGCTAGTATAGGTAAATTTAATGTTGCTACTTTACATGAAATAGATGATTTACATTTATATGATTTTGGAATTTACATGGAGTTAGAACCTGAAGAAGAGGAAAAAGCTATGTTAGAACAAAATATACAAATGGCTTTACAACAAAATCAAATATACCTTGAAGATGCTATTGATATTAGAGAAATAAGAAACTTAACTTTAGCTAATCAAGTTTTAAAATACAAAAGAGTTAAAAAGCAAGAAGCTGATCAAGAAGCTCAAATGGCTAACATACAAGCTCAAGCAGATTCAAACTCTAAAGCATCAGAGCAAGCGGCTATGAATGATGTTCAAAAAGCTGAAGCTTTAGCTCAAACAGAAACACAAATAGAACAATCCAAATCTCAGTTTGAAATACAAAGAATGCAAACAGAGAATCAACTTAAGTTACAATTAATGGCTCAAGAATTTGAGTATAACATGAAACTTAAACAAATGGATGTAGATACAAACACAACGAAAGAAGCTCAAATAGAAGATCGTAAAGACAAACGAACTAAAATACAAGCTTCACAACAATCTCAAATGATAGCTCAACGTGAAACAGGTGGAGCACCAACTGATTTTGAGCAAACTCAGAGTGATGATAATTTTGATATGCAAAATTTTGATCCACCTCAGTAATTTTTATTAATTTTTATATTATTTTATTATGTCAGAAACAAAAGAAAAAGCTGGAAAGCTTAAGGTAAAAGCTAAAATTCTTAAACCTAAAAATCTATCAAACAATGATGAACCTATAAAAGTAGATTTATCAAAACCTAAAACAGAAGAACAAGATGCCATTCAAACACAAGAGACAAATGATAGCAATGTTGTTGTCGAAGAGTCAAAAAACAGTGTCGACAGCAAAGAAGTGGTTGAAGAAATACGGCCCACCGAAGAAGTAAAACCAGTTATTGAAGAAATAATTGATGAAAAACCTGAAGAAGAAGAGGTTATTTCAATAGGTGAAAAAATGGAACCACAAGCTGAAACTACAGCGGAGGAACCACAAACTGTTAAACAAGATATTAACTTACCTGAAAACATCGAAAAAGTCGTAGACTTTATGAAAGAAACAGGTGGAACATTAGAAGATTATGTTAGATTAAATGCTGACTACTCTAATGTAGATAGTGATACTTTACTTAGAGAGTATTACAAACAGACTAAATCTCACTTAGATTCAGAGGAAATTAGTTTTCTATTAGAAGACAATTTTCAATTTGATGAAGAGTTAGATGAAGCAAGAGATATTCGGAAGAAGAAACTTGCATATAAAGAAGAGGTTGCAAAAGCCCGTAAGCATTTAGATGGTTTAAAGAGTCAATATTACGACGAAATCAAGTTGAGACCCGGAGTAACTCAAGAACAAAAGAAAGCTATGGATTTTTTCAATCGCTACAACGAAGAGCAAAATGTAGCAGAGCAACAACATGAAGTGTTTAAAAACACCACTAAAGATTATTTTACCAAAGAATTCAAAGGTTTTGATTTTAGCGTAGGAGACAAAAAATTTAGATACGGTGTTAAAAACCCTAGTGAAGTTGCAGATAATCAATCAAACATCAGTAATATAGTTAAGAAGTTCTTAAACGATAAAGGTGATGTAACTGATGTAAAAGGTTATCATAAAGCTATGTATGCCGCACAAAATGCAGATACTATTGCACAACATTTTTATGAGCAAGGTAAAGCCGATGCTATAAGAAATGTCGCTGCAAAATCAAACAACATTACTAACGAAGCTAGAGAAAGTGCTCCGAGCGATGTATTTGTTGGTGGATTTAAAGTTAAAAGTATAAGTGGTCTTGACTCTTCAAAATTAAAAATTAAAGCAAGAAAATTTAACTAAAACTAAAAATTATTAATTATGGGACAAATTGCTCCAGTGTTTGGAAGTATCGTACCTTCTCAAACGCAACTACCGCTAGCTAACAATTACCTAGCGTTTAATACTGCTGCTGCAGGTGCAAATGATTTCGCACAACAGTATCTACCAGAAGTTTATGAAGCTGAAGTAGAAAGATATGGAAACAGAACTTTAGGTGGTTTCTTAAAAATGGTTGGCGCTGAAATGCCAATGACGTCTGATCAAGTTATCTGGTCAGAACAAAATAGATTACACATCTCTTATACAGGATGTACATTAACAGGACCTGGTGCTGGAACTTTCGTTTTCAGTGTACCTACTAATGCTGCTGTTGGTGCAACTTCTATTAAAAATGCAATTGCTCCTAACGATACTATCGTTGTAATGAACCCAACTACTGGCGTTACATTAAAAGGTATTGTAGGTGCTGTAGCTGCAAATGGTGCTTTAACAAACGTTACTGCTTATCCATTTACAACTGCTAACTGGGATACTTTAGGTATTGCTGCTGCTGCAGGTGCTGCTGGATTAAAGATATTCGTTTACGGTTCTTTATTTGCTAAAGGAACTGGAAGTGGAAACTTTTCAGTACAGCCACAATTTACTCAATACTCTAATCAACCAATCATAATCAAAGATAGATTTGAAATTAATGGTTCTGATATGGCACAGATTGGATGGGTAGAAGTTGCTACAGAAGACGGAACATCAGGATACTTATGGTATTTAAAGTCTGAGTCTGAAACAAGATTACGTTTTGACGATTACTTAGAAATGGCAATGGTTGAAGGTGAATTAGCTGCTGCTGGTGGTGGTTTTACTGCTAACGTTGCTGGTGTACCAGGATTTAACGTTGCTGGTATTAACTCTCACGGTACTGAAGGTTTATTTCAAGCTATTACCAACAGAGGTAATATCATGAGTGGATTCCAAGGTGCAACAGGTATCTCTGATTTCGATCAAATACTTAAAAATCTTGATACTCAAGGTGCTATTGAAGAAAACATGTTATTCTTAAATAGAGATACAGATTTAGAATTCGATGATATGCTAAGCCAAATTTCTGCTGGACAATCTGGTGGAACTGCTTACGGTTTATTTGAAAATTCTGAGGATATGGCTTTAAATTTAGGTTTCTCTGGTTTCAGAAGAGGTTCTTATGACTTCTACAAAACAAGCTGGAAATACTTAAATGACGCTTCAACAAGAGGTGCAGTAGCTGTAAACAATATCGATGGTGTATTAATTCCTGCGGGAACTTCTACAGTTTATGACCAAATTTTAGGTACAAACATTAGAAGACCATTCTTACACGTAAGATATAGAGCTTCTCAAGGAGATGACAGAAGATACAAAAACTGGATCACTGGTACTGCTGGTGGTGCTTACACTTCTGAAATTGACTCGATGATCGTAAACTGGTTATCAGAGAGATGTTTAGTTACTCAAGCTGCTAATAACTTCGTGTTATTCCAAAGCTAGAATTACTGTAGTAGTTACCCTCGTTGAACTGACGGGGGTAATTATTACTTTTATTAATTATATTATATTATATCATGTCAAAGACAAAACAAATTTCAACCCCTGAATGGGAGATCAAGGATAGAACTTATTTTTTAACAAATCAAGTATCACCTTTAACATATACATTAGGAACAAGACATTCAAGACGTTATCCATTATTACATTTTGATGAAAAAAGTGGAGAACAAAGAGAATTAAGATATGCAACTAATATGAACTCACCGTTTGTTGATGAGCAAAAAGGAGAGGTTACATTAGGTCATGTTATTTTTGAAGAAGGAATGTTGTTTGTACCTAAACAAAAACAAAACTTACAAAAATTATTATCATTATACCATCCAAGAAAAGGTCACGTTTATGCAGAGTTTAAACCTGAAGTAATAGCAACAGATGAAATAGATGAAATAAACTTTGAAATAGATGCTTTACTTGCTGCTAAGCAAATGGAGATTGATGAAGCTGAGTCTGTTTTAAGAGTTGAAAAAGGATCTGCCGTGAGTACAATGAGCTCTAAAGAAATAAAAAGAGATTTACTTTTAATGGCAAAGAAAAATCCTGCTGGATTCTTAGCTATTGCTAATGATGAAAATGTTGGATTAAGAAACGTAGGTATTAAAGCTGTAGAGCAAGGTATCGTTAAGTTATCTCAAGATCAAAGAACGTTCCATTGGGGATCTAATGATAGAAA
>ENA-OQVM01004015-OQVM01004015.1-marine-metagenome-genome-assembly--contig:-NODE-4015-length-15336-cov-10.082378_pt1 | contig 15336 bp, 13 predicted proteins | sample MGYA00237776_ERZ505498 | MGnify/ENA primary metagenome ERZ505498 (study PRJEB26159, sample SAMN06265151) | marine metagenome | isolation source: Helgoland LTER site | place: Germany:Helgoland, sampling... | reverse complement strand
GCAAAACCTCAAAAGAAGAAATAACTCACTTTCCTTGAAAAGTATTCATCACAAGAAGGAACAGCAAAAGAAACCAATTGAAATTAATTATGAAAATCATCCTAAAGATTCATTTTCTGAGAAAGATTTACAAAAAACTTTGAGTGAGTATCAAAAATTACTGATAAAAAAAGGTGAAAAAAGTATAGCTTCAATATTAGCTGCAGCAGACCCAAAACTTTTAGAAAATTTTAATGTTCAATTTACGCTCCCTAATAAGCTTATGAAAGCACAATTGAAGATTGAAAAACCTAAACTACTCAAGTTTTTAAGAGAAGTTCTTAATAATTTTAGTATTACTATTACCGTGATAGTTAATGAAACTGTAGAAAAGAAATTTGCTTATACACCTCAAGAAAAATACAATAAACTTCTAGAAAAAAACTCTTCGTTAAAAAGCTTAAAAGATACTTTTCAACTAGATCTTTAGATATATTAAATTGCCACTCACAAATAGGATACTCAAAAAATTTAAAATATCATTTTCAATATTTCTTTAAAAAGGAACCTATACTAATTCAAAATAATTCCTAATATTTACTATTTTAGCTTTCTAAGCTAATTTATTAAAACCATCGAATCATTAAATAAATGGAAAAAATACCCAAAACAGGAATTAAGGGATTAATTGAAAACTGGCAAAGTGATGTAATTGCTGCTGTTAGTGTCGCTCTGATTGCTCTCCCTCTTTCATTAGGTATTGCTTTAGCTGCAGGGGCACCAGCAATGTCAGGAATCTTTTCAGCAATTGTTGGCGGTGTGGTTACAACTCTTTATCGTGGTGGTCATATTTCAGTAAACGGACCCGCTAAAGGTGTTATTGGTGTTATCTTATTGGGTATTGCATTAATGGATGATGGTTCTGGTAAAGCCTTTAATTACGTATTGGCCGCAGTAGTTATTTCAGGTGCGATTCAGATGTTGTTAGGATTGATGAAATTGGGACGTTTGGCTGATATATTCCATAGCTCCGTAATACACGGAATTTTAGCGGCGATAGGAATAATTATATTTGCTAAACAAATTCACGTTGCTCTCGGAACACAATCTGATAGCCCAAGTATTATACAAAACCTCATTGATGCAGTATTATACTTACCTCAAGCAAATCCATTTGTAATAATTATTTCTTTATCTGGGTTACTACTATTATTACTTCATTCTAAAATTAGTTACCGTTTTTTTCATTTCTTACCTGCTCCAATGTGGGTTATAGCCCTTTCTATACCCTTTGTATATGCCTTTAATTTTTTTGATCAACAAACACTTTTTTTCTTAGAAAAAGAATATCAGGTTGGACCTCACCTACTATTAGATATTCCTGACACCATAATGGATTCTGTTATGTTTCCAGACTTCAGTAAAATAAATACAATAGAATTTTGGACAACAGTATTTTCTATTTTAATCATTACAAGTATTGAATCCCTAGCTATTGCTAAAGCAGTTGATAAAATTGACCCTTACAAAAGAAAAACAGATCTAAATAAAGATTTAACTGGAATAGGATTAAGCACTATGGTAGCAGGCGCTATTGGTGGATTACCAATTATTGCTGTGATTATTAGAAGTACTGTCAATATTCACAATGGTGCTAAGACAAAATGGTCTAATATGTATCAAGGAATTTTATTACTTCTTTTTATTGTTTTATTAAGTCCAATAATGAGACAAGTGCCCTTATGTGCTTTTGCTATTTTATTAGTGTATACTGGATTTAAACTGGCATCGCCAGCAGTTTTTAAGCAAGCCTATAATCAGGGAACCGAACAACTAATATTCTTTGTAGCTACAATGGTATTAACCCTATACACTAATTTATTGATTGGTTTACTTGGAGGTTTACTTTTAGCGCTTGTAACACATATGCTTTTGGCAAAAGTAACAATCCCTCAATTTTTTAGGATGATATACAAATCTGGAACAAAATTAATAAAACTTCCAGATGGTAGTTTTGATTTAAAAATAAGTGGGATAGCAAATTTTTTAGGCATTTTAAAAGTAGATAAACTAGTTGCTCAAATACCTTCAGGAGTTAATGTGAATATTGATCTTTCAGAAACTAGACTGGTAGGAATGACATACATGGATTACCTTGTAGAATATCTAAAAATACAAAGAGCCACAGGTGGCAAGGTTTTTATCACAGGACTAGATGCTCATGTTTCACTATCTACCTACAATAGGGCTCTAAAAATTAGTTTAAATAATTCTTCTACTAAGCTATCACAGAGGCAAAAAAGATTGAAAAGTTTAGCTATTGATAAAGAGTATCAATATAGTAGTCAAATAGATTGGAATACTATTTATCTTAAAAAGTTTCACTACTTCGAAATAAGACCTATAGAACGAAAATACAACTGTTTGAAAGGAACTTTCAAAGACTCTAATGTCTCTTGGGAAATCGCAGATGTTACATTTAATGAAGGAAATGCATTTACTGCTGAAACCTTTAATACAACCTTAATGATTTTGAATTTAAACAAAAAGCTACCAACTTTTACTATGGAGAAAGAAGGGGTACTAGGAAACATATTTGATCGCGTTATGGCATTTACAGGATATAAAGACATTGACTTTGAAATGTATCCAAATTTTTCAAAAAAATTCTTACTTATGGGTGAAAATGAATCTGAAATAAGATCATTTTTCACGGATGAAATCATACATTTTTTTGAAAATCATCAAATATATCACCTGGAAAGTAATGGTGAATCTCTAGTTATTTTTGATAAAATTAAACTAGCTCGAACAGACGAAACTATTGCATTTATTGAGTATGGAAAAGAATTAGCCTCTCTATTTAATAAAAAATAACAGCATTTTTATTGTCATTAGAAAAGAAAGAATTTCCTGAAATTAATACTATAACTTACCAAATTTAAAAATTCTATATGCTTGGACTTCAATTTGAAACCTCAACATCGTGGGCTTTAATAGCCGAAGATAATTTAGAACAAATTCTTACTGATCATGCTTTTGCAGAGCAAAAAGCATCAGCCAATGCTATTTCAATCATCATTAATTACTCTGAGGAAACAGCATTGGTAAAAGATATGACAGCCATTGCCTTAGAAGAATTAGAGCATTTCAAAATGGTTCATGAATTAATGACTAAGAGAGGAATGGTTTTGGGAAGAGAGCAACATAATGATTATGCAAAATCTCTTCAAAAATTTTTTCCAAAAACAAAAGATAGACCAACTGCACTAATTCATAGATTACTAGTAGCTGCTTTAATTGAAGCGCGAAGTTGTGAACGTTTTAAAGTATTTTCAGAAAATATGGAAGATCAAGAACTTTCTAAATTTTATAAAGATTTAATGATTTCAGAGGCAAATCATTACACATTATTCTTGGGATATGCTAGAAAGTATATGGATAGAAAAATTGTTGATCAAAAATGGGAAAACCTTTTGAAATTTGAAGCTGAAATGATGAAAACAAGGGGAAAAACTGCAAGAGTTCACGGTTAATTCTAAAAAGTTTATGTTTAGTAAAGAAGAATCTGCTTCACTTAGAAATGAGTTTTGGACATGTTTTGGAATATCCTTTCCACGAAAATGGATTTTATACAATACCAAAATAAAAGGACTAAGTTTCAAATTTGTTGCTAATCGAAAAAATGCAATGATTTGTCTGGATATGGAACATGCAGATGAAATGGTTAATAAAATTCTTTTCGATAAAATTTTATCACTAAAAACAATTTTAAAAGAAAATTATTTATCCGAAGTTATCTTTGATGATTCTTACACCCTAGACAATAATAAAAATATTCGTAGAATATATATAAATCATAAGGAGAAGTTTAGCATATACAATAAAAACACATGGAGTTCTTGCTATAATTTTTATGTAGAAGAAATGCCTAAGTTTGAACTATTTTTTCATGAATACAAAGATATAATTAACTGTATATGAATTTATTAAGTTAAAAACTTAATACTAAGCGGATAATTTGGTTCTTGATTGTTACTAGCTCTTAGAGCATTAATTATCGGAAAAATAAGATAAAATATACCTAAAACAATAAACCCAAGAATCCCCAAACCAAATAAAAAAATTGCTGGAATACAAATTAATACATATAGGAACATTGAAATTCTAAAGTTTAATATGGCTTTACCGTGCCTATCCATGTCAAAAACCTCATCTTTTTTAATTAACCAGATAATTAGGGGTGCTATAAATCCCCCAACACCAGTTATAAGATCTAACAACTGACTTAGGTGGGTTAAAACCAATAATTGTCTATTTTCTATCATCATTTTGGTTATTTATTGATTGTATAGTATTTAGACGTCTAAAAATACTTCTTGTTACACTTTAGGAAATAAATATAATGAACTTGTATATTTGTAACATGATTCAAAAAGATTCTATTATAGCTTTAGCTACTCCTTCAGGTATTGGAGCTATTTCAGTAATTCGTATCTCTGGAGAAGATGCAATAGATATCCTTTCAAATTTTTTCGTATCTAAGAGCGGGAAACTATTAGAGAATCAAAAAACACATACTATTCATTTAGGGAGTATTATAAATAATTCTCAAATAATCGATGAAGTGTTAGTTTCTGTGTTTAAAACCCCCCGTTCTTATACAGGAGAAAATGTGGTTGAAATCTCTTGCCATGGTTCGAGTTTCATTCAACAAGAAATCATTCAATTATTTCTTAAAAATGGATGTAGAATGGCAGACAATGGTGAGTTTACCATGAGGGCATTTTTGAATGGGAAAATGGATTTAAGTCAAGCCGAAGCTGTGGCAGATGTAATTGCTTCAAATTCAGCAGCATCTCACCAAATGGCGATCCAACAAATGCGAGGAGGTATTACTAATGAATTAAAAGAGTTGAGAGCTCAGTTATTAGATTTTGCAGCATTGATAGAACTAGAACTAGATTTTTCTGGTGAAGATGTAGAATTTGCAGACAGAACTAAATTTAAAGAATTAGTTCGAACAATTACCACTGTTTTAAAACGTTTAGTTGAAAGTTTTTCTTTTGGAAATGCAATGAAAAATGGAATACCTGTTGTCATTATAGGTGAACCAAATGTTGGGAAATCTACCTTATTGAACACTTTATTAAAAGAAGAAAAAGCTATTGTATCTGATATAGCTGGTACTACTAGAGATGCTATTGAAGATGAATTAATTATTGATGGAGTAGCTTTTAGATTCATAGATACTGCTGGTATCAGAGAAACTAATGACCTTATAGAAAATATTGGAATTAAAAAAGCTTATGAGAAAGCAGAAAATGCTCAGTTAATTATTTTCCTTATCGACTCCAGTAAATTTTCTTCATCCAAAGAAGTTTTTTTATCTGAAATAACAACTATTAAAAATCGTTTTCCTAAAAAAAGAGTTTTAGTAATTGCCAATAAAATCGATACTGTTTCAACTGCTGAGAAAAATGATATAACTGCTGAGATAGATGATATTTTATTACTTTCTGCCAAAGATAATATTGGTATAGAAACTCTTCTAATACATTTGACTTCTCTTGTCAATACAGGAGCATTGAGTAATAATGAAACTATAGTTACAAACTCTAGACATTTTGAGGCACTAAACAATGCCTTAACAGCAATTTTATCGGTCAAGAAAGGAATTGAAATGGAAATATCTACTGACTTATTTTCTATAGATATTAGAGAATGTTTAAGACATATGGGTAATATAACCGGAGAATATGACGTAGATAAAGATATTTTAGGTCATATATTTTCTAACTTTTGTATTGGAAAGTAAATATACTTTTCCTTTAAGCTGCTAACTCCTTCAATGCCCTAACAAAAACATCCAATTCATCTGTAGTCGTAAATACATTTGGACTGATTCTACATCCTTTTACATTAGCATAATTAATGGCAACAGTAAATATATTATAATCACTCATTAACTTTTTCGCTAATTCCTTTGGAGTCATATTTTTAAGACCAACATTTGCTATTCCACAGGCTCTTTGGGAATCATTAGGGGTATTCACAATTATGTTAGAATGATTTCTAACTTTTTTAGACCAATATTCTTGTAAGTAGCGAAGTCTAGATTCTTTTCTCTCAGCACCTAACATATCATAATATTCTATTGCATTTTCTATACTTAAATCATGATATACAGGATGAGTTCCAATATGATTTAATCTAGAAATATCTCCTGGCTCTCTATGATGTTCTGCAAATACTGGCCAAAGTTTATCTATGTGCTTATTATCTACATATAACATTCCTGTACCCAATGGAACTGCTAACCATTTATGTAAACTAGAACCATAATAATCACAATCTAAATCATCAATTTTAAATTGAAAGTGTCCTACACAATGTGCACCATCAACCATTACCTGAACACCCTTCCTGTGGGCCATTTTACAGATCTTTTTAATAGGTAGTATTTGGCCAGTAATATTAATCATATGGCACACCATGAGTAACTTGGTTTTAGTAGTTATTGCATTTTCATAAATGCTAACTATTTCTTCATCAGAGGCGGGATGATTAGGAATAGAAACTACAGTATTTTTTGTTCCATACCGCTTCGAAACCTGCTCAAACATCATTTGCATAGCACCATAGTCTTGTTTGGCATAAACCGCTTCATCTCCCTTTATCCAATCCATACCCTTTATAACCATGTCCAATGATTCTGTAGTATTTCTTGTTATAATTAAATTTTTATCACTAGTTCCTACGACTCTAGCCAATTTAGAAACCATAGATTTTTTATTATCCCATTGAACAGTTCTCATGTAATAAGATCCTTCATAGTTAACCATTCTAGCATGATCTAACATATGATTCAATGTAGGGTTAGGAATAATATTATAGTAACCACTTTCTAAATTAATATAGTCGGGTTTTAATGAATAATCTTTTCTAACCTGTAACCAAAAATCTTCCTCTGAAGCTATTTGTTTTGGTGATAGATGTTCAAAAGTCTTGAGAGTATTAGCAAAAGAAGTGTTAATTAAAGGAAGACCAACTGCTGCAAGAGATACATTTTTTAAAAATTCTCTTTTATTCATTATTTTTAGTTTTCTTTAAAGATAAAGAAATAACTAAAAAATACAAGTATCTGTTAATTAGAATTTTACAAAAAATAACTACTGTAAATTTTAAAATTATTTTAAAGGAGTACCGTATAAATCGAAGTCTCCCGCCTCATGAATTTTAATAGGAATAAATTCACCTATTTTTATATAATGTTCTCTAGCATCAACTAGAACATCATTGTCTACATCTGGAGAATCAAATTCTGTTCTCCCATAAAAATAGTTTCCTTCTTTTCTATCAAACAAACAAGTGAAGGTTTTGCCTATTTTTTCTTGGTTAATTTCCCAAGAAATTTGCGATTGGATTTCCATGATTTCATTCACTCTTCGGAACTTCACCTCTGCTGGGATATTATCTTCTAGAACAAATGCACCTGTATTTTCTTCATGTGAATATTCAAAAGCACCCAAACGCTCAAAACGCATTTCCTCAACCCAATCTTTTAATTCTTGAAATTGTGCCTCTGTTTCTCCTGGATAGCCAACAATTAATGTAGTTCTAATTCCCATATTAGGAACTGCTTCTCGAAATTTATGAATCAAAGCTGTTGTCTTTTCATGAGTAGTTCCCCGTTTCATAGATTTTAAGATCTCTGTATTTATGTGCTGCAAAGGAATGTCTAAATAATTGCAAACTTTAGGTTCATTTTTCATAACCTCTAAAACATCCATTGGAAAACCAGTTGGAAATGCATAATGCATGCGAATCCATTCTATTCCATCTACTTTAGCCAAAGCTTCTAAAAGTGACGCTAGAGCTCTTTTTTTATAGATATCTAAACCATAATAGGTTAAATCTTGGGCAATAAGCATAATTTCTTTGATGCCTTTCTCAGCTAATTTCTCTGCTTCAATAACGATTTCTTCAATTGGAGTAGATTTGTGTTTTCCACGCATCAAAGGAATAGCACAAAAAGAACATGGACGATCACAACCTTCCGCTATTTTTAAATAAGCATAATGTTTTGGAGTAGTAGTTAAGCGCTCACCTATGAGCTCATGTTTATAATCTGCTTCTAAAACTTTTAAAAGATTTGGTAAATCATGTGTGCCAAAATACTGGTCTACATCTGTAATTTCTTTTTCTAAATCTGGCTTGTAACGTTCACTTAAACAACCCGTTACAAAAACCTTATCTACATTACCTGCTACTTTCTTTTCTACATAGTGTAAAATAGTATCTACAGACTCCTCCTTTGCTTTTCCAATAAAACCACAAGTATTAATTACAACGATATTACCTTCATCATTTTTATCTTCATGAACAACATCTTTCCCATTGGCCTTTAACTGTCCCATTAAAACTTCAGAATCATAAATATTTTTAGAACACCCTAAGGTAACTACATTAATCTTATTTTTCTTTACCGACTTCGTTCTCATTGTTATTTTTTAAGGATGTCAAAAATACGTTTTATAAAGTAAATTTTAATTGAAATTTTCTGGTAGTTTTCTATGATTAGTTAATTGTTCAAAGGTATATCCAAGTAATAATAGTTTACCTTCCTCATTTGATTTTCCTATAAAAGTAAGGCTAATTGGCTCTCCAGTTTCCTTATACCCCATGGGTATAGTAAGGTTTGGGTATTCAGCAACTGCAGAATATGCAGAATGGAAATTATTCACTGATAAAATAGCATCTAGGTTCTGTGTTTCTAAAACTTCAAAAAAATTCCTTGCTCTAGTCTTTAGATTAACTTTGATGCGTTCAAGATTAGCTTTCGATGTTGAATCTTTTCCAATATTTATAAATCTCAATTGGCCATATGGAGCTCGTATTTCTTTTTCTTTATTGTTATATGAAATGATGTCTTTCACATCTGAAACCTCGACATCTTTATCTGCATAATTTTTTAAATATTTTGGTAATTCATGTTTCATTTCAAGGTTCAAGATTGATAAAAAACCTGGAAGTTTAATTTTTCTTGGAGCTATCAATACTATTTCACCACCAGCTTCTTGAATTTGATCCATATTTTTCTTAAAAATTGAATCTCTAAAAATATCTTTAAATACTCCAAATCGTTTTCCTTTGAAAGATTCTTCTAGATCAGCTAAATCTTTATCAACTTCAATAGATTTTGGATCAGAAGCATCAAAACCCAACATTGAATTGAATAAAATATAACTATCAGTAACATTTTTAGTCATAGGCCCTGGGGTATCTAAAGTAGTAGAAATAGGAACAATTCCAGTTCTACTTAACAACCCAACAGTAGGCTTTAAACCTACAATAGAGTTCTGACTAGATGGAGAAGTTATAGACCCCGATGTTTCTGTACCAACAGCTGCAACGGCATAATTTGCTGCAACACTAGCACCACTTCCAGAACTTGATCCTCCAGATTCAAAAATAGCTCTACCATATGGGTTTAGAGTTTGCCCACCCGAAGCACTATAACCTACTGGGCAAGTACCACAAAAATAATAAGCCCACTCACTTAAGTTAGACTTTCCTAAGATAATTGCACCTGCTTCTTTTAATTTTTTTATGATAAATGCATCTTCGGTATTCTTGTTTTTTGATAAAACTATAGCACCTGCTGTTGTTGGCATTCCAGCTGTATTAATATTATCTTTAATTAACACTGGCATTCCGTACATAGACATATCTAACAAAAGTTTATTATTATCTCTATTGAGATCTCTTGCCCTTGCCTCTTCTAGAACATTTGGATTTAAAGAAATAATGGCATTCAATGCGGTTTCATTATTACTTTCAAATTTCCGTATTCTATATAAATAAAATAAAGTTAATTTTTCATGTGATAAAAGTCCTTCAGATATACTTTTTTGAATAGAGGGTATGTTTTGCTCTAAAATTAAAGGTTTTAGCTTATCGTATTCTTCTTCAGAAAAATTAGTAGCAAGCTCATTATTGAACGGTCTAAAATTAGCGTTCATATCCAAAACCTTAGATTGAATTAACTTAAATTTCATTCTAGAAATTTTATGATCTTGTTGATTTTTTATAAGTTCAGTTTCATCATATGTTTTAAAAAATTTTGGAGCTTCATTATTTTCGCAAGAAAATAAAACTAATAGAGCAATAAGAACAATTAATTTTTTCATGTGTAAGCGTTTTTGTAAATACAAATAATATGTGATATTTAATGTGAAAAGACCGAGATCATATATAAAAAAATATATTTTAAATATGGATATCAAAGATACTTTTTTAAAGGTAGAAAATAAAAAAGTCAACTAATTATTAAACTATCTAATTTGTAATTTTAGACAATACATTAATTTAAAGATTGTAGGTATAGGAAACCTATACTAGGGTTATAAATATTATTAAAGGTTTTTTTTAAATCAAATGGGTTATCTTATAATTACTTTAGATGTTTCAATTCCTTCACTATAATCTATAGTTAAAAGATAGAGCCCCTTATGAAGTTTTAATGGAATATTTATTTTTTCTAAGTTATCGTATGTATTTCTCAAAACAGGCTGTCCTAGAGAATTTAAGATGGAAATTGAAATATTTTTACAGAATTTACCTAACTCAATATACAAATGATCTGATGTTGGATTTGGGTAAACTTTAATTTCAAACGTTGACTCCAATTGATCTATACTAAGAGCCGATGATGTAAAAAAGTCATTATATGTTGAAAAGAAATCAATCCCTAAGTACTCGGTTAGCGTAGACAAACCAAATAGCATAGAGGAATAATCAATACCAATAATTTCATTGGGTATCCATGTGGTATTAGACTTACTGTACCTCCATAGTATAGGATCATTATTTACATTTGGAAGATTAAACTTTCCTAAATTAGAGTTCCATAAATCAATCAAGTTACTTTTGCTTTCTGGATTTACAGGAATATAACCAGCTATTATTTGAGGAGAAACAATCAAATCTTCATTATTATTAATTGCATCAGCATGATAGGAAGAGGTTATTGCACTACCAGCACCTAAACCCCATTCAAATAAATTATAATCCATATTTTGCCACCAAGAACGATCAGCTTCTTGAGAATTTTTAAAATAAGTTAAATATTCAGTTGAAGTAGTAAAATAATTGCATAGGAAATAATTAAACTGATGCGTAAATGAAGAGAGAAAAGAATTATTATTATCTGAGAGCACTGATCTTCCTTGATATGATATTGAGGGTAATAAACTGGGAGAACTGTAATGATTATTCCACAAAATAGTACCTAAATTATTTGACTCACTTGAGTAATTTTTTGCGAGCCAAGCGACAATCATATATTCATTATAAGGTCTGGTTAGTGAATTATTAATACCATTACCGTCAGAATCCATACTTAAATAGATTTGACCTGTCGAAGAATTATCAATAGCATCATTAAAATTTATAGAGTTCCAAAGTTCTGTGGTATAATGTGAAATACTATCATGTTGAAAATAATTCATGGAAAATAAAGCTCCAGAAACTAAAATTGCACTATCTATTGTACTATACTCAGAATTCCAGGCTTGTTCACCAGTATTAATATCCATAAAATGACGATAATATCCATTAGAAGTACGATCTGGTAAAAATCCAGAAGTATGACCAGTTGCTGTTTTAATAGTATTCAATGCCAGTTCTGATCCATTATTTATCCAACCCATAGCGTCTGCAATGCAGAGTGCAATCAGTCCCATACCCGTGTTAGCTATTGAAATTGGATGATAATCAGAACCACTAAAAAGTGTGGCATCTCTATACATACCATTCGGAAGTCGCTGAAGTTCAAAAACAGTATAACTATTTCTAAATAAAGAATCTATCTCAGGAGATTCTTGCCCATAGCTGTTTAAAAAACAAAATGAACTAAATAATATTAATATAGACTTTTTCATTACTGTTTGATGTTTAGTATAAATCGAAACTGTATTTATACTTAATACCAAGAATAGATTTTTGTTTCAACTCTATTCTATTAAAATTCTTCTGAAATCCATAAAACAGAGAGACTTTTCCAAAATTTTTAAATTTTTTATACGATTCAAAAGTTAAACGATATCGATTGAAACCATTTTCTATATTTTCTTTTTGTATTTGATTAAAAAGTTCACCTTTTAATTTTAACCCTAAACCAGAATCTTTAAATTTATACCCTAAGCCCGCACGAAATCTCATATACTCGTTAGGAATGTTATCTTCTACTTCAAGAAGACCAAGTTCATTTTTATGTTGATATCTTAATCTATAAAAAAGGGTAAGCATTTTTAGATTATGCTTGTAATTTATTTCAAATTGATATCTAAAATGAGTTTCGAGTCCTTGAATATTTCCAACATCATCATTCTTTCTTATAAAACGAACTCCACCCCCTAAATTAAAATCTTTAAAAATTTCATAAGAGGTTTCAAGTTGAGTAAAATAAGAACTCATAGTAGAAATATTATTTCTGTACCTTAAATGTTCAGATACAGAAAAGGATAACTTATTTGAAATATTTAAACCTACTTCTATAGAGCTCCATCCTTCAGTATCTGAAAGATTCTGAGCATAACTATTCTGAACAATGGAGAATAATAAGACTAAAAAAAATCGATAAATAATATTAATTGATATTTTCAAAATTTTAATTTTTATAGTAAACGGTTATTTCTGCAGTATCTCTAAGAAAATTAATATCTCCAATTTCTAGCTTTACGATTTGAACCCCTAATCTTTTTTGAATATCTTCCTTTAACTTAATGTGATTATCAGGGTGAATATTTTCAATAGTTTCATAAATAATATCTTTTTTTAAAACCATATTTTGATTATAAAATCTTTCAAAAAAATAGACCACTAAAAGAATAATGGAGTTAGCTGACAAAATCTCAACATAACTCATTTTTTTATTAGATAATGCGTTCATAACAGAAATACCAATAACAACAAAAAGATAAGTCATTTCTTTAACATCTATCGGTGTTGTACGATACCTTAAAATCCCAAAAATTGCAAATAAACCGAGAGCCATCCCCAAATCTAATTCATACTTTTTAAGAGTAAAACACAAAAAGAAAACCACTGTTCCTATGAGATAAAATGTAAAGAGATATTCTTTTTTCTTTGAATATTTATAATAAATAAATCGAATAATACCTGTTAAAAAGATTACATTAATGATGAGCTTAATCAGCATTTTATAAAAATCATCGTCAAATAAAGGAATTCCAAATATTTCCATGTTAGTTATGTAGTTTATTAAGTTTTAAATTTATTTCTTTGAATTGGTTTGATTTAATTGAAGGTATAAGGTTTGATATACCGACACAATACTTACTGAAGCTTACAATTGATATTTGTTTCATTTTTAAAGCTTTATAAATTGCAGTATTTTCCTTTCCTTTTTCTTGTTTAACTTCTATTACTACAATTTTGTCTAGTGTTTTAGTGGCATTATCTGTTTTAAATAGTATTTGAGTATCAATAGTAACTCTCTCAGGTTGTTTTTTATTAACAAGGGTAAAACGGTTAAAGGTATTTGATAATACTGGATTTAAAATTTGTGAATTATCTGTATTTTTTTTAATAAATTTTAATGATGACGGTGATAATTTAGTTTCAAAATCATCAATGGAGCATCTATATTTATTGGTGACTCCGGCATTATTCTTTTTTTTAATCTCCAAAAAACAAATGTTAGAGTCTATATATTTTCGCATTCTTATTTTATGACGATTTCCTTTTTTATTATGATGGTGCTTGTATAATATTTTATCATTGGTGTCAAAATACAAAGTAGAATATTTCATCAGTCTTTTATCATCGATGTCTAAAATATTATAATCAGAAGAAATCAAGGATAAAATCTCTAATAACTTTTTCTCTGTGGTTAAAAATTTGGTATCAACTCTCTTCAATAACGAAACGTTATCCATTTCTTTGAGAGAAATTGGAGAAAAGTTTATCAAATTATTTGAAATCATGAATTAATTATAAATTTCTAAGTTATGAATAATTTTTTTTTGTTATTAAAAGATAAATTTAATGTTATTAAAAAACAATTTTTAGTTTATTTGGTTTAAAAAATCAGTTTGGTAACTTTAAATTATAAGGCTTTAGAAACTAAAAGACGATTCATCAGACTACTAGGGTATGTAGTGATTGTAATTACCTCCATGCAGTTTCACGATCTTTTACAAACACCCTCTATGTTATTTTTTGGGTTTTTATGGTTCGCTAAAACTTCAGATTGGTAAATTTATTTATATTTGATTTATGGATAATCTTTTTGATGCTTGTGTAGAATTTTTAAGATGGCTTGGTGATGTGGTCGGTTTAAGCTACAAAGAAATTAATATTTGGATTTTCGTAATTATAGAACCTATAATTTTCATTCTAATGTTAGTTTGGATTATAAGGTTGAGAAATAAAATTTATAAATTCAAGAATATAAATTAATTTGGGATTTTTATCCATAGTCATTTTAAGCTTAGTTATTGGTATGTTGGTTCATAATAAATCAAATAAAGCTCAGAATGATTCTATTTTTATAAAACTTTTAAATTCATTTGCTCATGGGTATACCATATTATTGATTCTGTCGATAATTATAGGAATTATATTTTTTATTATTATGACTATTTTTAGTTAATAAACTTTTTAATAAAAAAATAAGCTAATTTAAATGAAAAGAACACTGTTATTTTTTGCAATAATTTCCATTACTTATTCTATGCATGCTCAATGGAAGTATCAAGAGATTAATAATCCTTTTGATGGAGTTACAAGAAAAGTATACATAAAAGGAAAGGCAATAAGTTCCTCTTCTTATAATCCAACATTGGTAATAACAAAATCTTTCAAAACAAATACAATAGATATTCAAATAAAAAATGCTGATAAATTAGATATCATATTAAATCCTCCATCCATTATTTTTAAAGTTGATGGTGGAGATGATTCAATAGATTATCAATATGCTAGTAAATACCATTATAATTCTTTTGAATTAAAAGAAGGTACTTGGACTATTCCTAATAGGAATTTTAATCAATTATTAGAACTGATTAAGAATAATTACAAACTTTATGTTAGATTGGGGGGCATGTATTGGATTAATGACTACCAATTTTCTCTAAAAGGCTCAGCTAAAGCAATTCAATATTTAATGGGAGAAGATTAGATATAGATAAAAACAAAACGGATAATCAATAAGATTTTTAGAGAGAAAAGGCAACGATCTAGGCAACTAAAAAAAAGAAACCTTGTAAATCAGTGACTTACAAGGTTTGTTGCGGAGAAAGAGGGATTCGAACCCCCGGACCTGTT